>JACCEA010094164.1_pt1 | contig 27900 bp, 32 predicted proteins | sample 7449851 | NCBI WGS metagenome assembly JACCEA01 (sample SAMN15323453, study PRJNA562643) | freshwater metagenome | isolation source: river surface water | place: USA:Blue River Watershed | collected 2017-08-18
ATCCCCCAATGCTGCGGAAACACCCAAAGCAACCCACCCGTCATCACCACATACCGCGCAAATTTGCCAATGGCCATGTAAACCACGCAGGGCCAAAAGGGCAAGCGCATCCAACCCGCTATGGCGCACAGCGGGTCGCCCACGCCAGGTAGCCAGCTCAGTAAACAGGCTTTGGGGCCAAGGGCGTGCAGCCATTGCAAGGCGCGTGCGTCGTGGCCCGAGGTTTCTTGGTGGCGAACTTTGTCGCTCACCTTGTGCGCGCCGTGGCCCATCCACCAGCTGATGGCACCGCCTGCGGTGTTGCCCACGGTGGCCACCAAAATGGCGGGCCAAAAAAGTTCTGGGTTGAGTTTGACTAAGCCAAACACCACGGGCTCCGAGCCCATGGGCAGCAAGGTTGCCGACACCAGCGACACCACAAAGACAGTGCTCAGGCCGTATTCGGGCAGGGCCAAGGCGGCCAACACAGATTGCATCCAAATTTCCATGCCCGCAGTGTAGTGCTGAAATTTTCAGCAGGTACAATCTCGCCTCCTTTTTAAGCACTCCCCACTTCTCCCATCCCCATGCACATCGGTCAATACACACTGGCAAACAACTTGTTTGTCGCGCCGATGGCTGGCGTGACCGACCGGCCGTTTCGCATGTTGTGCAAACAGTTGGGTGCGGGCTATGCGGTGAGCGAGATGGTCACCTCGCGCAAAGACTTGTGGGCCAGCCTCAAAACCTCACGCCGCGCAGACCACACTGGCGAGAGCGGCCCCATCGCCGTGCAAATTGCAGGCACTGACGCGGCCATGATGGCTGAAGCCGCGGTGTACAACATCGAGCGCGGTGCGCAAATCATCGACATCAACATGGGTTGCCCCGCCAAGAAGGTGTGCAACAAATGGGCAGGCTCGGCGCTGATGCAAGACGAGTCTTTGGCCCTATCGATTGTTGAAGCGGTGGTCAACGCCGCGCAGCCGCACAACGTGCCCGTCACCCTCAAGATGCGCACGGGCTGGTGCGACACCCACAAAAACGCTGTCAGCATTGCGCGTGCCGCTGAAGGCGTGGGCGTGCAAATGCTCACCGTGCACGGCCGCACCCGCGAGCAAGGCTACAAAGGCTTTGCCGAGTACGACACCATTGCCGCCGTGAAGCAAGCGGTGCGCGTGCCCGTGGTGGCCAACGGCGACATTGATTCGCCCGAGAAAGCCAAAGAAGTGTTGAAGCTCACTGGCGCGGATGCGCTGATGGTGGGCCGTCCCGCACAAGGCCGCCCTTGGATCTTCCGCGAGATTGCACATTACTTGGCCACGGGCGAACACTTGGCACAACCCTTGGTGGAAGAGGTGAGCCGCTTGTTGCTGGCGCACCTGAACGAGCATTACGCCTTGTATGGCGAACGCACCGGTGTGCGCAGCGCGCGCAAGCACATTGCTTGGTATGTGCGCAGCTTGCCCGGTGGCGAGGTGTTTCGCCAACACATGAACACCTTAGAAGACAGCGCGTCGCAACACCGCGCCGTGGCTGCCTTCTTCGATGACTTGGCCGAGCGTCACGAGCGCTTGCCCGAACCTGTTTTATTAGAAGAACCGTTAGCTTTGCATGAGTAAAAAACACATTGAAGAGGTGGTACGTGCCAGCCTCGAAACCTATTTCCGCGACCTCAAAGGCACAGAGCCCGACAACCTGCACGACATGATGGTGCGCGTCGTTGAAAAACCGCTGCTCGAAGTGGTGATGCAACACGCCGATCACAACCAATCACGCGCCGCCGAATGGTTGGGCCTCAACCGCAACACGCTGCGCAAAAAACTTCTCGAACACAAACTCATCAAATAAGACTGCACCCCATGAAAGCACTCATCTCCGTCTCTGACAAAACCGGCATCGTCGAACTCGCCCAACAACTCCACGCTTTGGGCGTGGGCCTCATCTCCACCGGCGGCACTGCCAAGCTCTTGGCCGACAAGGGCTTGCCCGTGACCGAAGTGGCTGAAGTCACCGGCTTTCCCGAAATGCTCGATGGCCGTGTGAAAACACTGCATCCCAAAGTGCACGGCGGCTTGCTGGCGCGCCGCGACACGCCCGAGCACATGGCTGCCTTGAAGGCGCACAACATCGATACCATCGATCTGCTCATCGTCAACCTCTACCCGTTTGAAGCCACCGTGGCCAAGCCCGGCTGCACATTGGCCGACGCCATCGAGAACATTGACATTGGTGGCCCCGCCATGGTGCGCTCTGCCGCTAAGAACTGGAAAGACGTGGGCATCGTTACCGATGCGAGCCAATACGCCGACGTGATTGCCGAGCTCAAAGCCAACGGCAAGTTGAGCGACAAGCTGCGCTTCGCTTTGTCGGTGGCCGCGTTCAACCGCATCAGCCAATACGACGGCGCGATCAGCAACTACCTATCCAGCGTCAACTTTGAAGCTGAAAAACTCAGCGAAGCCTACGTGCCCGAACGCGCTCAATTCAGCGGCCAGTTCAACGAGCAATACGTCAAAGTGCAAGACCTGCGTTACGGCGAAAACAGCCACCAGCAAGCCGCTTGGTACCGCGACCTCGCGCCCGCTGCAGGTTCGCTCGCCACTGGCGTGCAGTTGCAAGGCAAGGAGCTCAGCTACAACAACATCGCCGACGCCGATGCGGCGTGGGAATGCGTCAAGAGCTTTGACACTTCGGCCTGTGTCATCATCAAACACGCGAACCCCTGCGGCGTGGCCGTGGGCGCCACACCGTTCGAGGCCTACAGCAAAGCCTTCCAGACCGACCCCACCAGCGCGTTTGGCGGCATCATCGCCTTCAACCGCCCCGTGGACAAAGCCGCAGCCGAAGCGGTGAGCAAGCAGTTTGTCGAAGTGCTCATGGCCCCCGACTTCAGCGCTGAAGCGCTGGAAGTGTTCAAGAGCAAAGTCAATGTGCGTTTGATGAAAATCGCCTTGCCCGCCAATTACGGCGATGTGCGCAATGCCTTGGAAACCAAGCGCGTGGGCTCTGGCCTCTTGCTGCAAAGCGCTGACAACCACGAGTTGGCTTTGGCTGACTTGAAGATCGTCACCGTCAAACAACCCACGCCTGAAGAACTCAACGATTTGTTGTTCGCTTGGAAAGTGGCCAAGTTCGTCAAATCTAACGCCATCGTGTTCTGCAAAAACGGCATGACCATGGGCGTGGGCGCTGGCCAGATGAGCCGCCTCGACTCGGCTCGTATCGCCAGCATTAAGGCCGAAGCGGCCAAGCTCAGCTTGCAAAACACTGTGGTCGCCAGCGACGCCTTCTTCCCCTTCCGTGACGGCCTCGACGTGGTGGTGGACGCGGGCGCAACCTGCGTGGCCCAGCCCGGTGGCTCGATGCGCGACCAGGAAGTCATCGACGCTGCCAACGAACGCGGCGTGGCGATGGTGTTCACGGGCGTGCGCCACTTCCGTCACTGATTGCCTCCATTGAGTTTTGAATCACTTGGCTTGAGCCCAGCGCTGCAACGCGCTGTGGTTGGTATGGGCCTGTACGCGCCCACCCCCATCCAAGCGCAAGCCGTGCCTGCTGCGCTGCAAGGCGCAGACGTGTGGGCCACCGCGCCTACTGGTTCGGGTAAGACGCTGGCGTTTGCTTTGCCATTGGTGCAGCAGCATGTGCTCGTGCCGCGCCCTGCAGGCTATCGCCGTTCTGTGCGCACGCTCGTGCTGGTGCCCACACGCGAGCTGGCGGTGCAGGTGGGAGAGGTATTCACCAACTTGGGTTACCCGCAGGGGCTCAAAGTGGCGGTGGTGTATGGCGGTGTGTCGATCAACCCACAAATGATGGGCTTGCGCGGCGGCGCTGACATCGTGGTGGCGACGCCTGGACGTTTGCTTGATTTGGTCGACCACAATGCGGTGCAACTCAAAGACGTGCAGCACCTCGTGCTGGACGAAGCCGACCGTTTGCTCGATCTCGGTTTTGCCGACGAGTTGCAGCGTGTGTTGGCATGCTTGCCCGCTAAGCGACAAACCTTGTTGTTCTCAGCCACGTATGCGGGCGAGGTGCAAACGCTGGCGCAAAGCCTGTTGCACCACCCTGTGCGTGTGACGGTGGAGGCGATTGAAGCGCAAGCGCCCGACATTCGTCAACGTGCGATTGCCGTGGACGAGAAAAAACGCACCGCCTTGCTGCGCCACCTCATTGCCGAAAACGGATGGAAGCGCGTGCTGGTGTTTGTGGCCACACGCTACGCGTGTGAGCATGTGGCCAACAAGCTCTATAAGGCGGGCGTTTACGCCACGGCGTTTCATGGTGAGATGAGCCAAGGCGCACGTCAAGACGTGCTCAAGGAATTCAAAGAAGACCGATGGGAAGTGGTGGTCACCACCGACCTTGCGGCACGTGGCATTGACATTGCCAATTTGCCCGTGGTCGTGAACTACGACTTGCCGCGTTCGGCCACCGACTACACCCACCGCATTGGCCGCACGGGCCGTGCCGGTGCGCAGGGCGAAGCGGTGAGTTTTGTTACCGCGGCTACGCAAGCGCATTGGAAGCTGATTCGAAAACGCGCCCAAGTCGAGCTGCCGATCGAGGTGCTACCCAACTTTGAGCCCACAGACGAAGCGCCTGCGCTGTCACCGCTGAACGATGGCAATGGCGGCATCAAAGGCAAGCGCCCCAGCAAAAAAGACAAGCTGCGTGCGGCAGCAGCAGCCGAACAAGCCAAACCCTAAATAAAAAGCCACCTTCGAGGTGGCTTTTTTGTGGGAACTCAAAGGCTTAGTCGTTGCCGTCGTCAAAGCCGTCGAACGCATGGCGCTCTTGGTATTCATGGGCCGCGCCTGCAGGGCGCTTCGTACGCACGCCATGTTTGGCCAAAATTTCGACATAAAACTGCTTGGCTTGGTTGGCCACGGCGTTGTCAATGCAGGTGATGACGTTGGCCAAGTGCACCACTTCGGCGGTGTCTTCGGTCAAACCAAATTTGCAATCGAAGTCCCAAAAGTCCACACCTTCGGGCAAGTCGCGACGACGCTCGCGCTTGAGGTATTTGCGAATGTCGTGTTTGATGCTGTCGAGCAAACGGTCTGGGTGTTTGCCTTCAACTTGAAGTTGGAATGTTTTTTTCATGAAAGTCCTTGAGGGGAAATACGCCCGAGAAGGACGAAACAAAAAATAGAGTTAGAGCTTGGCAAACACATCGCTGGCTGCTTGCACAGTGGCGGAAATGTCGGCATCGGTGTGGGCCGCGCTGACAAAGCCTGCTTCGTACAACGCGGGTGCAATGTACACGCCGCGGTCGAGCAAACCGTGGAACAAGGTGTTGAACTTGGCGCTGTCGCTGGTCATGACCTTGGCGTAGTTTTGGGGCAGTTCGGGCAACAAGAAGAAACCGAACATGCCGCCTTGGCAGTCTGCTGCAAACGGCACACCGGCTTTGGCCGCTGCACCTTTGAGACCGTCCACCAAGTGTTGGGTCTTGGCGCTCAAGCTGTCCCAAAAACCGGGCTTGGCAATTTCGCGCAGTGTGGCCAAACCGCAAGCGGTGGCTACGGGGTTGCCGCTCAAGGTGCCGGCTTGGTACACAGGGCCGGTGGGGGCCAGCTGGCGCATGATGTCGCGTGGACCACCAAACGCTGCCAATGGCATGCCGCCGCCAATGACTTTGCCCAGCACCGTCAGGTCGGGTTTGAAGCCAGGGATGAGCTGGGCGTACACGCTTTGCGCAGAACCCAGCGCCACGCGGAAGCCGGTCATCACCTCGTCAAACACAAACAGTGCACCGTGCTCGGTGCACAACTCGCGGCAGCGCTTCATGAAGGGCACGCTGGCGCGCACGAAGTTCATGTTGCCGGCGATGGGCTCGATCATCACGCACGCGAGTTCTTTGCCGTGCAGTTGGAAAGCTTCTTCAAGTTGCGCGACGTTGTTGTATTCGAGCACCAGCGTGTGTTGCACCACCTCGGGCGGTACGCCAGCACTGGTGGGGTTGCCAAAGGTGGCCAAGCCCGAACCCGCCTTGACCAGCAACGCGTCCGCATGACCGTGGTAGCAGCCTTCGAACTTGATGATCTTGCTGCGACCCGTGGCGCCGCGGGCCAGGCGCAGGGCGCTCATGCCCGCTTCAGTGCCGGAGCTGACCAAACGCACCATCTCCATGGAGGGGACGTGCTTCAAAATTTCTTCGGCCAGTTCGATTTCGCGCTCAGTCGGTGCGCCGAATGAGAAGCCGTCAAGCGCTGCTTTTTGCACCGCTTCGAGCACCACGGGGTTGCCGTGGCCCAAGATCATGGGGCCCCAAGAGCCGATGTAGTCGATGTACTTTTGGCCATTCGCATCCCAAAAGTAAGCGCCTTGGGCGCGTTGCACAAAGCGGGGCGTGCCACCCACGGCGCGGAAAGCGCGTACGGGTGAGTTGACGCCGCCAGGAATCACTTGGGCGGCGCGGTCAAACAGGGTTTGGTTCAAATCGGTCATGGTTCTAGAAATCAATGTTTGGTTTCGTGGCGGGGTAGCGAGAAGTCTTCGGCGGTGGCGGGCAAGCCATCGGTGTCTTCGCTCTCTGCGCCTTCTTCGTCGGCCTCAGCCCAGAACAAACGGTCGGGCACGATGTGCCCCATGCCTGGACGAAAGCCGCTGTTGAGGCTTTGGTCCAAGTAGTTCAAGGCTTCGCGCGTGGCCAACTCAAGGTCGGTGCCTGCTGCCAAAACAGAGGCCAAGGTGACGCTGAGGGTGTCGCCCGCGCCCGAGAACAACGCGTCAAAGCGTTCAAAACGTTCGCTCACCATCACTGTGTGCGCGGTGGCCAGGGCGTTTTCCACATGTTGGTCTGGGTGGTTGATGCCGGTCACCAACACATAGGGCACGCCCACTTCGGCGGCAGCACGCGCAATGTCTCGTGGACTCGGGCTTTTCTCGCTGCTCCAGTCGGGCAGCAACCAACGCCACAAGCTGTTGAGGTTGCCCACTAAGACCGTGGTTTGGGGCAGTATGAGCTCACGGAACGCATCGAGGTAGGCGTCAATTTTTTCGTCTTCCCACCACGACAAATTGGGCATGTAGGCGATGACGGGCACTTCGGCATAGTCAGCACTGATCTCGGCGATGGCGCTCAAGTTGTCAGGTGTGCCGCAAAACCCCACCTTGATGATTTGCACGCTCATGTCTTCGAGCACACTGCGGGCTTGCTCGGCCACGGCGTCATCGTCAAAGGCGATGTGGTCAAAAATCTCGGCGGTGTCGCGCATGTAAGCACCTGTGACCACAGGCAGTGCGTGGGCACCTACGGAGGCGGCCGCCAGCACATCGGCAGACAAACCGCCAGCACCGCTGGGGTCGTTGGCGTTGAAGACCAAGATGCAAGGAGGGGCGCCGCTGGTCTCATCAGACAGGGCAGTTTCGTGGGGGGAGGGGGTGTTTTCAGTCGCCATGGGTGGGTCGATACAATGCGTTTCATTCTATGCGTTGACGAAAGAAATACTGTGGCTAATACCTGGATGTGTCTGATTTGTGGCTGGATTTACGACGAAGAGACCGGCGCCCCCGAGCATGGCATTGCCGCGGGCACTGCGTGGGCGGATGTGCCCATGAACTGGACCTGCCCTGAGTGCGGAGCCCGCAAAGAAGACTTTGAAATGGTGCAAATCTAAACACCATGCAAGTGCGCGCGCAGTTCGAAGGTCATGTGTTGGCGCTGTTGCGTCACCGCCCCGCGGTGGATGTGCAGGCCGCACGCGCTTTGGAAATGCTGTGTCAACAACAACTCGATGCCGAAACCTTGCCCAACTGGCGCACGTTTTGGTCGTTGGGAACCCATTTTTTTGAGGGCTTGCGCTTAGCCCCCAATCGCAGTTTTGAAGAACGAGAGGCCAGCGCGGCCTCTCAAGTGCTCAGCGGTTTGCAGTTGCGTGCCCAGTACGGCGGCGAACACAACCCCATGGAAGACACCTTGCAAGTCATCAACCACCTGCTGTTTTTAGAGCAGGCCGATGTGATTTCTCAGCGCTTGGTGAGCCTTCTCAATGATTGGACAGAATCGCCTGAATCTGATTTGCCCACAGAGGCGCAGCTCGATGTGCAAAGCATGGCCCAACTCGCGCAAGACGTGCAACTGACAGCCGTCCAAGAAGTCGCCGATTCATTGGGTGTCCAACTGGCGCGCTTGCGTGCCAAGCGTGTGGTCGACGACATCAAAATCAGCCTCAGTGGCGCCCAAGAAGTGAGCCGTTTGTTGCAGCACTTCGCCGTGGGCAGCTTGCGCGAGCCGCAAGCAAATGTGTTGGCCGCCCTCAGAGGTGAGTGACAACGCCTGCGCTGTCGTGGCGAATAGCCTCGGCCTCTTTTATTTCACCTTTTTCACCACCCCATAGCGCTCTAGCGTGCGTGCACGCGCCTCGGCGTGATCCACGATCGGGCGTGGATAGTCCCGCCCCAGCACCAACCCTGCTTCTTCCAATTCGATCGGCTTGGCCAACCAAGGGGCATGAATGGCCTTGTTGTTGAGCTTGGCCAACGCGGGCACGTAGCGACGAATGAACTTGCCTTCGGGATCAAACTTTTCGCTTTGGTTAGTGGGGTTGAAGATACGAAAGTAAGGCTGCGCATCACAGCCACTGGAGCTGGCCCACTGCCAGCCACCGTTGTTGGCGGCGAGGTCAAAGTCGTTCAAATGCTCGGCAAAGTAGCGCTCGCCCCAGCGCCAATCAATGCCAAGGTCTTTGGTTAAAAAGCTGGCGACCACCATGCGCAAACGGTTGTGCATGTAGCCGGTTTGGTTGATTTGTGCCATGGCTGCATCTACAAGCGGGTAGCCTGTGCGGCCCTCACACCAAGCGGCAAACAAGGCTTTGGCGTGTTTGTCGTGGTCCCATTGGATGTCGTCGTATTCGGGCTTGAAGGCCCCCGTCACCACGCGTGGGTGGTGGTGCAAGATCTGGTGATAAAAATCACGCCAAATCAGCTCAGACAGCCAAGTCTCAGCACCTTTCGAGCCCACCATCATGCGCTGATACGCGGTGGAAGCGAGTTGGCGAATGGACACCGTGCCAAAGCGCAAATGCACGCCCAAGTAGCTGGGGCCTTTGATGGCGGGGAAGTTGCGGGCTTCGTCGTACTTGTCCATGCGGTCGAAGAAGTCTTCAAACAAGGCCAAGCCACCGGGGCTGCCGGTGGGAACGTGCAAGCTGCTGAGGTTGGTGGCTTCAAAGCCAATCTCGGCCAATGTGGGTACCGGTTTTTGGTAAGCCGTCGGGCGAGCTGACAAGGCTTTGATGTATTTGCCCACGGGGTAAGACTTTAAGTAAAAGTCGTTCACCTTTTGTAACCAGGCGTTTTTGTAGGGGGTGAACACGCCGTAGGGCTTGCCCATTTGTGTGAGTACCTCGCTGCGCTCAAAAATCACGTGGTCTTTGAAGGTTTGTAGGCCAATGCCAAAGTTGGCCAACGCGCCGCGCACATGGGCATCGCGGGCCAACGCCTCAGGCTCGTCATCGTGGTTGGCAAACACCTCTTGCACACCCAGTTCGTGGGCCAGGCGAGGCACTTCTGACTCGGCCACGGCGTGGCGCACGATCAGGCCTGCACCTGCTTGACCCGCCACGGCGTGCAGCTCTGCGTCGAGCGCCACCAAGGATTCGCGGATGAACTCCACGCGGCGATCGGCACGGGGCAGGTGATCCAAAATGGCTTTGTCAAACACGAACACGCAATGCACTTGCTTGCAGCTCTTGAGCGCGTGATACAGCGCGGCATTGTCGAATGCGCGCAGGTCCCGGCGAAACCACATCAGGCCCTTGGCCACATGGGGCGTGTGATGTGTGGATTTGGTCGCGTGGCTAGGCATGTTCACCCTTTAAAATTGGCGTATGACCGCTGATTCTGCCTCCATCAACTTGACGCATCATTTTTTGATTGCAATGCCCAGTTTGGAGGACGAGGCTTTTGCCAAAAGTGTGGTCTATGTGTGCGAGCACAGCGAACGCGGCGCATTGGGTCTGGTCATCAACAAACCCAGTGACTTGTCGATGACCGGTTTGTTTGAAAAAGTTGAGCTGCCTCTGCACCGCCAAGATTTGGTGAGCGCCCCTGTGCTGCAAGGCGGCCCTGTGCATACCGAGCGTGGCTTTGTGTTGCACGACGCGATGGTGCTGGATGTGCCTGAACAAGAAGCCGAAGCGCTCAGCGCGGTGAGCAGCAAAGACGCGGCGCAAGAATCTGTGTATGCCTCCACCATGACCATTCCTGGTGGTCTGGAAATGACGACCTCCAAAGACGTACTCGAAGCCCTGTCCATTGGCGCAGGCCCCAAACGTGTGCTGATCTCGTTGGGGTACTCCGCATGGGGTGAAGGTCAGTTGGAGTCGGAACTGGCTGAAAACAGTTGGCTCACGGTGGGCGCAGACACGGCGGTGATGTTTGACACACCCGTGGAGCAGCGCTACGACCGCGCGATGAAGCTGCTGGGCCTAGAGCCTTGGATGCTGTCCAATGACGTGGGGCATTCATGAGCGAACAAGCTGCACCTTTGACATCAACGCCTAAGCCCACTGTGCCAGCACAGTTCCAATCGTTCTTGGCGTTTGACTTCGGCGTCAAGCGCACCGGGGTGGCGTATGGCAGCCGCATGCTGCGTGAGGCTCAACCACAAGCCACTGTCAATGCCGAGGGTGATGCGCGTTGGACGCTGATTGCTAAGCGCCTTGCCGAGTGGCAACCCGATGCCTTGGTGGTCGGTGTTCCGTATCACCCAGACGGTGCCGCGCACGAGAACACGGCCAAGGCCAAAAAATTTGCACGCCAACTCAACGGGCGTTTCAACCTGCCGGTGTTTGAAGTGGACGAGCGTTACAGCACCACCGAAGCGCACAGCCAGGGTGCCAAAGACGCTGACGCAGCATCGGCTTGCATCATCCTCAATCAATTTTTTCGAGAGAACTTATGAGTACCCACGGTAACCTCATGTTGGACGCTGAGAGCTTGTACACCGAACTGCTCAAAGGTGTGCGCAGCATGCTCACAGCGAACACACGTTTGGTGGGCATCACCTCGGGTGGTGCTTGGTTGGCGGCACGTTTGCAAAAAGATTTGAAGCTTGAAGGCGAGGCTGGCAGCATTTCATCCGCCATGCATCGCGACGACTTTGCACAACGCGGTTTGGCCGATGGCGGCCAAACCAAGCTGCCGTTTGAAGTGAACGGTGCGCACCTCATCGTGTTAGACGACGTGCTCTACACCGGCCGCACCATTCGCGCGGTGCTCAATGAGTTGTTTGACTATGGCCGTCCTGCTCATGTGCAGCTGGCGGTGTTGGTCGACCGTGGTGGCCGCGAGTTGCCCATTCAAGCCGACTATGCCGCCGCACGTGTGGCTCTGCCTGCTGCGCAATCGCTGGCGCTAACCAAAGATGACAACGGTCAATTCAATTTTTCAGTGAAGGGCTGACCACAAGAATTTATATGCTCTACAAACGCAACCCCCAACTCAACAAAAACGGCGAGCTGATTCACCTGCTCTCCACCGAAGGCTTGTCACGCGACATCCTCACCCACATCTTGGACACCGCCGCCAACTTTGTCTCGGTCAACGATCGCGAAGTGAAGAAGGTGCCACTCTTGCGTGGCAAGAGCGTGTTCAACCTGTTTTTTGAAAACAGCACACGCACACGCACCACGTTTGAAATTGCGGCCACGCGTTTGTCGGCCGATGTGTTCAACCTCGACATCGCGCGCTCATCCGCTGCCAAAGGCGAATCACTGCTCGACACCATTGCCAACTTGAGCGCGATGGCGGCGGACATTTTTGTGGTGCGCCACAGCGAGTCGGGCGCGCCGTACCTCATTGCCGAACACGTGGCACCGCATGTGCACGTGGTCAACGCCGGTGACGGTCGTCACGCACACCCCACACAGGGTTTGCTAGACATGTACACCATCCGTCACTACAAAAAAGATTTCACCAACCTCACCGTGGCCATCGTGGGCGACGTGTTGCACTCACGCGTGGCGCGCTCTGACATTCATGCGCTCACCACGCTCGGTTGCGCCGAGGTGCGCGTGGTCGGTCCCAAAACTTTGGTGCCCAGCGACTTGTCGGCCATGGGCGTGAAGGTGTTCAACAACCTCGAAGAAGGCATCAAGGACTGCGACGTGGTCATCATGCTGCGCTTGCAAAACGAACGCATGAGCGGCGCGTTGCTGCCATCGAGTCAAGAATATTTCAAGTCGTTTGGCCTTACGCAAGAGAAGTTGCAACTGGCCAAGCCTGACGCCATCGTGATGCACCCAGGTCCGATCAACCGCGGGGTGGAGATTGACTCTGCCGTGGTCGATGGGCCCCAAAGTGTGATCTTGTCGCAAGTGACGTTTGGCATTGCTGTGCGCATGGCCGTCATGTCGATCGTCGCGGGGAATGAAGCATGAACATCCTGATTCAAAACGGTCGTGTCATCGACCCAGCCTCTGGTTTCGACCACACCGCCGATGTGGCAGTGGCCGATGGTCACATCGTGGCCATCTCTAAAGCAGGCGAAAAGTTGCCCGCCAATTTCAAAGCCGAGCAAACCATTGACGCCAAGGGTTGCATCGTTGCGCCCGGCTTGGTGGACTTGCAGGTGCGCTTGCGCGAGCCCGGCTACGAACACGAAGGCATGCTCGACTCCGAACTCGCTGCCGCTGTGGCCGGTGGTGTGACCAGCCTCGTGTGCCCACCCGACACTGATCCCGTGTTGGATGAGCCGGGCTTGATTGAAATGCTCAAGTTCCGTGCTGAAAAATTGCACCGTGCACGTGTGTTCCCACTGGGCGCACTCACCCGCGGCTTGAAGGGCGAAGTGCTGACCGAAATGTCAGACCTCACCGACGCAGGCTGCGTGGGCTTTAGCCAAGCCGAAGTGCCGTTAGAAAACACGCAAGTGTTGCAACGCGCTTTGCAATATGCGGCTACCTTTGGCTACACCGTGTGGCTGCGTCCGCAAGAAATGCACTTGGGCAAAGGCGTGGCAGCCAGTGGCCCACTCGCCACCCGTTTGGGTCTGGGTGGCGTGCCTGTGGCCGCCGAAACCATTGCCTTGCACACCATCTTTGCGCTCATGCGCAGTACCAAAGCGCGTGTGCATTTGTGCCGCATCTCCAGCGCCGAAGGTGTCGAGCTGGTGCGTGCTGCTAAAAAAGAAGGTTTGGCTGTGACGGCTGACGTGAGCATCAACTCGCTGCACCTGAGCGACCACGACATTGGTTACTTCGACAGCCGCGCCCGTGTGACGCCCGTGTTGCGCCAACAGCGCGACCGCGATGCGTTGCGTGCTGCCTTGGCCGATGGCACGATTGACGTGCTGGTGTCCGATCACACCCCTGTGGACGTGGATGCCAAGGCCTTGCCATTTGCCGAAGCTGAACCCGGTGCAACGGGTCTCGAGTTGTTGCTCAGCCTCTCACTCAAGTGGGCGCAAGACAGTGGCCAGAGTGTGGCGCGCGCACTTGAGGTGTTGACGTCACAACCGGCCAAAGTTCTCGGAAAAGTAGGGGGCAAGATCGAAGGTCAAAGCGAGAGCTTGGGCCAGTTGCAAGTGGGCGGCGTGGCCGACCTCGTGGTGTTTGATCCTGCGGTGGAGTGGCACGTCACACCTGATGCGCTGCACAGCCAAGGCAAGCACACACCTTTTGCGTTTGACATGACGGGGATGTCTTTGCCCGCACGCGTCAAAGCCACCTTGGTGGCAGGGCGCGTGGCTTACCAAGCGGTTTGATGCGCAGCGTGCGCGCCGTCATCAAGTTCTTGCGCGTTATCGCGTGGGTTCTGCGTGGTTATTGGCATGTGCGCACGGTGTTTCCTACGCTGAGTGACGAGCAACAAGCCCGTGCTGTTGAAGTGTGGGCGCGCGGTATGTTAGCTATCATTGGTATCGAGGTGCGGGTCAAAGGGCATCCCGCGCAAGGCCCTGTTTTGATGGCGGCCAATCACATTTCGTGGCTCGATATCTTGGTGATGCATGCCGCCTGTCACTGCCGTTTTGTGGCGAAGTCTGAAATTCGCAACTGGCCTTTGGTCGGGGTGCTCACCACGGGCGGCGGCTCTCTTTACATTGAACGTGGTTCACGCAACGACGCCATGCGTGTGGTGCACCAAATGGCCTCAGCTTTACAAGATGGGCAAGTGCTAGCAGCGTTTCCTGAAGGAAGAACGGGTGATGGCATTACATTGTTACCGTTTCATGCCAATTTGCTGCAAGCCGCGATTGCGGTCGATGCGCCGGTTCAACCTGTAGCGCTGCAATTTGTGGATGCGCAGACACATCAACGAAGCTTGGCACCGTGCTACCGTGATGACGACACCCTCATTAGCTCCCTGTGGCGCACGCTTTGTGCGCCACCCTTGCTGGCGCAAGTGCGTTACGGTGACAAGCAACAGGCCGGAGGTCGTAACCGTCGTGCGTGGGCGCAAGACCTGCAGGTGACGGTGGCCAATTTGTGCAAGTGATATGCTTTGAACACTATGGCAACTAAAAAAACGATCTCAACCCCTTTGAAGGCCAAAGCCACGTCTGCAAAACCACCTGCGACTAAAAAGTCTGTGGCTAAGAAAGTTGCTGTCAAGATAGTGAAGAAAGCTACCTCTACTGCGTTAAAAACTCCGACGAAACAAGATGGCTTGGATGAGATGTTTGATTTGGCAGCGGAAACATTTCGTGTCATGTCGGCCCCCATGCGCTTGAAAATCATCAACTGTCTGTGCACAGAAGAAAAGAATGTGGGGCAGTTGCTAGCAGAAATCGATACCACCCAACCCAATATGTCTCAGCATTTGAATACCTTGTTCAAAGCAAAAATTTTGGGTCGTCGTCGAGAAGGGGTGCAAATTTATTACCGCATCATCAACGAGCGCGTGGTCACACTCTGTCGTGCGGTGTGCACCCAAATTGCGATTGATAGCGATATTGCCCACTGATCGTGATGGGCGTGCTCAAACGAATTGGTGTTGCGCTCGCTTTTTCTTGCCTCTTTGTCGCGGTTGATCGGCTCAGCTACATCCATCCGATTGGGGGGCTGAACATCACACCGTGGAACCCTCCAGCTGCCCTAGAGGTCCTGTTCTTATTCTTGATGGGCAACACATGGATGACTTGGGTGTACCTCACGCTCGGGTTGTCTGATTGGCTGGTGCGTGGCACCTTGCTGTTGTCGCCCGCTGTGTTGCTGGGCAATGCGGTGTTGGTGGTCTGCTATGCATCCATTGCGCTATGTTTGCGCTGGACGTTAGGGCGGCAAGCCGCCTTGCGCGAGCGGCGTGAAGTGTTGTGGTTGGGCCTGTTGATTGTCACGGGCGCCTTGATGACCGCCGTGACCTATGTGGGCACTCAAACTTGGGTCGGTGTCTTAAGAACGGAAGATTTTTTCGGTGCTGCCCACCGTTTTTTTATTGGTGACTTGTTGGGCCTAATGGTCTTGCTGCCACTCTTTTTTGTTGCTCGAGACAAGCGCAGGCATCCTCAATATCTCGCCATGTTTCAAAGTACCTTGTTTTGGGCATTGGTGCTGGGTTTGTGGGGGTGTATGTGGCTGATTTTTTCTTTGCCCATCACGGATCAGATGAAATATTTCTTTTCACTCTTTTTTGTATTGGGGTTGATAGCCGCCACCTATTCGCTGCCGGGCGCTACGTTGGTTGCTGCTTTGATTCAAGTACCGTTGGTGTTTTCAACCACCCATGCTGGCGTCCAACCTGCAGATTTGATGGACATGCAAATTGTCATGCTGAGTTTGTCGTTGACGGGGCTGATTATCGGGACTGTGGTGGATGAACGCATCCGAACAGAGGAGCAACTTCGCGACAGTTTGCAGTTGGTTGCAGCAGGGGAGTTGGCAGGGTCATTGGCCCATGAACTTCATCAGCCGATGAGTGCATTGAGCGCGTACGCTGAGTCGGCACTGATGCTTAGCCAAACAGATGAACGTGCATCAGTTGAAGCGCAATCACAGCTGGAACGGCTGCTTCGCAATATCGTGAATGAAACCATGCGTGCAACAGACATCGTCAGAGGACTTCGCAGTTATTTCATCTCAGGCGTTTCGACATTGCAAAACGTCGACATCAAAATTTTGGTGGATGAGTGTGTGATGCGCATGGAAAAACGTGCGGCACAAGCACAAGTCAACCTTCTTGCTGTTTACGAGCAGCACATTCATACCGTGATGGTGGATCGAATTCAATTGAGCACGGCGATTGGTAATTTGTTGAAAAATGCGATTGATGCATCTGAGCCAGGCATGAGCGTGCGTGTTCGTGTGACAGATGACAAGCACATGTTGAGCATTCGTGTCATCGATGAAGCTCATTTGTTAGATGCGACGGAAGTTGAACAAGTTTTTCGTCCGTTTTATTCCAACAAAAAAGATGGGCTTGGTTTGGGGCTGTCTGTCAGCCAGTCTTTGGTTGAAAATAACGGTGGCGTTTTGCGCTACCAAGCACAACCGTACAAATGTTTTGAAATTCTTTTGCCCTTAGGAGACGCTGCAGATGTCTGAGAGTCGTTTGGTTTGCATTGTCGATGACGATGCCTCGGTGCGCGACTCTTTGTCTGTCATGCTGGGGCTCAAAGGATTCGATTGCCGAACTTATGAAAGCAGTGAAACGTTTTTGAGTGCGTTGCCTGATCGGCCATGCTGTTTGGTTCTTGATCTAAACATGGCAGGGATGAATGGACTGGCTCTGCAAGAAACGCTCAGTACCACCCATGCGTCGGTCGAAGTGATATTTCTCACCGCCTTTGCCGATGTGGATGTGATGCGACGTGCTTTTCTCAATCAGGCCATTGACTTCCTAGAAAAACCGGTCTCGATGCCCCTATTGTTAGAGGCCATCGAACGTGCGTTTGAGCGGTTGAAATCGAGTGTTGCGGTTCAAATGCACAGCCAGTCGTTGGAGAGTCTGACGCCGCGCGAGAAAGAGGTGTTGGCGGCTATCACCCAGGGTATGACACATCGTGAAGCTGGCGAGTTGTTGGGCATCAGTCCGCGCACGGTCGAGGTACACAAAGGGCGTGTCATGGAGAAACTCGGGGTTAAAACTTTGGCCGAGTTGGTCAGGTTGAGTGTTGATTTTTCGAATGGACAGACACGCTAACTTGAATGCTTTTGGCTGTAAGGCCTAGCCCGTAAGTGGCTTATCGAATTTTCAAAATTTAGTAATTTACCTACAGTCGTAGGTATGACTGATTCATGTGACCCTAAGGCTGCAACGCCTAGTCAATTTAAATATTTAGAGTTTTTGACAGCTCTTTATCAAGCCAATCGTATGCGCGACACACCTGTTGTTCTCGAATCGGTGGAACAGCGTTTGCTCGAACTCATCACGGTTCAGCATTTTCTTAAGAAGCCTCTGACGATGATGCAGCTCTTGACATCCAACGATGTGCTTTATTTGGGGGCTTCAACCATCAGCCGGAAAATTGAGGTGCTCCAAAACAAAGGTTGGATTCATGTGGTGGCTGATAAGGGAGATCGTCGCGTGAGATTGGTCGAACCCACAGAAAAAACGATGGCATATTTTGAGTTGGTGAGTAGCTTGATGCCAAAGTGATCTAGGCATACAAAGAAATCATTAGCACCATCAAGACGACCGCGATAAAAATAAAGAAACCAGCGACATCTGTGCTGTAGAGCAATTGCTCATCTGTATGACGTGATGGCACCCCTTGTGTTCTTCTGGGGGTGCGTTGTGTTTTCTTTTTCACCAAAACTTGTGTCACGACAGGTGTCATTTGTTTCTTTCTTCATTCATCATGGACTGCGATGGCATGAATGTAGAAAAAACAAAGAGCTTTGAAAATTCGATACCTCACGTACGGGCTACACCGTACAAGTTCAATTGAGGTGAAGGGATCAAAAAAAGGCCGCAGTCAAACTGCGGCCTTTATCGTGGGTCAAATCAACTTTATGGCTTCAGATACACGAAGCCTTCTTTGGCTTGCAAGCGTGCAATTTCTGCCACGCCAGAGGGAACAATTTTCGCTTCCATGGATACTTTGTTGGGATCAATGTTGCGCGAAGTGAGTGTGTTGTTGCACACCCGGAATTGCACCCCCTTGCTGGATAAGTCAGACACCATGCCGCTGAATTCGCGACCTTTGCTGTCTTTGGCGCCATCCAGCAAAAAATCGATGCCTGCACCGTGTGTTACCACCACGATTTTGGCTGTGGGATCCGCATTGAGGTGGTTGCGCACATTACCCAAAATAGCGGCGGTGGTCTCTACGCCGCTATTGACGTGATAGGCCACTTTGATGTCTTGTGCGTGCACCAACCCGCCTGCCAGTGACAAACACATGGCAACGAAGGCATGAGAGAACAGTTTGAATAAATTCATAAGCCCTCTCACATCAAGCTGTCAGCCCAAATGTTTTGGGCCCAGTTCCATGCATAAATGCCTTCCAGCTCGTTAGGAGCGGTGGAGACGCCACCTGAACCGGGGACGGTCTTGTAGGTTTTGTCTTTGGCATCGTATTGATGTACCGAGGCCACGTGGACCACCAACTTGTCATTCACAAAGCTATAGCAGGTGTTGCTGAGGAATGGGGTTGGGTTGACGGGCATGTCCGACAACTGCGCCACGATGGCCGCGGCGGTGACCTTGCCATGCGAGTTGGCCATGTGTCCCGATTTGGGCATGAGCGGGGCCAACATGATGGAGTCACCAATGACGTGGATGTCTTTGGCTTGCACTGACTCAAAGGTTTGGTAATGCACGCCGCACCAACGGGCGTTGACATTCGCCAAATTAGATTGCACCGCAATGCCACCGGCACGCATGGCGGGCAACACGTTGAGCACATTGGCTTTGACGTCGTTTTGCACATCGAACTTCAAGGTGTTGGTCTTGGCGTCCACAGCCATCACTTTGTGTTGTGGCATGTATTCCAAGATGCCCTTGTAGTTGTCAGCCCAGAACTTCTTGAACAACGGACCTTTGGAGGTGACGTCTTGGTTGGCATCCAAGATGAGCACCTTTGACTTGGGCTTGTGTTGTTTGAAGTAATGCGCCACTTGGCTCGCACGCTCGTACGGGCCGGGCGGGCAGCGGTAGGGCGCTTCGGGGATGGTGATGGCGTACACGCCACCGTCTGCCATGGATTCGAGTTGCTTGCGCAGGGCCAAAGTCTCTGGGCCCGCTTTCCACGCTTGCAAAATTTGGCCTGAGGCATTGGCTTCTTTCAAACCTTCAATGGTGTTGAACATCAAGTCGATGCCGGGTGACATGACCAGCTTGTCGTAACGAATGGTCGGGCCGCTGGCCAAGGTAACGGTTTTCTTAGCAGGATCCACACTCGCCACATAGTCGCGCACGATGTTGACGCCATGTTTGCCAGAGAGCTTGTCGTAGGGGGTCGTGATGTCGGCCATGGTCTTGCTGCCGCCAATCACCAAGTTGGAGATGGGGCACGATACAAATTCACCATTGGGTTCGATCAAGGTGACATCGATTTGGTAGTTCGACAACATGCGCACGTACTTGGCTGCGGTGGCACCACCGTAACCGCCGCCGACCACGACCACGCGGGCTTTTTCGGGCACGCGCCCGACGGATGCACAACCGACCATGCTGCCGAGGGCGCCAAAAGAACCAAGCGCCATTGAGGCTTGAACAAAACTGCGACGTTTCATGATGAATCCTTGATTAACGCTTGGTGGCAGCGTAGTAGCTGGAGATGGTGTTGATTTGGGCATCGGTCAGACCCTTGGTGATTTGATGCATCACCGTGGCAGGACGTGTGCCGTCTTTGAACGCTTTGAGTTGCAACACCATGTAGTCTTTGGGCATGCCCACCAACGAGGGGATGGCCGAGCCTTCGGTGGTGCGGCCATCGGTGCCGTGGCAGTTGGCACACATAGCGGCCGTGGCACGGTTGTGTAATTCAGTGGCTTTGTCTTGTGCGTGAGCGGCAGCGCTCACACCTAACACCAAGGCAGTGGTGGCCAGCAGGCGCACCCAGTGGGGAGATGTGTTTTTCATCGAGTCCTCGTTGAATGACATGAATTAATCAGTGATGGGTAATATATCCAGAATGACAAAACGCCATCACGGGGTTAACCCAGTGATGGCGTTGGCCAATACGTTGAAAACTATAACGTAAGAATTCGAATCAATCGTCTTGGCTTAGGGTTGCATCAAGGTTGGTGCACTCGCAGGAGGGGCATCCATCCAGCGATCCATCAAACCTGCGCCGAGCCACATGCCAATCAACGCGACCCATGCAGTCAGCGCGAAGATGGCTCCGCCGGTCACGCCTGCCCCAACTGCACAGCCCCCAGCCAGCATGGCACCAAAACCCATGAAGATGGCCCCTACGATGTAGCGTCGCATGCTGTAGCCGTCTTTGAAACCTTCGAGCTTGAGTTCTTTGCCTAACCATGCTGCAAAGAAAGAGCCCAAAAACACACCAGGCAGTAAACCAAAGTCAAACCCAATCGCAGGTGGGTTGGGTGCCAAAACCCGCATGAGCCACTCGGCAGATGGGCCACTGAACGTGATGCCTTGGATGTGCACCACTTCAAATGAGGCCTTGGACACGCTGTACGAGAACCACCACGCCAATGCCACGCTCAAACCCGTGCCAATGCCACCCACCCACATCCATGCGCGCTGTGTGGTGCGTGTGGTGAAGTACAACGCCGCCAACAACCAAATGCCTCCCACCACCAGACCCGTGGTGTGGTTCCATCCCAAAATGGCCAGTAGGTCACGGCTTGCACCGCCTTCGACCGTCCAGACGTTGGTGATTTCTTGACGCAAGGGGGAGAGCGCGCCTGACAACGCAGACTGTGCGGTCACGGCGAAGATCAAGCCCGAGAGCAGTGCACGCAAATTGCCATTGGCCGAGAGAATGAGCAAACGGCTCGCACAGCCGCGCGTCATGATCATGCCTGCACCAAACAACAAGCCACCCACCAAGGCGCCGGACAAACTACCACGCGTGGCCAATTGGCGTGCGGTGCTCACATCTAAATTGCCCATCACGATCAACCCTTGAATCGCAATGACGGCGGCAGAGAAAGTGAGCAACCAAACGGAGAGCTTTTCGCCAAATTGGCGATGCCAAAACTCCACCACCGCCGCACGCAAACAAAACTTGGAACGTTGTGCAAAAAAACCAAACAACAAGCCAATCAGCCAGCCGCCAGCGGCCAGCACGGTGGGTTCGCCATACGCTTCGTTTAAGGTGGTGAGGTTCATATGATTTAGTGATTACTTATATTTAGATTATGCTAAGTGTTCTGGCTTGCGGCAAACTTGACGCATATCAAGACCTGGTAGGCCTGTTGTTGAGGAGCGTGAATGTTCAAACTGCCATTTGTTCGATGTCTGTGTTGGGTCGCGTGCTGCGTTGGTTGGGGTTTGACCCTGCCTTTGCAGGCACAGACGCCTGCACCTGCAGTGGCCAAGCCCTTGATGCAAGCCAAAGCCGTGGTGCCACAGGTGTATTACGTGCAAGGCGTGTCTGAGATGGGCTCGTCCGCCAATCAAAACTTCATTTCCAACGCTGGTTTTGTGGTCACCCCTGCAGGGGTGGTGGTGATTGATGCTTTGGGATCGCCTGAGTTGGCGCGTCGCTTGTTGGCTGAAATTGCCAAGGTCACTTCAAAGCCCATTCATACCGTGGTGCTCACGCACTACCACGCAGACCACATTTATGGCTTGCAAGTGTTCAAAGATGTGGGCGCGCGCATCGTGGCGCATGGGGCAGCCCGTGAGTATTTGAACTCGGACACCGCACGTTTGCGTTTGGAAACTTCACGTCAAGAACTGTGGCCTTGGGTGGATGAAAAAACCCGACTGGTGCCTGCGGATGAGTGGCTGAGTGCTGGCAAGACCTTGACCATTGGTGGTGTGCGTTTTGATATTCAGCCTGTGGGTCCTTCACACACAGCCGAAGATTTGGTGGTGTATTTGCCGCAGCAAAAAGTGTTGTTCGCGGGGGACTTGGTGTTTCGCAACCGCATTCCATTTGTAGGCCAAGCGGATAGCCGTCACTGGATCGAGGCGATGCAGAGTTTGCTGGCCTTTGACACGCGTTGGGTGGTACCAGGGCATGGGCCGATTTCCAACGATGCCAAGCCGGACATGACGCTCACGCGTGACTACCTCTTGTATTTGCGTGACACCATGGGTCGCGCTGCCAAAGACATGGAACCCTTTGAAAGTGCCTACGCCAAGACAGATTGGTCTAAGTTCGAGAAAATGCCTCTATTTAAATCGGCCAATCGCATGAACGCCTACAACACCTATTTGTTGATGGAGCAAGAAACCAAGTGAGTCACGTGTTTAGTTGCTCTCGACGTCAAGCGTTGCAAGGTCTCGCCTTGGGGTGGGCGGGTGCGTCTGCGTTGAACGCTTTCGCGGCGAACATCACCTTGCCCAGCACAAACTCTCTGGCTTTGTCTTTAGAGCAAGCCTTGCATCTCAAGCAACCGCTCGTGGTGATGGTCAGTTTGCATGGTTGCCCGTTTTGCAAAGTGGTGCGTGAAAACTACCTTCATCCTTTACTCAGTTCAGGTCTACAGGTGGTGCAAATTGACATGCGTGACATGCGCAGCTTGATCGATTTTGACGGTACCTCACTCACGCAAGATGCCTGGGTTCGCAAGCAAAACATCAAGCTCGCCCCCACGGTGATGTTTTTTGGGGCACAAGGTCGTGAAGTGGCGTCACGTTTAAAAGGTGCCTACTTGCCTGACTTTTACGGTGCTTATCTGGATGAGCAGTTGGCGATGGCTCGCCGCGCGGTGGCTGGCACATGATTCCTATTCAAACAGAGTCAGCATGGCGTGGCACATCGGACTGCCGCAACTGCGGCATTCGCGACATGGTGTTGTTTGCAGATTTGAACGAGCAAGACTTCAACCTCATTCATGCGCCAATTGATGATTTGGTTTATGCAGCGGGTCAAACGTTGTACGACGAATCAGACAAAGCGTTGGGGGTGTTCACCTTGCGCCAAGGCCTGGTCAAGCTGGTGCGTGTTACCGCCGATGGCCGTGCACGTGTGGTGCGCGTCTTATTTCCAGGCGATGTGGTGGGACTAGAGGCCTTGGCCACAGGCCGTTATGACAGCCAAGCGGTGGCCTTGAGTGAAGTCTCTGTGTGCCGCATTCCGTTGGATGTGATGCATCAGCTCGGCGCGAACAGTCCACGTTTGCACCGTAAGCTCATGGAGAAATGGCAAAGTGCTTTGAAGCTTGCAGATGACTGGTTGGCTGAGTTGAACTTTGGTACGGCCAAGCAACGTGTATTGCACTTCATTCGCAAAATGCACGAGGTGTCGCCAGACAACACGGTGACGTTGTTCAGTCGCGATGACATGGGGGCCATGATGGACCTCAAGCTTGAAACCGTCAGCCGTGAAGTGACCGCCTTGGTTAGAGGTGGTGTGATGACCCCGCTGGACAAAATGGGACGGCATTACCAAGTGCTCATGCCTGAGCTATTGCAAGTGAATTGAGAAGGAGACCCCGATGAAACAGTTTCTATGTGCCGTCATGTTGACGTTGGCCACCGGTGCACAAGCCCAGCAGCATCCCTTGTTCAAAGAGGCCGACCTCAAAGCCGGTGAAAAGCTCATTGCCGAAAACCAATGCAACGAATGCCACATCCGCCGCGTCGGTGGTGACGGTAGTAGCATCTATAACCCGAAAGGCCGCATTAATACGGCGGGCGCCTTGCGTGGCATGGTGGAGTACTGCAACACCGAATTGAATTTGGGCTTTTTTCCGGAAGATACCAATGCGGTCGCCGCTGTCTTAAACAAGCAGCATTACAAATTTCGCTGAACTTACAACGCGGTTTGGCGTAAACCCGATGGTCACACCATCAGAGATGATTTATATTAGCGAGTGTTGATATATAACTGATGTGGAAGGACTGTCTGTGAAAACACCAGATGGCATTCAATCGGGGCGTGTTCAAAAAGCACCCGAAAATTTTCTAGACCGTGACGGCATCAGCACCGTCATTGCAGAGAGCAAAGCCGGTCGTCGCAATTTCATCCGTAGCGCCTTTGCCGCTGCCGCCGCAGGTGCTGCGGCGCCAATGGCTTTGGCTCAGGGCAACCCTGTGCCGACCGAGGGCGGTGATCCCAATATCTTGAACTTGCCTGAGCACGCCACAGGTTTGGGGCAAGGTGTGGCAGCCAACAACGGTTACGGTGTGCCTTCCAAGTTCGAATCGAACGTGCAACGCCGTCAAAGCCCAGGCTTGACACAAACGACACAAGCATCGGTGTCGTTTGCTCCGCTGCAATCGTTGTTTGGCATCGTCACACCCAGCGGCTTGCACTTTGAGCGTCACCACCAAGGTTGGTGGGACATTGACCCTTCCAAGCACCGCTTCATGATCAACGGCATGGTGAAAACACCCAAGGTGTTCACCATGGACGAAATCATGCGTTTGCCTTCGGTCTCACGTTTCCACTTCATTGAGTGCGGTGCTAACACCGCGGTGGAGTGGGGCAATGTGGCCGTGCCGACGGTGCAATACACCCACGGCATGGTGTCTTGTAGCGAATTCACGGGCGTGCCTCTCATCACCCTGCTCGAAATTGCTGGCGCTGATTTGAAGAATGGCAAGTTTGTGTTGGCCGAAGGTGGTGACGGTTCATCCATGACCCGCACCATCCCGATGAGCCTCATCTTGTCTGGCGAAGTGTTGGTGGCCTATGGTCAAAACGGCGAAATGCTTCGCCCAGAAAACGGTTATCCATTGCGCTTGATCGTGCCAGGTATCCAAGGCGTGAGCTGGGTCAAGTACCTACGCCGTGTGGAAGTGGGCGACAAGCCCTATGCCGCCAAAGACGAAGCCGTGCATTACATGGACTTGATGCCCGATGGTCAACACCGTCAGTACACCAACATCCAAGAATGCAAGAGCGTGGTGACCACGCCCTCTGGCGGCCAAGTGTTGCTCGACAAAGGTTTTTACAACATCACCGGTCTCGCATGGTCGGGCCGCGGCAAAGTGGCCAAGGTGGATGTCTCGGTGGACGGTGGTCGCAACTGGCGCCAAGCTCGTTTGGAGACACCGGTGCTTAGCAAAGCGCTGACCCGCTTCAACATCGATTGGGTATGGGATGGCAAGCCCGCCATCATCCAAAGCCGTGCCACCGACGAAACAGGTTTTGTGCAACCCACGTACAAGCACTTGCGTGCGGCACGCGGCACACGTTCGATCTATCACAACAACGCCATCCAATCTTGGTTGGTGCAAGAAAACGGCGAGGTCAAGAATGTCCAAGTTTCGTAAAGTCATCTTGACCGCGGCCTTGTTGGCAACCGCCGGTTTTGCCAGTGCGCAAAGCACCGCTTACCCAGGTGTGGGCCGACCCGCCACGCCTAAAGAAGTAGCGGCATGGGACATCGATGTGCGCCCCGACTTCAAAGGCTTGCCCGCAGGTTCGGGGTCAGTCGCGCAAGGCCAAGATTTGTGGGAAGCCAAGTGTGCCCACTGTCACGGTGTGTTTGGTGAGTCGAATGAAGTGTTCAGCCCCCTCATCGGTGGCACCACCAACGACGACATCAAAACCGGCAATGTCGCCAACTTAAAGCGCGCAGACTTCCCTGGTCGTACCACCATCATGAAGGTGGCTACGGTGTCTACGCTGTGGGACTACATCAACCGCGCCATGCCTTGGACAGCGCCCAAATCACTCAAGCCCGATGAGGTGTATGCCGTCACAGCGTACTTGCTCAGCTTGGCCAATGTGGTGCCTGAAAACTTTGTGTTGTCAGACAAAAACATTGCCGAGGTGCAAAAGCGCATGCCCAACCGCAACGGTATGACCACCCAACACGGCATGTGGCCGGGCAAAGAGTTCAATGGCACCGGCAAGCCCGATACCGCCAATGTGGCCTGCATGAAAAATTGCGTGCCTGAGGCAAACGTGGCTTCCATGCTGCCCGACTACGCACGCAATGCCCACGGCAACTTGGCTGACCAAAACCGTTTGGTGGGTCAGCAACACGGTGCGAACACGGCCATGCCTGAAAACAAATCGGCACCTGTGGGTAACGCCGCAGCACCCGCTGCAGCTGTCAAGCCCGCGGCCAAAGTGGTCGATCCTGCCTTGGCCTTGTTGAACAAGCACACCTGCACTGCGTGTCATGCGCAAAGCACCAAGGTGGTGGGCCCGAGCTTCAACGAGATTGCTAAAAAGTACCCAGGTAAAGCTGAGTACTTGGCCGGCAAGATCAAGTCAGGTGGCTCAGGCGTGTGGGGTGCGATCCCCATGCCTGCACAGACTGCACCCGAAGCAGATATCAAAACGATTGCCAACTGGCTCGCTGCCGGTGCGGCAAAATAACTCTCACGCATTTTTAGGAGCACTACATGCAAACTCGTCGCGAGACCCTCAAGCACAGCGCTGCTGTGGCAGGCCTGTTGGCCTCTACTGGCCTGTTTCCCCAATACGCACACGCGTTTGACAAAGCCGCATTCGACACCAAGAGCGTGGCTGAAGCTGTCAAAGCCATGGGTGGCTCAGCCCCTGTGGAAAGCAAAGACGTCACCATCACAGGTCCAGACATCGCCGAAAACGGTGCGGTCGTTCCTTTGGGCGTGAGCACTAGCTTGGGCAACGTCAAACGCATGTTGTTGTTGGTTGAGAAAAACCCTTCTGCATTGATTGCCATGTTCAACGTGTCGCCTGAAGTGGAAGCTAACTTTTCTACACGCGCCAAGATGGGCCAATCGTCGGATGTGTATGCCATCGCGATCACCAATGACGGCAAAGCTTTCTTTGCGAAGAAAGAAGTCAAAGTGACACTCGGCGGCTGCGGCGGCTAATTTAGAAATTTCAGGAGAAACAAAATGGCAGATCCAATGCGCATTCGCGCCCAAGCAGCTGGCGACAAAGCAACTATCCGTGTCTTGATGAGTCACGAAATGGAATCCGGTCAACGCAAAGACGGCACCGGCAAACTCATCCCCGCATGGCACATTCAAGATGTGACCGCGACATTGAACGGCAAAGTCGTGATGACCGCCGAGTGGGGCCCAGCCGTGTCTAAGAACCCTTTCTTGCAGTTCACCATCAAAGGCGCCAAAGCCGGTGACAAAGTGGGCATCACATGGAAAGACAACAAAGGCGATACACGCTCTGACGAAGCGACCGTTTCCTAATGGTTGTTCTGAACGCAGTGGAGACACAAATGAAAAAACTAGTTGTTGCTTTAGGGCTCATCGGCTTGTCGGCCGCTGCGTTCGCCCAAAAGTCGTCGACCGACAGCATTGCCGAATACCGCGCCATGCTGCAAGACGGCAACCCTGCCGAGTTGTTTGAAGCCAAAGGTGAAGACCTGTGGAAACAAAAACGCGGCCCCAAAAATGCGTCGCTTGAAAAATGCGATTTAGGCAAAGGTGCAGGCGTGGTCAAAGGCGCTTGGGTCGAACTGCCGCGCTATTTTTCAGACACAGGCAAAGTGCAAGACCTTGAGTCGCGTTTGGTCACCTGCATGCAAGAGCTGCAAGGTTTCAATGGCGACGAGATTGCCAAGACCGCGTTTGGTAAAGGCGAGCAAAGCAATGTGACCGCTTTGGCGACATGGATTTCTGCGGAATCCAAAGGTATGAAATTCAATTTGCCACAAAGCCATGTGGAAGAACGCAAGATGTATGAAGTGGGTAAACGCCTGTTCTTCATGCGTGGTGGTTCGCATGACTTTGCATGTGCCACCTGCCACAGCCAAGACGACAAACGCATTCGTTTGCAAGACCTGCCTAACCTCACCAAGAATCCAGGCGCAGGCAATGGTTTCGGTGCTTGGCCTGCTTACCGTGTGTCCAACGGTCAGATGTGGGGCGCTCAATTGCGCTTGAACGACTGCTACCGTCAACAACGTTTCCCATACCCCTTGTTTGGCAGTGAAGCCACCATCGCCTTGGGCGTGTACATGGGTGTGAATG
>JACCEA010802524.1_pt1 | contig 27893 bp, 25 predicted proteins | sample 7449851 | NCBI WGS metagenome assembly JACCEA01 (sample SAMN15323453, study PRJNA562643) | freshwater metagenome | isolation source: river surface water | place: USA:Blue River Watershed | collected 2017-08-18
CTAATACCCTATCTAACATTTTTCTTAAGCCGGCAACTGTAACTTCTCCACTGATTCGCACTGCTACCTTGCCATTTCTATCAATAATTAAAGTAGTTGGAATTGCATTTGGGATTAAGGATCCACTGAAACCAAGCAAGATAGAATCATCGATAAAAGTTGGGTAAGTAAGTTTAAAATTCTCATAAAAAGCTCGAGCTGAAGATAAATTATCTCTAGTTAGTATCCCAGCAAATTGAACCTCTGGATATTGAATTGAAAAGTCTTGTAACACAGGAGCCTCAGCTCTGCATGGTGCACACCATGATGCCCAAACATTTATCACGGTAACTCGATTTGATTCCAAAGTGATTTCACCCGCGTTTAAAGTTGGACCAGAGATTTTTGGTGCTGATTTTCTATCCTTTTCTTCAAGGAAAAGCGCTACTCCGTTTCCGGAAACAAAGGCATTTTCACTTTGAATCGTTGAGCCCGCACTTGAACATCCCGTAATCAACATAATTGATAGAAAGATAGATATAGGTTTAATCATTTTTTCGGTAATAGATGTTTTGCGGGTTCAGAATATGAAACTGATGTAATCATCCCTTGATCATCTAATTCAAAGGAGGTTACCGATGCCAAAGTGCACTCTCGTTTGCGGGGATCATGCAAAAGTCTGCGGCCTTCAATTGCTGATCTTAAAATCCAAATTGGAAGTTGGTGCGATACGCAAATTGCATCTTTTCCGGCAGCAGCATCTCTTGCGGTAAAAAGTGCTCTAAGCATCCTACGAATCAATTCCTCATATGGTTCACCCCAAGATGGTCGCCATGGATTCCATAAATGGCGCCAAGCTTTCGGGTGGCGCAATACACCACTGCCTAATTCAAACTTTTGACCTTCAAAAATATTTCGAGCTTCGATTAAATTTGAGTCAGTAGTTAGATTCAGATTATGTTTGGAAATTATCGGTGCAACTGTTTCTTGTGCCCGTTGTAAAGGTGATGAATGGATTGCCCCTAAATTAAGTGATGTAGACCAGTCGGCAATAGTTTGTGCCATTTGTTGACCGCGATCACTTAATCGCCAGCCAGGTTGAAGTCCATAAAGAATTTTCTCTGGATTATGTACTTCTCCATGTCTAACAAAGTGAATAGCTTGAGCCATGACTTAAGCATAAAGCAGAAGATTTGAGGCTGGTTCGCTATGGTAGTGATATGGCGCTCACAGAAAAAAGAGTTGCATTTTTTGATGTCGATAACACCCTGTTAAAAGGGTCTACCCTGTTTTTTCTTGGACGGGGCATGTATCAAAGAGGTTTTTTCACAAAAAAAGATATCTCAGCATTTGTACTGGCAAACTTAAGATATCGATTAACTGGTAAGGAAAATAAGGAAGAAATAGTTAGATTTCAAAATGCAGCCTGTGAATTTATAAAGGGGCACAACGTAGTTGAAATTGAGAAAATTGGGCAAGAGATATACGAGGAGTATGTCTCTCCTGCAATTTGGCAGGGCACTGTTGATATTGCCAAAGAACATCTTTCAAAGGGTGAGGAAGTTTGGTTAGTTACTGCCACTCCTGTTGATATGGCAAATTTAATGGCAAAGCGTCTTGGTTTTACTGGTGCATTAGGAACAAAAGCAGAAATTAAAGATGGCATCTATACCGGCAAAATGATTGGAAATTTACTTCACGGTCGAGAGAAAGCTGCAGCAATTCAAGAGCTTTCGCATTTAGGTGGGTTTAACTTAAAAAATTGTTACGCATACTCAGATTCACATCACGATATTCCGCTTTTAGAGTCAGTTGGTAACCCTAGAGCTATTAACCCTGATGCACTTTTAGAAATTCGAGCCTATAGAGATAACTGGCCGGTTTATGATTTTAGGCGGGCACGTAAGTTTAAGAAGTTAATTGGACCTACTGCCGGCAGAATTGCGGGCTTTGTTTCCCTTATCTCGCCAAGAAAGCATAGAGGTAAATAGAGGAGGAAAAACCCGAGTAAAGTAGGCCAGTTATGTCAAAGCTAGCTATTACTTTTGCAGATGAGCTTCGCGCACGCTCAGATGAAGATATAGCTGCGCTATTTAAATTTCGCCCAGATTTAGTAACACCAGTACCAAATGATTTTACATCCCTTGCAGCGCGAGCGACTTCCACTCCCTCTCTGGTAAGAGCACTAGATTCTCTTAACTTATGGCATTACCAAATAATCGAAGCAGCCTGCGTTTTGGCAGAGCCATTTAAGAAATCCGAACTTGTAAACATTACTAGTCAAGAAAGTAACTTTGCCTTAGATTATTTGTGGCAAATGGGACTTCTTTACAAAGAAGGTAATAATTTTCGCACACCTTTAAATCTAAAATTATTGATTGGTGATGAACCGGTAGGCCTTGGTCCTGAGCTTGGGGGTAAAGCAGACTTTAGTAAGTTAGAAAATATTCCAAAAACTTCTGCCGACGTTCTTTCAAAATTGACTTGGGGTCCACCTCGTGGGCAGATTACAAATATTAAAAAACCTGGAGCAGCAATTGGCTGGCTTTTAGAAAATAACATATTGATTGCGATTGACTCTAATACTGTCGCGCTACCAAGAGAGTATGGAATTAAGTTAAGAGGAGATAAAGTCCATAAAGAATTGATCACAAAGCCAAGCAATTTGACTGGTAAAAAAGTTAGTCAAAAACAGGCTGATCTAGCAGCAATTGCCAACATTTCAACATTATTAAGATGGTGCGAAGAGTTTTTGCATAACCTTTCAGATGAGCCACCTACAGCTTTAAGAACAGGTGGCATTGGTGTTAGAGACTTAAAGAGAATTGCAGAACATCTAGGAGTTGAAGAAAATTGTGTGGGTTTTATTGCAGAACTTTGCTACTTAGCGGGCTTAGTTGTAGTAGATCCAGATGACCAAATACTTCCTACAACCTCTTTTGATATTTGGTTATCGAAACCTTCAGAAGAGCGTTGGTATTCATTAGTAGTTTTGTGGCTGGATACTTCAAGAGTCAGCGGATTAATAGGCAGATCTACTGATAAGAATATTGCACCGCTTGGTCCTGAACTAGATAGAGCTGGTGCTTCTTTAATTAAAAGAACAACGCTAAAAGTCTTAGTTGAAAATTTAGAGATCGCACCTGAATTGCCGTTGATTAAGGAGATTGTTAAGTGGTGGAATCCTCAAAGGTTTAACGGTGATTTTGTTGAATGGAGTTTGCGTGAAGCTGAATGGCTTGGATTAACAGGTCAGGGAGCATTGTCTATATTTGGTCAAAATTTATTGTCTTCAAAAGATGAGTTAGGTATTGAATCTGCACTTCCAAAACCTGTGGATCATATTTTAATTCAAGCCGATAATTCTGCAGTAGCACCTGGTCCACTAACTGCAGAGCTCTCAGCTGAAATGGGAACAATTGCTGACATAGAAAGCCGTGGTGGAGCGACTGTTTATAGATTTAGTGAATCATCCATTAGGCGTGGCTTAGATCATGGCAAAACAGGTGATCAAATTAAAACATTTTTAATAAAAATATCTAAAACTCCAATGCCACAGCCACTGGATTATCTAATTGCAGATGTGGCAAAGCGACATGGTCGCCTAAGAGTTGGATCTGCACATACCTACATTCGTTGCGAGGACGAAGGATTGATTCAACAAATTTTGCATGATAAAAAATGTGAACACTTAAGACTAAGAAGGATTGCACCTCAAGTTTTAGCTACTGATTTTGAGCTTCCAGAGGTAATTGGAGAATTACGTGAATATGGATACTTACCTGCAGCTGAAAATGCAAGTGGTGTTTTACTTTCACAACCAAACTTAAGACGCGCTAAATCAAGACCAAAACCACCAAGAATTATTTCAGAATTTTCTGCCCCTAAAGAGAATGTAATTACTTCAGCGGTTAAGACAATTAGAGCTGGCGAGCGCAGCCGAAAAGTAGAACCGATAGTTCCAGGCACATCATCTAATGAAACTTTAGCTTTAATTAATCAATACATAAATAATCAACAAACTATTGCAATAAGTTATGCGGACAATAATGGAGGGGTTATTAATCGAATTATTGAACCTATATCTATTTCGTTAGGCACTCTAACTGCCAGGGATGAGGCTTCAGGAGAAATCACACAGTTTCGCATTCCCAGAATTAACGGTGTAGCCCCAGCCTTCACCATTTCTAAAAATAAGGCAGACTTAGACCTATGAGTGCAATTTCAGCGATCCAGCGACTAGTTGAGTGTGAGTCTCCAACTGAGGATCTTGCTGCTTGCCACTTAGTAATAGATCTTGCTATTGAGATTGCAAATGATGTTTTACCTACACCTGCCGAAAAAGTAATTGAAAATGGAAGACCAATATTCTGGTGGGGAACAAAAGAGCCAAAAATTTTGCTGCTATGTCATTTAGATACGGTTTGGCCAAAGGGATCATTTAAATCTACCTGGAATGTCTCTGGTGATATAGCCACTGGACCGGGTGTATTTGATATGAAGGCTGGTTTTGTCCAAGCACTTTACTCACTTATAAATTTAGAAGATGCAAATGACAAGGTCGCCTTAATTGCTACAACTGATGAAGAGACTGGTAGCGCAACATCAAAAGATTTAATTATTAGATTAGCAAAATCTTCTGATGCGGTTTTAGTTTTTGAAGCATCTCTTGATGGGAAAGTTAAAACTGGTCGAAAAGGTACTGCTATGTATCAAATTACTGTTACCGGCAAGGCATCTCATGCTGGTCTAGAGCCAGAAAAAGGAATTAATGCAACTACTGAAATAGCAAAACTTGTAATGCAAATTTCTGCCTTTGAAAATCCTCAGTTTGGAACAACTGCGGTACCAACTGTCATGCAATCTGGAACAACAACAAACACTGTGCCAGCTTTAGCAAAATTAGATATTGATGTTAGATCATTTACATTAGCTGAGTTAAATCGAATTGATAAATCAATTAAGAGCCTAAAGAGTGAAATTGCAGAAGTTGAGGTAAGTGGTGGTATCAGCCGGCCACCTCTTGAAGAATCCAGTTGTATCGAGTTATATGAGAAACTAGAAGAGGTTGCAAAAAAATTAGGATTAAATCCAGTTGGTAGTGCAAGTGTGGGTGGTGCAAGTGATGGAAATATAGCCGCATCCACAGGTGCCAAGGTATTGGATGGACTTGGAGCAGTTGGCACTGGTGCTCATGCACCAAATGAATCAATAAAAATTTCTGCCGTAGAGCCAAGAATTAAATTAACTTCAGAATTTATTAAAGAGTTATTGAAATGAGTGATGGCCCATTAATTGTTCAGAGTGATAAAACTCTTTTACTTGATATAGATCATGCATTGTCAGATGAATGTCGCAGAGCAATTGCAGCGTTTGCAGAGTTAGAAAAATCGCCAGAGCACATACATACTTACCGGCTAACTCCGCTTGGGTTATGGAATGCCAGAGCATCAGGCCATGATGCTGAACAAGTAATAGATGTACTACTTAAATACTCAAGGTATGCAGTTCCACATTCTCTATTAGTTGATATAGCTGAGACTATGTCTCGCTACGGTCGCCTTCGACTTGAAGCACATCCAGTTCACGGCTTAATACTGGTATCAAATGATCCTGCTGTGCTTAAAGAGGTAACTAGAGGAAAAAAAGTTGCTCCCATGCTCGGATTACAACTAGATGATGAAACTATTGTGGTTCATCCCGGGCAGCGAGGATTTTTAAAACAAGCATTACTCAAGTTGGGTTGGCCAGCTGAAGATTTTGCTGGCTATGTTGATGGTGAACATCATGAGATTGCATTAAAGCAAGATGGTTGGAAAATTAGAAAATACCAGGAGTTAGCAGCTGAAGGATTTTGGCATGGAGGTTCTGGAGTAGTTGTACTGCCTTGCGGTGCTGGTAAAACAATTGTTGGTGCTGCTGCCATGGCACACGCAAAAGCAACGACCTTAATTTTGGTTACAAATACAGTTGCGGCAAGACAATGGCGAGAAGAGCTACTACGCCGCACAGATTTGAATGAAGATGATATTGGAGAATATAGCGGTGCAAAGAAAGAAATTAGGCCCGTAACAATTGCCACCTATCAAGTAATGACTACCCGTAAAAAGGGAGTTTATGCGCACTTAGATTTATTTGATGCAATTGATTGGGGTTTGATAATTTATGATGAAGTTCATTTATTGCCTGCTCCAATTTTTAGATTTACTGCCGATATTCAATCTCGCCGTAGATTAGGTTTAACTGCAACTTTAGTTCGAGAAGATGGCATGGAAGGTGAAGTATTTTCACTAATTGGGCCAAAAAGATTTGATGTACCGTGGAAGGAAATTGAAGCACAAGGTTATATTGCACCAGCAGATTGCGTTGAAGTAAGAATTACTCTAACTGATGCGGAGCGATTGAATTACGCTACAGCAGAACAAGAGGATAGATATAGATTTTGTGCTACATCACAAACCAAAAAAGATGTAGCTATCGCACTTGCTAAACAACATGCCAATGACCAAGTGCTAGTAATTGGGCAGTATTTGGATCAACTAGACCAACTTTCAAATGAGCTAGGTGTCCCGGTAATTAAGGGTGACACGCCAATAAAAGAGCGTGAGAGATTATTTGCACTATTTCGAAGCGGTGAGATTAAATGCTTAGTAGTTTCAAAAGTAGCTAATTTTTCTATCGACTTACCAGAGGCCACAATCGCAATTCAAGTTTCGGGAACATTTGGTTCAAGACAAGAAGAAGCACAAAGATTGGGCAGAATTCTTAGACCAAAAGCTGATGGTCGAAGTGCTCGCTTTTATTCATTAGTCGCTCGAGATACTGTTGATCAAGATTTTGCACAAAACCGCCAAAGATTTCTTGCTGAACAAGGTTATGCATATCGAATTATCGATGCAGATGAAGTGTTAAATAAGAATTAAGATTTAATAGCTTTAATAAATCTCTCTAAATCCACCCGCCAGTAGTCATGAACTTTGCCATCTATCATAATAACTGGGACCTGCTCGCCATACTCTTGCTCGAGTTCAACTGAAGAATCAATCAGCTCAACTTCCAAACTAAAATCAAGTTCTTCTTTCACAGAGTTAATCCGGTCTACGGCAATTTCACACAGATGGCATCCACTTCTGGAGTAAACCTTTACTTTTTTCATTTAACTCCCAGATATATTGAACCTAATTAAGTAAAAAAGTATCACTTATTATGAAAATATGCTGTTAGCCTACGCATGTGCGCATAAAATCTTTTTTTCTTTCAATCCTAATTGCGTTTTCTTTTTTATCACCAATTCCAAATGCTTCGGCTTTAGAGATCAAAGTAGCCCCTGCAGGTTGGGCCTCAATTTTTGCAAGTGGAGATAGCAGTGTTGCAACAAGTACACCTAGAATTTTTTATGCCAATTTAGAGAAAAAAAGTAGTTTTGTTCCAATTTATAATAATGTTCCAGCAGAGGCCAAGGAAGCAATTCAGGCTGCAATCGATATTTGGTCACAAAACTTTAAATCATCTGTTCCAGTCAACATAAGTATTTCTTGGACAAGACCAATAAATGATTCTGTTTTAGCATCAGCTAGTGCAAAGAATGTCTTTGCTAACTTTACTGGTGCTCCAGATAAAACTCTTTACTACACATCGGCTTTGGCTAATGCACTAGCTGGTAGAGATTTAGATGTTAATGATCCAGAACTAGTAATAGAAGTTTCATCTAATGCTAATTGGTACTTTGGAACAGATGGAAAATGTCCGCCCAGAAGTTATGACTTAGTCTCTGTCATCTTGCATGAAATGGCACATGGTTTGGGTTTTATGTCTGGTAGCTATTACGACAGTGCAACTGGGGAGGGAAGGATTCTTCAGCCAACACCTTTTGATGCTTATGCACAATTACCAGATGGTAGAAGGCTTATCGATTTGCCATCTCCATCACTTGAAATCGGAAAAGCAATGACTACAGCATTGTTTTGGTCTGGAGCAAATGGAGTAAAAGCAAACAATGGCATAAAGCCTCTGCTTTTCACACCATCAATTTATGAAAGAGGGTCATCAGTTAGTCACCTAGATGAAAAGACTTTCTCAAATGCTGGTGAGAACTCAGCTATGACACCAAATTTAGATGCAGGAGAAGTTTTTCACTCTCCTGGCTCTTTAGTACTAGCTATGTTTGAGGATTTACGGCAAACGCCACCTGCTGGAAAAGTTACAGGCGTGCCTGACTCCCCACAAAATGTTAAAGCATTTGTTGGCGATAAAAGTGCCATAATTAAATTTGATCCACCACCTAGCTTTAGATTCTCACAAGTTGATAGCTACCTTGTTGAAAATTTACAAACAGGAGAAAGTATTACCGCTAGCCAAAGCCCAGTAATTGTTACCGGACTAAAAAATGGAAGTAAATACACTTTTTCAGTCGCCGCAATAAATAGTGCTGGATCTTCAGTTGCAATAAAATCAAATCAAGTAGTGCCACAAGCTGTCTGGGCCAGTTCAGTAATAGACAAAAATGCAGATGCAAAATACCTAGCCTCAAACAATTTTGCAGGTAGACCAGTAATTGCTTATACCGATACCAAAGCTGGAGATTTGAAGTTGGCAACTTTAATAAACAATAAGTGGAGTATTCAAACAATAGATGGAAATAATGAAAAGTCGGGTAAGACCCTAAACAATGTCGCAGGTTATGTGTCTTTATGCACTTCAAAATCTGGAAAGATAAATTATCTGCACGTTTTCTATACTGATGTTACAAATAAAGATTTAAAGTATGCACTTTATGATGGAAAAAAATGGAAATATGAAATAGTAGATGGCAACGGCCCGCGGGCTCAAGACTATAAAGAAACTGATCGCGTAAGAGGCGCCTCAGATGTTTCAATCTCAAATGCTTGTGCAGTTACAAGTGAAGGAGTTCAAGTCTTCTATAGAGATGAATCCCAAGGAATTCTTTTAGGCGCTGTGAAACAAGGTGATGAATGGCGCTATGAAATTGTTGATGGCGAGAAAGATACTGACAATAAAACCACTGGAGATGTTGGCTTTCACTTAAAGTCGATTACAGTTGGGAAAAAAGTAATTTTGATTTATGACTCAGTAAAAGGTTTTGATGCTGATAAGAATGTAACTCGTGGAGAGATCCGTTATGCCAGCCGAAGTACGACCTCTACTTTGGATTGGGAGTTTAAAACTTTAGACATACCATCTGATCGAATTTACGCAGCTGGATTTGATGTTGCAATATTCAACTCATCAAAGGGGGTTGAGCTTGGGTGGTTCGCTGCCGGTGGTGCACTATTTCCAAATCCAGATTTAATCAAATTTCAAGGAGCTAAATCGGAATCAGCTGACTCATTTACATCTGAATTATTTGGTACTCCAAATTCGCCGATATCTATTGATGAAAAACTTATTTTATTTGGTTGTGAACTTAGATTATGTGCAATCAATAAGAGTAATAAATCGATCGCACTGGTTTCCAAAGGATTAATTCAAAAGGATGGCAAGGCTGAATTATTAGTACTAAATAAAATTAGATACGCCGTTGCCGGCGTATCTGGAAAATTAACGCTCTTTAAATCGTGATTAGGTTTTACTTAGCGTTGCGACGCTGAATTCTAGTTTTCTTAAGTAGTTTTTTGTGTTTCTTTTTTGCCATACGCTTGCGGCGCTTCTTGATTACTGAACCCATTTTGCTCCTTAAAGTTTTTTACTGATGTTTGAAGTTTACTAGTTAACTACTACTAAACCAAAACTTTTACCCGAGTCGGTAACTAAAACCGTGCCTGTATCAGTGCTTGAATCAATTACTACCGCAGGTGAGGTAAGTGTATAGGCATTCACAAGCTCTGCTTTTTTACCAAACTCTAAAAGTACTGGGGTTGGATTTTTTGGCTTCCAATTTGAAACTCCCCTTATTGCACCCGATGAGACAAAAGTAGCCCATGGATTTTTTCCAGTTGTAACTAAAGCTGTAGATCGACTCAGATACCGAACATTCCAAACCGGTCTATTTAATGCAGAAAATTTTGTTACTGCTGCCTCAGTTTTATTTGAGTAATTAACCCTTCCGCCTTGAAGTAAACCTTGATCAATTGAATTCCAAGCCCTACTAGTACTGCGTAGTGTTGCTCGTGCAACCTGTTGAACTACTCCTGTATTAGAGATTCTCAATGTAATTGCATCAACTTTTCCTAGTGGTTTAGCTTTTAACAATTGTTCACTACTACTACCCACTGCTGTGATGCTCAAGTCACTGTTTATGATTGCAGAATTAATTTGAGTTGATTTACTACCAATAGTTGAGAAATTCGAAAAAACTCCAGATTTACTAGCTGATAGGAAAAATCCTTTAGTTGAAGCCCCTAAGAAAGTATTTCCCAAAATAATTAAGTTGCTTCCAGAAACCACCACCTTTTTGGGATAAATAACATTCTCAGTTTGATATTCGTATGAATTAATTAATACCCCTGAATTACTTATCTGCCAAAGCTTCACTTTGTTTATTGGAGTATTAGAAACTTGTGTTGGATTTATAGGAACGTTATCAGGGTTTAATAAGCCAGATGGATTAATTGGTTGTGTAGTTTGAGTTACTGCATTACCTGCACCTACCACCCATATGCTGCCATCTTGATCAATTGCAACTGAGGTAGCAATTTCACTATTTTCATTACCTAATCTAAGCCCCCAATTTTGTACCCCTGTTACTGCATAACTAATTAAGAATCCATCACTTGAGCCTCCTAGTAATCCTGTAATCCAATTAGAGTTAGGAGACTCGGTCGTTCCTGTTAAGAAAATATTCTTACCACTCAACGCAATATCACTAATTTGATCATTATTTAAATAAGGTAAGTCGGTAATAGGTTTTAATGCTTTCATTGATGTCGCAGAGGCACTATTTGGTGCAATAATCAAAAAAAGCAGAATTACTAAGAAAACTTTTTTCAAGCCAACTCCTGAGACCTCTTTTTAGCAGCAGACATAGCCTCATGAATTATTTCCTCTAACTTATTCGCATTAAATACTTCAAGTGCTGCAGCGGTAGTTCCATTTGGGCTGGTCACATTCTTACGTAATGTTGCAGCATCTAAACCACTTTCATTAAGCATGGCTGCAGATCCAGTGATTGTTCCAATAGCAAGTTTGGTAGCTATATCTAAAGATAGGCCAAGGCTTACGCCTGACTTAATAATTGACTCTACAAAAGCAAAAAAGTAGGCAGGACCTGATCCGCTTAAAGCAGTTACTGCATCTTGTTGCGACTCATCCACTTCAACAACTAATCCAGTATTTTCAAGGAGTGCTTTAGTTAAATCCAAGTCATTTTTACTTGAATTAGCGCCGGCAGAAATAACACAGACTCCTTGGCCTATTTGGGCTGGGGTGTTAGGCATAACTCTAACTACAGAATTTTTAGATTTTATTTGGCTCTCAATAAATTTAGTGCTTTTTCCTGCTGCAATTGAAATCAATAAAGCATCTTTTCTTAAATTGCCACTTAAGTCTTTTAGAGTGCTTTCAAGATCCTGTGGTTTAACTGCTAAAAAAATTACATCACAGATCTGACCGATCTCGCTTATGCCTTTAAGTTCTACATGAAAGCTAGATGTAACTTCTTTGGCTCTTTCTCCATTTTTCTCACTGATATATATTTGAGTAGATTTAACTGAAGAATCCAACAAACTTTTAATCAAAGCGGCGCCCATTACACCAGCACCAATAAAACCAATACTTTTACCAGCTATCGCCTGATTCATACTTAAAGCCTACCCAATTAGTCTTTAACCTTGCTTAAGCCTTAAACTGCGACTCTATGAAATCTCAGAAAAAGCCTAATTCAAAATTATCTAAGAATGAATTTGCACCGAATTTTGCACGGGATTGGGTTGAATTTACTAACCCAGATAACTCTGAGGAGATCTTCAAGTGTGATCTGACTTGGTTGACCTCGTATTGGCAATGTATATATGGAAATGGCTGCTGTGGAATTGATGCAGATAAACCAGATGCTGGGTGTTGTTCTGATGGGGCTTACTACACCGACAAGGAAGATGAAGCAAGAATTTTAAGAAATGCAAAAAAATTAACTAAATCTGAATGGCAGTTTTATGATCAAGCACGAAGTAAATCCAAAAAGAATTTGAACATCAGTGAGATTGGATTAGATAAGGATCGAAAAACTAGGAAAGTAGATGGATCTTGCATATTCTTAAACAGAGTTGGCTATCAGGCTCCTGGATATACGGGTCGATTCGGCTGCGCGCTACATCATCTTGCAAATAAAGAAGGATCACATCCTGTAGAAACAAAACCAGATATTTGTTGGCAACTTCCTATTCGAAGGTCTTGGGAAGTAAGAGAGGTTGGCGGCAATGAGATTACCGTTGTAGTAATTGGAGAGTATGAAAGATCTGCATGGGGTGAAGGTGGAGCTGATCTAGATTGGTACTGCACAAGTAACTCCGAAGCGCATATTGGAAAATTACCGGTGTATCAATCCAGTAAAACTGAATTAATTAAAATGATGGGCAAAAAGGGTTATCTAGAATTAGAAAAATTATGTGACAGCCGAATGGTTGCTATTGCCGCAACCAAAAAGGCGCAAAAGCGTCGTGAATTGCCGTTATTTGTAATACATCCAGCGACAAAGGCTGTGCAAGAACAAAGATAGTCAGTGCTAGCCATTAGATTATTGCCATGGCTAAAGCACCAGCAAAAGATCCATTTAGATGTGTCGAGTGTGGTTGGAGTGCAACAAAGTGGGTAGGTAGATGCGGTGAATGCCAAGCTTGGGGAACTGTTGAAGAAATTTCAGCACCAAAAAAACTTTCCTTAGTTGCAGGTAATGTAACCACAGCTGCTAGACCAATCGGTGATGTTGATCTTGCAAGTGCGAAAGCAAGATCTAGTGGTGTAAGTGAGTTAGATAGAGTTTTAGGTGGCGGTTTAGTTCCAGGTGCTGCAATTTTGTTAGCTGGCGAGCCTGGTGTTGGTAAGTCAACATTGCTGTTAACGGTCGCTGCTGAGACTGCTAAACAAGGCATCCTCTCGCTTTATATAAGTGGTGAGGAGTCAGCATCACAGGTGCGCCTTCGCGCTGAACGGCTTAATGCAATTGATAAGAATCTGTGGTTGGCAGCTGAATCTGATTTAGGGGCAGTAATAGCCCACATTGATTCAGTAAAACCTGAATTGCTTGTAATTGATTCAATTCAAACTATCTCAAGCTCAACCGTTGATGGTGCTCCAGGTGGTGTTACTCAGGTTAGAGAAATTGCGGCTGCTTTAATTAGGATTGCAAAAGAAAGATCAATTACTTTAGTTTTGGTTGGACATGTCACAAAAGATGGATCTATTGCTGGGCCCCGCCTATTAGAACATTTAGTAGATGTAGTACTTAACTTTGAAGGTGAAAGACACTCCAGACTCAGATTAATTCGGGCAATTAAAAATAGATTTGGTGCATCAGATGAAGTTGGCTGTTTTGATTTAAATGATTCAGGAATTGTTGGACTTGCAGATCCAACTGGATTGTTTACCTCACGTCATTCTGATCCTGTACCTGGAACCTGTGTCACTGTGACGCTGGAAGGAAGGCGAGCATTACTTGCTGAGATTCAATCTTTAGTAAGTGTTGCAAATCCTGATGGACGAGATTGGGGAAATGCAAGACGGGTTACAAGTGGGCTTGATAATTCAAGAACTGCAATGACACTTGCAGTTTTAGAATTAAGGGCTGGAATAAAGATTTCTGGACGAGATGTTTATGTTGCAACTGTTGGCGGAATGAGAATTAATGAACCTTCAGCCGACCTTGCGGTAGCACTTTCAGTTGCTTCTGCTGCTAAAGGTTTAGCTTTGCCAGCAGATTTAGTGGCAATTGGCGAAGTTGGACTGGCAGGAGAGATTAGAAAAGTAACTGGAATTACTCAAAGAGTACAAGAAGCAGCTCGGCTTGGATTTAAGAGAGCAATTGTGCCAGTAGGAAGTGATTTAAAAATCGCCGGAATTGAAATTTTAGAGGCAGCTAGAGTAGAACAAGCAATAAGCAAGGTAAAAATTAATTAGTTGCTTCTGCTAAATCTCCAGGAGTATCTGGCATAGCACTCTTTGCAGTTCCCTTGAAAGTAAATGTTGCATTATCAGTATCATCTGAAACATCGACAAGAATAATTTCTCCAGCTTTTAGGTCACCAAAAAGCATCTTCTCAGATAAAACATCCTCTAATTCACGTTGAATTGCTCGACGAAGTGGGCGAGCACCAAGGACTGGGTCATAGCCTCGCTTAGCCATTAATGCTTTTGCCGCAGGAGTTAACTCAATACCCATATCTTTATTGCGTAAGCGCTCATCTAACTGTGCAACCATTAAGTCAACAATTTTAACAATCTCGTTTTCAGTCAACTGATGGAAGACCACAATGTCATCAATTCGGTTTAGGAACTCTGGGCGGAAGTGAGTTTTTAATTCATCTCCAACTTTTGCTTTCATACGCTCATAACTTCCCTGAGCATCAGCCACATTGGCAAATCCAAGTGATAATGACTTAGAAATATCTCTAGTTCCTAGGTTAGTCGTCATAATTATGATCGTGTTTTTAAAATCAACGACTCGGCCTTGAGAATCAGTTAAACGTCCATCCTCTAATACCTGAAGCAATGAGTTGAATATATCTGGGTGCGCTTTTTCAATTTCATCAAATAGCACAACCGAGAATGGGCGGCGGCGAACTTTTTCAGTCAATTGTCCACCATCGTCGTAGCCAACATAACCAGGAGGTGCACCAAATAATCTAGAAGCTGTGTGCTTTTCAGAGTACTCAGACATATCAAGTTGAATTAATGCATCTGCATCTCCAAACAAGAATTGTGCGAGAGTTCTAGAAAGTTCAGTCTTACCAACTCCAGAAGGTCCGGCAAAAATAAATGATCCACCAGGACGTTTTGGATCTTTAAGTCCAGCACGGGTTCTGCGGATTGCTTGTGACAACGCTTTAATTGCCTGATCCTGACCAATTACACGGCGGTGTAGCTCTTCTTCCATGCGAAGTAGTCGAGCAGTTTCAGCTTCAGTTAACTTAAACACTGGAATTCCAGTAGCAGTTGAAAGTACTTCAGCAATTAATTCTTCATCTACCTCAGCAACCACATCTAGATCGCCAGCTTTCCAATTCTTCTCTCGCTCAGCTTTTTCAGTAATTAAACTCTTTTCTTTATCGCGCAGTGATGCAGCTTTTTCAAAATCTTGACCATCTATTGCTGATTCTTTCTCTTTACGCGCAGCCGCAATCTTGTCGTCATACTCGCGAATTTCTGGTGGAACTGTCATTCTTCTAATTCGAAGGCGTGAGCCAGCCTCATCAATTAAATCGATTGCTTTATCTGGCAAGTGGCGATCTGAAACATAACGATCTGCCAATGTGGCAGCTGAAACTAATGCGCCGTCTGAAATTGAAACTTTATGGTGGCTCTCATATCGATCGCGCAGGCCTTTAAGAATTTCAATTGTGTGAGCAACTGTTGGCTCTGAAACTTGGATTGGTTGGAATCGGCGCTCAAGAGCTGCATCCTTTTCTAGATGCTTACGATACTCATCAAGCGTGGTTGCACCAATTGTCTGTAACTCACCGCGAGCTAACATTGGTTTTAATATAGAAGCCGCATCAATCGCACCTTCAGCCGCACCGGCGCCTACTAATGTATGAATTTCATCAATAAACAAAATAATATCGCCACGAGTTCTAATCTCTTTTAATACTTTCTTTAATCTCTCCTCAAAATCACCACGATAGCGAGAGCCAGCCACAAGCGCGCCCAGATCAAGTGAGTAAAGTTGTTTCTCTTTTAGTGTTTCAGGAATATCGCCTTTAACAATTGCCTGCGCTAAACCTTCAACTACTGCGGTCTTTCCTACACCTGGCTCACCAATTAACACTGGGTTGTTTTTTGTTCTTCTAGATAAAATCTGCATAACGCGTTCAATTTCTTTTTCGCGACCAATTACTGGATCTAATTTTCCTTCGCGCGCAGCTTGAGTTAAATTTCTACCAAATTGATCTAGTACTAATGAAGTAGATGGCTGACCTTCAGCTGGCCCACCAGCTGCCACAGCTTCTTTACCTTGATAACCAGAAAGTAATTGAATAACTTGTTGGCGCACTCTAGATAAATCTGCCCCGAGTTTTACCAAAACCTGTGCTGCAACACCTTCACCCTCGCGAATTAAACCTAAAAGAATATGTTCAGTGCCAATGTAATTGTGACCTAATTGAAGTGCTTCACGAAGTGATAACTCCAAAACTTTTTTAGCTCTTGGTGTAAATGGAATGTGGCCAGATGGAGCTTGTTGTCCTTGACCAATAATTTCTTCAACCTGTGAGCGAACTGCTTCTAATGAAATACCTAAGGATTCCAAACCTTTGGCAGCAACGCCTTCACCCTCGTGAATCAAACCTAAAAGAATATGTTCAGTGCCAATGTAATTGTGATTGAGCATGCGTGCTTCTTCTTGCGCCAAAACTACAACGCGTCTAGCACGATCGGTAAACCGCTCAAACATTGATAGCACCTTTCTTTCTATGAAATAGCCTAATGGCTAGGTGGGACCTTACGCACATTGAATTGGCTGTGAATAACTTACCTAGAGTCTTGGGCTACTTATGGCTATATAACCATACAACCAGGGGGTTTATGCCCAAAATTTAGAGAATTTTAAGCATTCTGGTGTTTCCCAGGGTGTTGGGTTTAACACTTTCTAGCTCTAAAAACTCAGCGATTCCATCATCATAGGAACGTAATAATTGAGCATAAACATCTGGCTCAACTGGTGTTCCCTTTATTTCATTGAAACCATGGGAGCCAAAAAATTTAGTTTCAAAAGTTAAACAAAATATTCGCTTAACTCCAACAACTTTTGCTCGATCGATAATATTCTCTAAAATCAAATGACCTATACCTTTGCCATGGTAATCTTTTTTGACGGCAACAGTTCTTACCTCTGCTAAATCTTCCCAAAGCACATGGAGTGCACCACAACCAACGACTTCACCATCAACTTCTGCAACAGAAAATTCTTGAACAGTTTCATAAAGAGTTACAGTCTCTTTTGCAAGTAATCTTCGCTCTTCAATAAAGTGAGAGACAATTTCTCTAATCTTTTTAATATCAGAAGTTTTTGCTGGTCTAATTACCGTTGCCACTATTCATCTCCCGATGTTGGCTTAACTAATGGGAACAAAATTGTTTCCCTAATCCCAAGTCCAGTCAAAGCCATTAATAATCTATCGGCTCCCATGCCCATCCCACCCATCGGTGGCATTCCATACTCCATAGCTTTCAAGAAATCCTCATCTAATCCCATCGCTTCTAAATCGCCACCTGCACCAAGTTTAGATTGTTCAACTAATCTCTCGCGCTGAATTACCGGATCTACTAACTCTGAGTAGCCAGTAGCTAACTCAAAACCTTCTATATATAAGTCCCATTTTTCTGCAACACCTTCTGTTTCGCGATGCGCTCTAACAAGCGGTGAAGTATCGATAGGAAAACCACGAACAAATGTTGGTTTTATCAATTTATCTTTTGCTACGTGTTCAAAAATCTCTTCTGCTAATTTTCCAGTTATCCATTTTGGATCAATTTTTATACCTAATTTATTAGCTATCTTCTTAAGTTCCTCATAAGTGGTTAAGGCAGTTACCTTCTGGCCAACACCTTCAGAAATTGCATCATAAAGTGAAATCTCATTCCATTTACCACCTAAATCAATCTCTTTTCCATCATAATGTTTAACAACATGTGAGCCAAAAATTTCTTGAGCAGCATCTTGAATTAGCGTCTGCGTAAGTTCAGCCATGGTATTCCAGTCCCCAAATGCTTCATATGTTTCAATCATTGCAAACTCGGGAGAATGCGATGAATCAGCTCCTTCGTTACGAAAATTTCTGTTGATTTCATAAACTTTTTCAAGACCTCCAACTACACATCTTTTTAAATAAAGTTCTGGAGCAATTCTTAAGAATAAATCCATCTCATAAGCATTACTAAAGGTCTTGAATGGCCTTGCTGCAGCCCCACCATGCATTACCTGAAGCATTGGAGTTTCAACCTCTAAAAAGTTTCTTTTACTAAAAGTTTTTCGAAGTGATGCCATAACTGCTGGTCGCAATCGAGCATTACTGCGGGCCTCTGGGCGGACAATTAAATCAACATAACGCATGCGCACTCGACTCTCTTCAGAAAGTGGCTTGTGCTCAACCGGCAATGGTCTTAAAGATTTAGCTGCTAATAAAAATGAGTTAGCCAGGATTGATAATTCACCTCTTTTTGAGGTTATTACCTCACCAGTGACTGAAACAATGTCTCCGAGATCAATTTCAGATTTCCATATTTCAAGTTGCTCTTCACCGATTTTATCTAGAGAAAACATTGCCTGAAGTTCTGTTCCATCGCCTTCACGTAAATTAGCAAAACAAAGTTTTCCAGTATCTCGTTTGAAAATTACTCGACCTGTTACAGATTCGATAATTCCAGTTGATACATCTATTGGTAAATCTTTATGTTTAGCTCTAATCTCTAAAAGAGATGTGGTTCTAGGGACAGAAACTGGATAAGGCTGTGCACCACGACTTAAAATAGCAGCGCGCTTTTCTCGTCTAATTCGCAGTTGCTCGGGTAGATCATCCTCATCAGCCATAATGACTTAAATCCTATCGCTGCCAGGTGATGTTATGAATTAATTACGCTCATGTACTAAGCGCAATCCGATTAATGTTAGATCTGGTTCATGAAACTCAATGGTTTCGCTAATGCCTAGCACTAGTGGTGCAAGCCCCCCAGTAGCTATTACAGATACCTCACCAGCATCAGGATATAAATCTTCTAACTCATCGATTATTCGATTTACTAATCCATCCACTTGGCCAGCAAAGCCATATATTGTCCCAGATTGCAAAGCTTCAACAGTATTTTTACCAATTACAGATTTAGGTTTAACTAACTCAACTTTTCGTAATTGAGCAGCTCTTGCCGCAAGTGCTTCAACTGAGATTTCAATACCCGGCGCAAGTGCTCCACCTAAAAACTCTCCCTTAGGAGAAACAACATCTAAGTTTGTTGATGTACCAAAATCGACCACAATCGCTGGACCAGTGTTTCCGTACAAAGTAGAGGCAGCTAAGGTATTAACAATTCGATCTGCACCAATCTCTTTAGGATTATCTACCAGTAATGGCACACCAGTTTTTACACCTGGTTCAATTATTACGCTTTTAATTTCAGAATAGTGATCATTTACTAATTTTCTAACCTCTCTTAAAACAGCAGGCACAGTCGAACAGATAGCAATACCAGTAATTGAAAAACCTTCTACTAGAGAGCTGTATTGCAACCACAACTCATCAGCTGTATCTCTCGGATCAGTCTTGACCCGCCATGAATGTTCTAGAACATCACCGTTAAAAACTCCAAGAACTGTATTGGTGTTACCGACATCTATCGTAAGTAGCATTACTTTTCCTTCCTGAAATCAAGTCCGATATCTAGTATTTGGGCTGAATGTGTAAGTGCACCAACTGCCAAATAATCAACTCCGGTATTTGCATACGCCTTGGCATTCTCTAAAGTCAATCCGCCGGAAGCTTCTAATTTAACAACTCCGTTAGTAATGCCCACCGCTTTTGTGCATAGATCGATACTCATATTGTCTAATAAAATCAAGTCTGGATTTAGTGAAATAGCCTCAGATAATTGTTCTAACGTATCGACTTCAATTTCAACTTTTTTGGTTGGGAATTTCTGTTTAATTAATTTAAAAGCATTAGTAATACTTCCAGCCGCAATAATGTGGTTATCTTTAATCAATACTGATTCTGAAAGCGAGACTCGATGATTAATGCCACCGCCCATCCTGACTGCAAACTTCTCTAACTGCCTAAGCCCAGGAGTTGTCTTTCGCGTATCTCTAACTTTGCATTTAGTCCCGGAAACTTCTTTAACCCACTTACTAGTGATAGTAGATATACCACTTAGATGGGAAAGAAAATTAATTGCAGTTCGTTCAGCAAGTAGCAATTTTCTAGTATTTGCCTGAACCTTTATAAGAACTTTATCTACAGAAACCTTTGAGCCCTCATCAACTAAAACTTCATAATGATTTATTCCACAATACTCCAGTACAGCAGCAGCAACATGCAATCCACTTACAACACCTTCTGCCCTACAAACAAAATCAGCGGTAGAGACCTGTGTTTCTGAGATAGTGGCAGAAGAAGTTATATCCTCTCCACCTGCTAAATCTTCACTAATAGCATCTTTTACTTGTTGAAAAATATGATTTGGAGATAGGCCTATGGCTTTTAAGTTATCCCTTAATTGGTTCATTTAACTGGCTCCAAATCTGATATCCAATTACCAGAGTTATCAATTTCCCCAGTAATCCTACTTAACCAAGAATCAGAGCTGAGCGGGTAATCGCTGCGCCAATGCGAACCACGGGATTCTTTTCTTGTTAGTGCAGATTTAACAATGGCAGTAGCAAGTAAATGTAAATTAGTTGCCTCCCAAGATTCAATTCTTGGTTCAGTACTAGTTAATTTAGAGAGTTCATTTAATGTTTGTAAAGTTTTTCGCAAAGAGGATTCAGATCTCATAACTCCTGCCCCTTCACTCATTGCAATTTGTAGCGGTAATACAATTTTGGGATCAAGTAAAGTTGTTTTGCTTTCATAAATTGGTTCCTCCTGCGCAGGTAAATCCTTAGCTAAGGCCGCGGCAATTCGTGCACCAAAAACCAAACCCTCTAAAAGTGAATTAGAAGCAAGTCGATTAGCACCATGTGCTCCAGTGCATGCTGACTCACCACAGACATAAAGGCCCGCAATTGTGGACTGTCCATTTAAATCTACCTTTACGCCACCAGAGGCATAGTGCGATGCGGGAGCAACAGGTATTTTTTCAATTGTTGGATCTATTCCATTTGCCATGCATGAGGCATAAATGGTTGGAAATCTAATTTGAAAATCTTTAACTTTCAGCGCATCTAACCAAACATAAGGTTGACCACTTTCTTGCATTTGATTAAATATTTCTTTAGCAACAACATCTCTAGGTGCAAGATCAGCCTGGGGATGCTTTCCAATCATGAATTGTTCATTTTTATGATTCAACAATATTGCACCTTCACCACGCACGGCTTCACTAATCAGTGGCTGTTGACCGCGGTTTGCTAAATCCCGCCATAAAACTGTTGGGTGAAATTGTATGAATTCAACATCAGCAACTTTTGCACCAGCCCTAAGTGCCAAAGCCACACCATCACCAGTTGAAACAGCTGGGTTTGTTGTTTGTGAGTAAACCTGACCTAAACCACCAGTTGCAACAACAACTGCGCGAGCTAGTGCACTACCAACTCCATCTCTACTTCCAGCACCAATTACATGCAGTAAAACACCACATACCCGTCCAGATTTACTTTTTAAAGCATCAATTGCAAGTGCATGTTCAATGATTTCAATTCCTCTATCATTTTTTACTGCTGTAAGTAAGGCTCTAGAAACTTCAGCCCCAGTGGCATCTCCGCCAGCGTGAAGTATTCGATCGCGCAAATGACCACCTTCGCGAGTTAATGCAATTTCTCCAGTTTCAGATTTATCAAATACAGCGCCTTGAGCAATTAATTTTCTTACAGCTTCTGGACCCTCAGAGACTAAAACATCAACAGCTTTAGAATCACATAAGCCTGCTCCTGCAATTAAAGTGTCTTTCTTATGTTGGTCAGGGGTATCACCGGGGCCAAGTGCAGCAGCTATTCCACCTTGTGCCCATTTAGTTGAGCCTTCATCAATTCTTGCCTTTGTAACAAGTAAAACAGATAAACCATGTGATCTTAGATTTAATGCTGTTGTAAGACCTGCAACTCCAGAACCAATTACTACAACATCTGCAGAAGTACTCCAACCAGGTTTACCGGTTAATAGCCTCATGATTTTGCACTCACTGTCATATTATCAATTAATCTGACCTGGTTAATCCAGCCCGCGATTATTGCACGCTTGTTTAGAGTGCTTTTATCCGCTGGATGAAATGTATTCTCATCAATAACTTCAAGATAATCCAACCTAAAATTAGGCTCACTTAAAATTTCTTGATTCATATCTTCAATACTTGATTTCTGTAATGCTCGAAAAATAACTTGTGCATACTTTTTTTGATTTTGATCTAAAAAAATATTTCTAGAAGATAAGGCTAGACCATTCTCATCACGAATTGTTGGAGCTGAAATAACATCAACAGGAAGGCTTAATTCTTTTACCATTTGTTTTATTAAGAACAACTGTTGGAAATCTTTTTCGCCAAAGATTGCCATCTTTGGAGTAGTTAACTCAAACAATCTTTTCACAACAGTTAAAACACCATTAAAGTGTTTTGGTCGTGATTTTCCTTCATACAACTCTCCTACTTTTCCAGCAGAAACTTCCGTAACTATGCCAGGATAAATAACTTCCGTAGTGGGGATAAAAACAGCATCAGCGCCTGCTTTTTCGGCAAGCCTTAAGTCACTATCTAATGATTTGGGATAATTTGCTAAATCCTGCTTATCTTCAAATTGCAGAGGATTAATGAAAATACTAACTAGAACTTTTTTTCCTTTTTGCCTTGCTATTCTTATCAATGACGCATGTCCTGCGTGCAGTGCGCCCATGGTTGGGACTAATACATCAATTTCTTGGCGCGCCAAATCATCAGATGATTTATATATTTCAATCATGGCTCCAGTCCTTTCCGGGTACCGGGCTAGAAGTAAAGTTTAACTCTTTCTACTTAAAGAAGCCAAAAATTTTATTTTACCCAGTCCAGGAATAACTCCATCAGGATCAATTGAGAGCCAAGGTGTGAGTACAAAATCTCTCGAGCTTGCTAAGGGATGAGGGAGTTTTAAATTTTGAGTGTTGATTACATGATCTCCAAAAACTATTAAATCCAGGTCAATAATTCTTGGTCCCCATTTAACCTCTCTGACTCTCCCCATCTCATCTTCAATAGCCAGTAATCTATTTAATAAATCTTCAGGTTCTAACTCTGATTCACCTATTGCAACAGAATTTAGAAAATCTGGTTGAACAGGGCCACCAACTGCTTTAGTTTCAATGTACTTTGAAACAATTAAATTTCTCAAAACTTCTTCAAGTTTTGTAACAGCGATATCTAAATTTAGCTTTCTATTCTCAAGATTTGAGCCTAATGCAATTACAGCTTTCATTTTTTGATTTCAATTTGAACTATTACATCTTTAAAACTAAAGGAAATTGGAGCTTTTGGCTTATGCACTCTTACCAAAATAGTTGAAACTCTTTTAAATTTTTTTAGAATATCTTTACCAATGTTCTCTGCTAACGTCTCAATCAATAGAACAGGTTTACCAGTTATATGCATGTTAATTAACTTAACTACATCAGCATAGTTAACAGTCTTGTTTAGCTTATCACTCAAATTCTTTAAGTTTAGAGTGAGTTCGACATCAACAATAAATTTTTGACCTTTTTGTTTTTCTCTTTCTAGAACACCATGAAAACCTTTAGCGGATACACCAGAGATTATTATCTTGTCACTCATTTTCGTAACCTCTCAATAACGGCAATAGCATCTTTATGGGCTTTTACCGTATGAGTTCTAACTCCCCAGACTTTTTGCCTAGCTAGATCAGTGGTTATCGCAATTGTTGCAAACTCTCGATCACTGGGATCTTGGCTATTAATTAATTCGCCCAAAAACCTCTTCCTGGAAACACCAACTAATAATGGATAGCCAAGCATCTGCAATCTTTCAATACTTTGAAGTAGCTTCCAGTTGTGACCACTATCTTTCGCAAAACCTATGCCTGGATCTAAAATAATTTGGTCAGCACCTACACCTTTATTTATTAAATCTAAAACTCTGTTATCTAATTCGTCTTTTACCTCTTTAACAACATCTTCATACACTGCATTTTTTTGCATCTGTTTAGAGTGTCCACGCCAATGCATAACTACGTATTGAATATTTGGATTAGCCGCAATAACTGAAGCCATGTTTTCATCTGCTAAGCCCCCACTAACATCATTTATATATTTAGCACCAGCAGCTATCGCTTCTTTTGCAACATGGGAGCGCATTGTGTCGACACTAATAACAGCACCATCTTTTACTAATTCAACTACGACTGGAATAACTCTATTAATCTCTTCATCTTCGCTTACTCGTTCAGCTCCAGGCCTAGTTGACTCACCACCAACATCAATAATGTCAGCGCCTTCGGCAAACAACCGTCGTCCATGATTAATAGCATCTTGTTTTGAGAAGTACTTTCCACCATCAGCAAAAGAATCCGGAGTAACATTTAGAATTCCCATGACTAATGTTTGATTCATGACTACCTAGTTTGATTAATTAAGGAAATTGCTTCAGCCCTAGTTGTTGGATTTAATAGTTGGCCACGAACTGCGCTAGTTGTAGTTCTTGCTTGTGATTTCTTTACACCCCTCATTGACATGCATAAGTGCTCGCAATCAATAATTACAATAACTCCACCGGGCTGCAATATTTCAACTAGTGCATCTGCAATTTGCGATGTAAGCCTTTCCTGTACTTGAGGACGACGTGCATATAGATCAACTAAGCGAGCAAGTTTTGATATTCCAGTTATTCGACCACTCTCTCCAGGGATATATCCAATATGAGCAACACCATGAAAAGGGGTGAGATGGTGTTCGCAGTGAGAAAAAACTTCTATCTCTCGAACAATTACTAATTCTTTATGACCAATATCAAAAGTTGTAGTTAAAACATCTTCGGGTTTCTGCCATAGACCTGCAAAATTTTCAGCTAATGCTTTAGCAAATCTTTTAGGAGTATCCTTTAATCCATCTCTGTTTGGATCTTCACCTATTGCAATCAATAATTCAGTTACTGCTTTTTCTGCACGCTTTTGGTCAAACTCGCCCTTGGCACCACCATCATTTGGCCCCATTGAAACAGAGTTAACCTCACTCATTTACATCCTTTTCATTCTTCTTTGACGCAGCTTTCTTAATTGGCTTTTCTTCTGCAACAGCTTTGACTTTTGCTGGCCTTAACGCAACTGGAGGTTGATTAGAAGGAACTCTTCTTTGTGAACCTGTCCAGGCGGCTCTAGGTTTTACCTTCCTAACTTTCTTAAAGATAACTTCGATTTCTTCTTTGTTTAAAGTTTCCTTTTCTAAAAGCTCTTCAACTAATAAATCCAATATATCCCTATTAGAAACTAAAATATCAAATGCTTCTTGGTGGGCATTCTCAATCATTTCTCTTATTTCACTATCGACAATTGCCGCAACGTTTTCAGAATAATCTCTTTGATGCCCGTAATCTCTACCTAGGAAAGGTTGAGAATCTGAAATCCCTAATTTAATTGCACCAAGTTTTTGGGTCATTCCATACTGAGTTACCATCGCGCGCGCTAAGTTGGTAGCTTTTTCAATATCATTGGAAGCGCCTGTGGTTGGGTCATGGAAAATTAATTCTTCAGCAGCGCGTCCACCCATTGTGTATGCGAGCTGATCTAACATTTGATTTCGCGTAACAGCGTATCTATCTTCATCCGGCAATACCATCGTATAACCAAGCGCTCTTCCTCTAGGCATAATTGTTACCTTATGTACTGGATCGGTATGTGGAAGTGCGTGCGCAACTAATGCATGCCCACCTTCATGATACGCAGTAATTCTGCGCTCTTCCTCGGTCATTAATCTAGATACTTTTTGAGGTCCAGCCATTACTCGATCAATAGCTTCGTCAATATCAGAATTTTTTATGGTTTTTCGATCTTCGCGTGCAGCAAGTAATGCTGCCTCATTTAATACATTTGCTAAATCTGCGCCAGTAAATCCTGGTGTTCGCTTTGCATAATTGTTTAGATCAACATCCTTAGTAACCATTTTTCCTTTTGCATGTACAGCAAGAATTGCAGCTCTTCCCTTTAAATCAGGTCGATCAACAGTTATTTGACGATCAAATCTGCCGGGCCTTAAAAGTGCTGGATCCAATACATCTGGTCGATTTGTCGCAGCGATTAAAATAACTTGGCCATTTGCATCAAAGCCATCCATTTCAACTAAAAGTTGGTTAAGAGTCTGCTCGCGCTCATCATTACCACCACCAAGACCTGCACCACGCTGACGACCTACTGCATCTATTTCATCAATGAAAACAATTGCAGGTGAATTTTGTTTTGCTTGTGCAAACAGATCACGCACCCTAGATGCACCAACTCCAACAAACATCTCAACAAACTCAGATCCAGAAATTGAATAAAAAGGTATCTTGGCCTCACCTGCTACAGCTCTGGCTAATAAAGTTTTTCCTGTTCCTGGGGGGCCATAGAGTAAAACGCCTTTAGGAATTTTGGCACCGATGGCTTTGTACTTATCAGGACTAGCAAGAAAGTCTTTAATCTCTCTTAACTCTGCAACTGCCTCATCTGCTCCAGCGACATCAGCAAATGTGTTTGTTGGGATTTCTTTATTGTGCAGCTTTGCACGTGACTTACCAAATGAGAATACTCTGCTGCCTTGACCGCCACCCATAAATAAAAGTAACAAAAATATTATTAACAAGATCGGCAATATGCTGAGAATTAATGAGACAAAAAATGATTGCTTTGGAACTTCTACATCCCAATTTGTAGTTGGTGGATTGCTAGTCAATAACTCAACAATTAATGATTCCTGACCAACTACATATGAAGCTTCCAGGTTTGATGCACCATTTATAAACTTGCCATCTTTCAAAATAATTCTAACTTTTTGATCTCGATCTATAACAGTTGCAGATTTAACATTATTTTGAGATATCTGATTAAGAATTACTGAAGTTTCAACCTTTGTAAATTCTTTTCCGCTGGTAGATATTTGACCAAAAATACTTACCGCAATTAGTGCAGCGATTATCCAAAACAGTGGGCCACGAAATATTCGCCTAGCCATTTGCGGTGATGGCTTTACTGATTTTCTGCCAGGCTTAAATCCCTTAAAGCCAGAGGGTTTGAACTTCTTTTTTTGCGCCACCGATTACATCGCTTTCTTGCTGCTGCTATAGGGGCTTAAGAATAAAGGTGTTTTGCAAGAACGCCAATAAATGGCAAATTTCGATACTTCTGATTGAAATCCAGGCCATAACCTACGACGAACTCACTTGGTATATCAAAGCCAACATACTTTGCCTCTACTTTTACCTTAGCTGCATCCGGCTTTCTTAATACTGTAAGTATTGAAACTGATTTAGCTCCTCGAGATAACAAGTTTTCAGTTAACCATGAAAGCGTTAAACCTGTATCTAAAATATCTTCAATGATTAAAACTTCTCTTCCTAAAATATCCCCATCTAAATCCTTTAATATTTTTACAACACCACTTGATTTAGTTCCTGCACCGTATGATGAGACTGCCATCCAATCCATATCAACATGGCGTTGTAAATAGCGAGAAAAATCTGCCATAGCCATAACGGCACCCTTTAAAACTCCAACCAAAACTAGATCTCTTCCTTCGTAATCTTTTTTTACCTGGTCAGCCATTTCTTTTAAGCGATTCTGAATTTGTTCCTCACTTGCAACTACTCTTTCAATATCGTTGCCAAGGGCTGATAGATCCACGATTCTCCTTTATTGGTTTGAGAGGATAATTCTGCCTGAATTTCTAAAAACCTTCACATTTCCAGGTAACGCTACCTCTTTTTGACCGTGCCACTCAGAAATTAGGCTTTCAACACTACTGATGTGCTCAGCACTAAGAGAACCAGCTGGAGCACCAGCATTATAAATTGCAAGGCGAAGAACTCTAGTTCTAATTGCTTTTGGAAGTCTTACTAAGTCATTTACTTCTAGATTTAGTTTATCAACCTGA
>JACCEA010632751.1_pt1 | contig 27881 bp, 27 predicted proteins | sample 7449851 | NCBI WGS metagenome assembly JACCEA01 (sample SAMN15323453, study PRJNA562643) | freshwater metagenome | isolation source: river surface water | place: USA:Blue River Watershed | collected 2017-08-18
AGTTCGGATGCCTTTGCAGAATGCATCACAAATAAAGAAGTACCATAAGGAAGAGTAACCAACCCATTTACCTCCTCCGAACAACGAATGATTAATTGATGCGGAATCGTTTCATTCCCCACATGAATGGATAAAGATTGTTCTACAGAAAGGCAATAATTTTCACCAAAACGATGTGATAAGTATTGAGCTGTAAATCCCCAAAACGAAGTGAACCATGCAGTACTATCTCCTTTCTTTCGATCATTCGGAGTTGCGATGTACCAACCTCGAAGCACCTCTTCCAAAAAATTATGCTTCATTAAAATTTCGCGATCGATACGAGAAAAATCAGCATGCCGAAAAGCAAGAACTCCTTTATCTTGTAAAGACTTCAAGTGTTCCAGTGCATTTGCTAATTTCTCTTGCGGTGTTGCCATTCGTTTTTTTACGCAGTATTTCTATAAGTTAACGTTGTACGTAAATTATATTTTAGTGTTGCACCTAAATTATATTTTAGTGTTGTACGTAAATTATATTTTAATGCAAATATAAACATAATCCCCTCAAATCGTTCATAATTAAGTGGAATACTCAATTCCATTCAATACAAAATACAACTTCTAAAAACTAACTTTGCATTCAAGCACTGGATAGATACTCCCTAGATAGTGTATGGATAAAGCATAGATAGAGTATGAAAATACCCAAACGAGTATGTGTCTATCCAAAAGATGTACAGCGAATAACCGGAAGAAGTGAAAAATATGCCAGGCGATTGCTCCATACGATCAGGCAAAACCTGAACAAGCAATCCTATCAATTTGTAACGATAGAAGAGTTCGCCCAACACGTTGGAATAGATATCGAAACAGTCAAACAGTTCATCATTGATTAAGGATTCACGGTCCTACTTTCTAAAAATCTGGACTATTCCCTATCATTTTGTATCATTTTGTAGTGAAATAAGTATCTGATAATGAAAATAATACTACCTTTGTCGAGAAGGTTAATGTCAAACCGTTCATAACCGACCAAAATATTCGGTCAACACATAGGCGAACAAGGGCATTTTCACTCACTTTAAAGGTTTGATTTACAGGCATTTACATATTGGACTGTTCACCCGTCCAGACCGCAACTGTTAAAAGCATTTAAGAAATGCCTCTATGGCTGGAGGAACAGAAAACCCTAAGATGTATCAAATGTCTTAGGGTTTTTGCTTTTTTTGAAGTATGAATTACGTTTACATCAATTACTCAGAAAAGTTTGATAAGTTTTATATTGGTCAAACATCAAATTTCGAATCTCGACTTAGATTACATAACTCCGGTTTAGTAGCGTCAACAAAACCTTATATTCCATGGGTTAATAAGCTGATTATAGTAAAAGCTAATCGGGCTGATGCTATGATTTTAGAGAAAAAATTGAAGAATTTAAACCGGCAACGTTTGTTGGCATTTATTGAAAAATATAAGGAATAAGTATGGTTCCGACGCTTTCGGTCGGAATTCAGACATTCCGAAAAAAATAAAAACTAAGAAGGGGAAAAGGAATTTCAGTTCGGAATCGTCTGAACTGGAGGAACAGAAAACCCAAGATGTTGAAAATTCAGACATTTATCGTCTGAATATCAATGTCTTGAGGGTTTTGTTTTTTATAATCACTATGATTTACTCCACTTTGGAAAGAAATCAAAGAAAATTTAGAAATGAAACGCATCAACGAGTACAAAAAACTATTTCAAATTGAAAACGAAATCGATTTGGCAGCATTGAAATTGACTTACCGCAAATTGGTAAAACAATGGCATCCCGATAAATTTCAAGATGATGACCCATTAAAAGAAGAAGCTTTAGTGATGGGAAGACAAGTAACAGATGGTTATCATTTCTTAGTGAGCATTGCACCTGAAACGAAGGCAGCAAACCTTGCAGAATACCAAAAAACAATTATGGAATGTGGTATCGCTGACTTCAAACACAAGGGTTTATTGTTAGAAATCACGTTCACTGACGGTTCAAGCTACGAATATTTCGGTGTTAATGCTAACGTTTACAAAAAACTCATCAACGCTGACAAACAAGTACGCTTCGCAAAAAGATTCATCTACGAAAGCTTTTTATATCGCAAGTCGAAGAAAGCGGTTGAGGTTGAGGCGTAAGAAATCTCAATTCTTATAAATTAAAGAATCTTCAATTAAGAAACTATTTGTATAAAATAGGGTTCTTTATTGTTCTATTTTTTTCGCTAAAATTCGATCATAACGTTCTTCCAAAAGTTCCAATTAGGATTGTTTCATAGAAGCAGACAAGAAAGATTTTTGTATCCAATCAAGCGCTTTGACTTTATTTTTAAGTAATCTATTGAATACACTTTCAACCTGTTTATTGGTCAATCTCAATTCCTTTCAAAAGTCTTCAAAATAGGTTTGATTCAACTTTATCTTTTTTCCACCATGTGTCAGTGCCAGTTCCTCTTTATCTTCGCGGATTGCAATTGCAACATTTAATAAATCATAGGCTGGAGCGAAAACCCAACCGCTTGAGGATTTTATCATGGAGAAATTATTTAGGTGCATGTCATTGTTTTCAGTCAAAAAACAAAATATCGTAAGTTCAAACAAAGAGATTACATCGAGCATGGTTCTGTCAGAATGTTCTTTTAATGCTTTACCTAACTTTTCCATCGAACTTTTATACTTATCGAAAGCTTCTGTGATTTGAAACATATCTAACATGTGAATTTTTGCGCCTTTCGATTTGCGATCAATTCTTTTGGTAATTTAGGCTAATTCATCCGATAAAGTGTTTCTTAAAGCCGGTCAAATTGAAATATGAATTATCATTTTTGTCTATTGGTTTATTTATAGATCTGAATCATGAATCATGTTCTAGTGAAAAATGAAAATGCTGTCTTATTCTGTTGCGTAAAGTCGTACTTTTTTCAACATATAATTCATATCTTTTTTGACCTTCAAATTTAATTGGTACTAGCCAAGAGGTTTGCATCTCAATTGCATGCCATTCATAAGTTTCTTTTGCTTTTTTTCCTTGAAGAAGTATTTTTCTATTCAATTCATTTAAAGCCTCCAAGGAGCCTGTCCACCAAAAAATATAGGTTCCTTTTCCGCCTTTAAATTCATCAAGTTTTTGTGTAAGTCCATTATTGTTTTCATTTATTATTTCAGCAGCATCGAAATGTTTCCAAATATTTGAAGTAAGAATATTTATGAGTTTAAATAGTTCGTTTAAGTTAGGTTGTAGCCTTGGTAATTATTAAAATAAGAAGTTAAATACAAATTGAGCTTTTTCAAACCCAAAACTCATCACTCCACAACCATAAACTTTCCTTGTATTTTGTTTGTGGAGGAATTTGATAAGACGAAATAATAAAGACCAGAAGAATAATTAAATGGATTTAACTCAAAATAGTCGGAACTTGTTTCCTTTATTTCTTTAAGGATTCCATCGGCGCTATAAATTGTTAGAGAGTAGGGCTCGCCTGTTAAATTTTTAAAATACAGTTTTGTTTGAGCACCAATTGGGTTTTGTTCGAGAAAATAGTCATTTTGCCCAACATCAATAACCTGAGCGGAAACGGAGTGAGTCAATCCTTGTCCACCTAGGTTTAGTCGATAATAGTTGACTTTATTAACCGAAGGTGAATCGTCTTGATAGGTATAATTTACAGCATATTCACTGTTTCCACAAACACCTTGAATGTCACCAATCTCGTTGTAAATTAACGAATCATCCGAACGATAGATACGAATTCCATTGCACGTATTCCCAGATTTAATTGTCCACGCGAGTAATACTTTACCAGAAACATTTTCTGCAGAAAATTGATCGAGGATTGTTTCCTGTGAAAAAGAATAAAATGCATTCAAAAAAATGCTCAAAATCAAGAATTTTAGTTGAAGTTTCTTTTTCATCGAATCTCAGTTATTATTTTTAATTTCTAGCTAATTCATGTCCTTACAAAAACGCTGGTGGCTTGCGAATTTCAATCTTCGCATCCTTGAAAACTGAAGAAGTATTCCGAATACTGAATAAGAAACTTTTATTTCCTCCGATTGGTGTCCAGAAGAACGAAAGAGCCCAACAGTGCATATTTCTGTTCAATGAAAAATACAAGTTGGTTAACGCAAATTCTTGCAGGTTTAGGTTCATGTTTCCAGAAATATTCCAACGCTTCGTAAAACTCATATCGCCATTTATAACTAACGTTTGCACTTGATTATATTTCTTTGGTGAAAGAGTATCGATGGATTGATTTGCATTGATTGTGTAAACGTGTGAAAGCGACATTTTCCAAGGAATATCAAAATAGATGGCGCGTTCTGGATACAAAGCAAAATAATTAAAATCACTGTTCCAGTTAGTGTTTAATCGTTCACCCGTTTCTTGGATTTTTTTACGGTCTTTTGGTGGGGCAATCGTTAATGCAGTTGTTAAACCAGTAGTAGTAAATCTCCCCAAACCTTGAGAAGTGTTCAAAGCGTAATCACCAATAGTTTTTCCTGTTGTTTCATTCCAACCATAAGGACTAAAGGTGGCATTGGAAACAAAGTTTATCCAATCTACAGGGCTGATTCTCAAGGCTAAATTGATATTCGATAAATTCATCGAGTCTTTTATGAAATCGTAGTTTCCGTTGATAGAGAATTGATCAATTAATCGCGTTTTTTTGAAACCAGTCACTGTGTCTTTATCCGATTTATATTTCAACTCAAAGGTATTGTTGATGCCGAAATTCAAGAATGCTGCTTGATTCGAATTGCCAATGTTATTATAAACGCTGCTTTCAAAAGGTGAATAAGTTACGAGTGATTGATTTGCGCCCACATTTGCTGAAATCAAAGGATTCAATAATGGAACATAACGGAAACCAACACTTGGGGTCATTAAATGGCGCATTTTAGGTTTGTTTTTTCCAACGAAATTGTAGTAGGTGTAAAGTATGGTTGTCAAACTCACATTCATATTGAATTCGTGATTCATTCCGTACTTTCTAACTGTATCATTTATTGCTTTGTTAGTGACAATGTCATACGATTTTTCTATTTGCTGAAAGTTAATTTTATTCCCATAATTGATAGAAGGATTGATTTTGATGGTGTTTCCAATTAAGCCAAAAGTTGTTTGAAGCGCTGCGGATTGAGATATACCATTTAAAAATTGATCGGATATTCGTTGAAAATCGCCTTGAGATAATAATGTATCTCCAAAATTAGAACGGTTTTGAGCTTCTAAATTGTAAGTCAAACCAATGCGAGCTATCGTTTTTTTCCATTCTTTGTTTGCTACTTTAAAGAGGTTTTTAAAAGGAAATACACGTGTTAAATTGGCATTAAAAACGGGGCTAATCAACGAAATACTTTTAGCGGTGGAACTTTGGCGCATTGATAATTTCATACCAGTTGTCAACGGTTTTCCAGGAAACAAGCGATTGATATTTATGTCGGAATTAAAGGAATTATTAAAGTATTCTTGATTGATTGGGTCTAAATTATTTTTGGTGGTATTATCCGAAATAAAATTCACACTCGAAGAGAAATTCCAATACGGATTTGATTTTGGTTCTTTTCGATGTGACCAATTAACACTTACTTTATTTGAATTACTGTTTTCTGGAAATCCAGATCGAAACTGCTGAAAACCAACAGATAATCTCCCTGAAAAACCATAACGTTTTGAATAATCCAAGTCGTTTCGTAACCCCCAACTTCCGCGACTGTATAAATTGGCATAAAGTGAAGTTTGCAAGTTATCATTGATTGGGATATAGTAGCCTAAATTCTGAAACCCAAAGCCATACTGAGAAAGCGGGACAAATTCAGGAAACAACAAACCTGAAGTCCGTTCTTTTTGATTCGTTGGTAAAAGTGCAAATGGCAAACCAAATGGTGTTGGAATCCCTTTTACCCATAAATTCATCGGTCCTGTAACAATTCGCTCATTCGGGACAACCACTCCTTTCGACAATTGGAAATGATAATGGGGTTCTTCTAAATCGCAAGTTGTAAGCCTTCCTTGTCGTAAATGAATTTCGTCGTTCGGGTGACGTTTTGCAATTCCCATGTGAAAATAAAACTCATCTTGCTTGATAGAAAGTTCTTCCAAATATCCCTTCTTCGTATTAATGTTATAGCGTAGTTTGTGTGCTGTAACCGTCTCGCTACCGTCCGTAAATGTTGGAAATTCAACCTTGTTGCTGTCTTTGTCGTACGCATAACTTGCTGAAATTTCATTGGTATTCATATCCACCAAAATATATCCAGCAGTCATATTTACCTCATCCATTTGGATTTTTGCGTCCCCATAAAGATGAACTTGCTTTTTTTTCAAGTCATTAAAAATTGAATCACGGGCACTGTAGCGAATGATACTTTCTAATGAATTATCGTTAATCACAAGCGTATCTTTTTGCACAACTTGCGCTGTAACAAATCCTTGAACACACATTATTAACAATGTGACGAAGAAAAGTTGTTGTATATTGATAAACTTGGTCAAGCTATGGTACTAATTTTGTAATATGGAGGAAATTGGTGCAAAACTACCAAAATTCAGTGTGCGAATGAAAAACGAAAAACAAGTGAAAATATTTGCTCAATTAGCGTTCGTGTTTTTCAGCATGCTCACACTAAGTGTATTTTCTCAAAACGGAAAAGCAGAAAAGCAATCAATCAAAACTGTTGTCATCGATGCTGGTCATGGTGGAAAAGACCCTGGCTGTCACGGAAACTTTGCACACGAAAAGACAGTTTGTTTGGAAATTGCTTTGAAATTAGGTGCCTTAATCAAAGAAAAGTATCCAGATGTTAAAGTTGTTTATACACGTGACAAAGACGTATTTGTTGAGTTAATTGAACGAGCAAACATCGCAAACCGCAATAAAGCCGATTTATTTATTTGCATTCATGCCAACGCTGGAAGTGCTGCTGCTTTTGGTACAGAGACTTATGTGCTTGGACTTCACCGAACAGAGGCACAACAAAAAGTAATGGAGCGAGAAAACTCAATTATTGCTTTAGAGGATGACAAAGGAGCGAAGTACAAGGATTTTGATATGTCGCCTGATGCAATTATTGCAAAACAATTGCAGGGAGCTGTTTATTTAAATCATTCGATTTTGTTCGCTGAAAACTTACAGCGGGAGTTTAAAAAAATTGGTCGCTATGACCGAGGTGTGAAACAAGCAGGATTTTTGGTTTTGTACAAAACAACCATGCCAAGTGTTTTAATCGAAACAGGATTTTTAACAAATCCAACAGAAGAAAAATTTTTAGGTGTAAGAGATGGTCAAGAACAAATGGCCAATTCTATGTTTAAGGCTTTTGAAAATTATAAAAATCAATTGGAAGGTAAGACAGTGGTGAAAGATACACAAAAAGATACGCATCCTGTAGTAACACCTGCCCCTACAACAAACAATACAGCAACTACGAATAATTCCGTTGCAAATCAATCGGTAACAAAAGATAGTACAGGTTTAATCTATCGCGTACAAGTTCACACTTCGGACAGAAAAACTTCTTTGACATCATCACGTTTTAAAGGCTTAGAAATGTTTGAATATCAACAAGATAATTTGTATAAATATTGTACTGGAGTGTTTCAAAATGACCTTCAAGCGGCGAAAAATTATAAAAATGAACTGATTGAAAATGGATTTCAAAATGCATTTGTTGTAGCTTTCTTTAATGGAGAGCGAATTAGTATTGAAAAAGCTATTAAATTAGCAGAAAAATAAACAGTTGAAATTCGCAAAAGAAATAAAAGTTGGCGTTATTGCTGTTTTGGCAATTGTCATTTTGGTAGCTGGAGTTAATTTTCTGAAAGGAAATAGTTTTTTTGGTGGCGATGTAAAATACATTGCTTACTTTCCAAACTCCGGAAACATCATGGTTTCAAGTAATGTTACCTTAAACGGCGTGGTCGTTGGTAAGGTTATGTCCATCAAAAATATTCCTTCTAATCCACCTGATAAAAGGGTTAAAATTGAGTTTAGTATTCAAGATAAGAACATTAAACTTCCAAAAGGAACGGTGATTGAAATTGGTTCTTTAGATGTACTAACCAAAGCAATAATTATTCAAATTCCATTAAATTTCAATAAAGGGTATTATAAATCAGGACAAGTTTTACCAGGTAAATTGTCGATAGATATGATGTCGCAAGTGAAACAATATGCAGATCCGATTTCACAACGCTTGCAAGCAATGATGAGTTCAATTGACAAAATGGTTGTTTCGCTTTCCTCTTTTTGGGACACAACGGCAACTTCAGAAATTGAAGGAAGTTTACGTCAAGTTAAAATCACAATTGAAAAGTTAGGGAATGTTGCTGAAGAAATTGAATCTTTTGTTGGAGAAGAAAAAATCCAATTTGCGAAAATCATGACCAACGTTGAAAACATCACAGGAAATTTAAAGAAAAGTAACGATCAAGTTACTGCAATCATTGGCAACACAAAGAAAATCTCAGACGATTTAGTAACTGCTGATTTTAAAAGTGTAGTGTTGGATGCACAAACAACGATTAAGAAATTGAACTTAGTTTTAGCTGATGTAGAAAGCGGTACAGGTACGATGGGTAAATTACTCAAAGACGAAAAGCTATACACAGAATTAGTTGAAACGAACAATGAACTCCAAAATCTTGTTAATGATTTGCAATTACATCCTGAACGATACATTCATTTTTCAGTATTTGGTGCAAAAACTAAAGGTGTTCCGTTGACATCTCAAGAAGAGAAGAAGTTTAGAAAATTATTGGATACCATCCCAGATTAAGATAAAAATATGATTCAAATTATCGTTTTCGCACTTATTTCCATCGTCGGTTTTGGCGTTTTTGGATACAATATTTGGAAAGTTCGCAGCAATATTTTACTCGGAAGAGACATCGACAGAAAAGGAAATGCAAGTGAACGATGGAAAACAATGCTTTTGGTGGCATTCGGTCAACAAAAAATGTTCAGCCGACCAATTCCTGCTTTGTTGCATTTAGCGCTTTATGTTGCTTTTGTAATTACACAGATTGAATTAATTGAGATTATCGTTGATGGTTTAACTGGTCAACACCGTATTTTTTACTTTGCACTTGGTGGATTTTACACCTTTATGATCAGCTTTATAGAAGTGCTATCGCTTTTAGCTTTAATTGCAACAATCGCCTTTTTAGCAAGAAGAAATTTACTTAAGTTGCCGCGATTGAATATGAAAGAATTAGCAGGTTGGCCAACAAAAGATGCCAACTTAATTCTAATTATGGAAATCGTTTTGGTGACTTGTATCTTTACAATGAACACCACAGACGAAATTTTATATAGAATTGGTGGATCACATGTAGAGCATGCAAATGGTTCTTTTGGCTTTTTAATCTCAAATTGTATTGCTGACATGTTGATGCCAATGTTTGCAGATGGATATCCGACAAGTACATTAGAATTATTGGAGCGAATCGGTTGGTGGGGACACATTGCAATGGTTTTTGCTTTTTTAAATTACTTGCCATATTCCAAACATTTTCACATTGTATTGGCATTTCCAAATACTTACTTTTCAAATTTGGAAAAGAAAGGGAAATTCACCAATATGGAATCGGTTACAAATGAAGTGAAATTGATGTTAGATCCAAGTGCAGATCCTTTTGCTGCACCAGCTGACCCGAATGCAACACCGCAACGTTTTGGAGCTAAAGATGTGCAAGATTTAACTTGGAAAAACTTATTAGACGCTTACACCTGTACCGAATGTGGGCGTTGTACTTCGTCTTGTCCTGCAAACCAAACAGGGAAATTGCTTTCTCCACGTAAAATAATGATGGACACACGCGATCGTTTGGTAGAAGTTGGTGAAAATGTTCGTCAGCACGGTAAAGATTATGACGATGGTAAAAGTTTATTTTCCTACATTTCGGAAGAAGAAGTTTGGGCATGTACAAGTTGTAATGCTTGTGTGGATGAATGTCCAGTGAATATAGATCCGTTATCAATCATTATAGATTTACGTCGCTATTTAGTGATGGAAGAATCAAAAATGCCTTCAGAGTTGACGGGAATGCTTACAAATATTGAAAATAATGGTGCACCTTGGCAGTTTTCACCAAGTGACCGATTAAATTGGGCTAAAGAGAATTAAGCTATGAGTTTGAATGTACCTACAATGGCCGAAATGATGGCTAATAGCGAAACACCAGATGTATTATTTTGGGTTGGTTGCGCTGGAAGTTTTGATGATAGAGCAAAGAAAATTACGAAAGCATTGGTTAAAATTTTAAACCACTGCAACGTGAAATTCGCTGTTTTAGGAACCGAGGAAAGCTGTACAGGCGATCCTGCAAAACGCGCTGGAAATGAGTTTACATTTCAAATGCAAGCGATGATGAACATTCAAGTCCTAAACGGCTATGAAGTAAAAAAAATCGTTACCGCTTGCCCGCATTGTTTTAATACTTTGAAAAACGAATACCCTGAATTAGGTGGTAATTACGAAGTGGTTCACCACACCCAATTGATTCAAGATTTAATTAATACAGGAAAATTAGCATTAGAAGGAAAACAGACTTACAAAGGCAAAAAAATCACTTTCCACGACCCTTGTTATTTAGGAAGAGCAAACGATGTTTATGAAGCGCCTCGTAGTTTAATTGAAAAATTAGACGCTGAGTTAGTGGAAATGAAACGTTGTAAAACAAAAGGTTTGTGCTGTGGAGCTGGAGGAGCACAAATGTTCAAAGAAGCTGAAAAAGGAAACAAAGAAATCAACGTTGAAAGAACAGAAGATGCTTTGGAGACACAAGCTGGAATCATTGCTACAGGTTGTCCTTTCTGTAACACAATGATGACAGATGGAGTTAAAAACTTCAACAAAGAAGATGAAATTAAAGTATTAGACGTTGCTGAATTAATTGCAAATGCTGCCGAACTTTAGTCAACTTTTCCCGAATTTACCTGCTCATAGTCGCGTTTGGTTATATCTTGCCGATCGAAAATTGGACGCAACAGAAGCAAATTATGTCACTGAACAAATGCACCATTTCTTGTCAAATTGGGCAGCACACAACAAGAAACTTACTTGCGACGGAACTTTACTTTTCAATCAGTATCTTATCCTAGCCGTGAATGAAGATATAGAATCAGCTTCTGGTTGTTCTATTGATAGTTCGGTTCGTTTTGTCAAAAGTCTAGGTGCAGAATTGAATGTTGATTTCTTCAATCGCATAAAGGTGATGGTGTTAGAAAATGATGAACCAATCATCAGTACTTATTTTGAAGCTGTTGAGAAGAAACAAAACTTCATCAATCCAATGATTACTAAATTGGAAGAATTGCGAGGAATCCATTGAATTTTACCTTTAAAGTGGTATTCCTTTAATCATTTTTAATTCCGTATTTCGTTGTCTAAATCTCAAAGCAATGAAAACGAGTACACAATCATTTAGTTCAACTTTCCAATTAGTTTCCAAGGAAAAAGTTAGTCTGTCAGAATTAAAAGAAGCGCACGTTTTTTTTCTTGAGAAAATCATTCCAGAAATAGAATTACACTTTTTACTTGTTTCGCAACAATGTTCTTCAATTGATAAAAAATTGGTAGAATCTTATTTACTAAAATTCAAACAATTTACTGCTACACTTCGCGACCATATCTTAATGGAGGAACAGTATGTTTTTCCTTTTTTGGAAAGGAAATCAATGCCTGCTGAGAAAGAAGTAATATTAAATTTTTTAGCGCACCACGATGATTTTGAAAAACAACTTCAGTATTTTGTCGAAGAATTACTTGCTCGTTTATCAAAATTGGAAGATTTAATGGCTTATCGTATGCTAGCTTTGAAGTTGAATCGCTTAAATGAAAAGCTGCTCGAACATTCATTATTGGAAGAAAGTTTGTTTTAGATTTAATTAAAACTTAGATTTTTTATCTAATTTAAAATTGATACACAGTAATACCATTGACTTTAATGAATAGCTCAAAATATTATAAAGAATTTTAGCTAAAATAAACTTTGAATTAAACATTCGGTCTTGATTTATCTAGTGTCAGAAAGTAGTTTAAAAAGGCCTTGATTTTAAACTTCGAAAATAACCTAAAATTGACAGTAAAATCGGAATTACCATCGGTGTTGCTATGCGGTCAGATTGAAATAATTATCTGAGACTTTTAATTAAAGCTAAACTGTTCAAGGAATTGTTTTCTACCCAAAAACTCCAATTCAAGTTTTATTGGGATTGTAATCTTCCCTCCTTGAGGAGGGATTGAGAGAGGTGACTTTAATTTAATTTTATAAATACAGAACCACCGAGTGAAGGCTTGGTGGTTTTTTTTGTTGACTAAATTTCAGCGAATGAACAATACCACGTTCTATCTGTTTGAAAAATAAAACTTTATGAATAAATTCTTATGGATTTCACTTGCGATTGTTGTTTCTGCAGGAATTGGATTGCTAATTGTGTCTTTTACTTCTAAAAATATCGAAACTCCTAAATACAAAGTCATCAAAACTTATGATGAAGTCGAAGTCCGATTGTATCCGAAAATGGTGGTTGCAAAAACAAACTTGACTGATAAATCATTTGACAATCAAGGAAGTAACGGATTTAGAACGATAGCAAATTATATTTTTGGTGGAAATGAAAAGAACGAGAAGATAGCAATGACAGCACCTGTTGTAATGAATATGGGAGATAGCGCTTCGATGTATTTTGTAATGCCTAAATCGTATGATAAATCAGAATTACCTACTCCAAATTCAAAGAATGTTCAAATTGTTGAGGTAGCTGAAAAAACATTGGCTGTTATTTCTTATGGAGGTTTTTCTTCCGATGAGAAAATTGAAAAACACCGTAAACAATTGGAAGCAATTCTTCAAAAAAATAAATTACAAACCAAAGGAGCTTATTTATATATGGGCTACAATGCACCTTGGGATATCATCAATCGCAAAAATGAAGTTGCTATTGAAGTTGTTGTTGATTGATTATTTAACCAACCAATTCCCCCAATCCCCACCTTTTTCTTGTAAAAAACCCCTTTTTTCAGCGTTATATTCATTCTGCTGTTGATTAATACTTACTTAAGGTAGATTTGACCCTATGCTTTTTAGTAATTTTGTCTGTTATTTGAATAAATATGCACGTAAAAATTACCAATAAATCAAAACACCCACTTCCTCAATTTGAAACTATTGGTGCTTCTGGAATGGATGTTCGCGCAAATATTTCTGAATCAATAAATATCGAACCTCTTGGTAGAGCTTTGATTAAGACTGGTTTATTCCTTGAAATGGAAATCGGTTTGGAATGTCAAGTGCGACCAAGAAGTGGAATGGCCCTAAAAAAAGGAATCACTGTTTTGAATACTCCAGGAACTGTTGATGCAGATTACCGCGGAGAAGTTGGTGTAATTTTGGTGAATTTATCCAATGAAACAGTTACAATTGAAGATGGTGAACGAGTTGCACAACTTGTTTTTTGCAAGGTGGAACAAGTGCAATTGTTGGAGGTGGAAGCTCTGAATGAATCAACAAGAGGTGAAGGAGGTTTCGGCAGCACAGGAGTAAAATAAAAAAAGACAACTAACTAAACTTAAATAAAAAATGAATGTAATCGTACCTATGGCTGGACGCGGAAGCAGATTGCGCCCACATACCTTAACTGTTCCGAAACCGCTTGTTCCAGTAGGAGGGAAGCCAATCGTTCACCGTTTAGTGGAAGATATCGCTGCTGTTTGTGCTGAAAAAATTGAAAAAATTGCCTTTGTAGTTGGTGATTTTGGGGCTGAAGTAGAAAAAGAATTATTAGAAGTGGCTGCTAGTCTTGGCGCTGTTGGTTCGATTCATTACCAAAAACAACCGCTTGGAACGGCTCACGCTGTATTGTGTGCCGCAGAAATGTTAAATGGACCTGTTGTTGTTGCCTTTGCAGATACATTATTCAAAGCTGATTTCAAAATTTCTAAAGAAGACGAGGGAATTTTGTGGGTAAAACAAATTGAAGACCCAAGTGCTTTTGGAGTAATCAAAATGAATGATAAAGGTGAAATCATCGACTTCGTTGAAAAACCAAAAGATTTTGTTTCCGACTTAGCGATGATTGGAATTTATTATTTCAAAGATGGTGCTCGTTTACACAGAGAATTACAATATTTAATTGATAACGTTGTCATCAAAAGTGGTGAATATCAATTACCTGACGCATTGAGAAGAATGACTGAATCGGGCTATGTTTTCAAACCGGGAGAAGTTAGTGAATGGTTGGATTGTGGAAACAAAGAAGTAACTGTTTTTACAAATCAACGTGTTTTAGAATACGATTTAGCAAAAGGTATCGAAATGGTTCATCCTTCTGCAAAAATTGTAAACAGCACAATTATTCCACCTTGCTATATTGGTGAAGGTGCAGTAATTGAAAATTCTGTTGTCGGTCCGCACGTTTCAATCGGTAAAGGAACTCGCGTAGCATCAAGTGTGATAAAAAACACAAATATTCAATTAGATAGCCATATAGAAAATGCGGTGATTTCAAATTCAATGATTGGTTCGAAAGTTGTTTACAAAGCCTCTGTTCAAGATTTGAGTATTGGTGACTTTAGCACATTAAATGCATAAAAAAATATTTTTTATCGTCGGCCTTTTGGCATTAACTGCTTGTAAATCTTCAAAAGAGAGTTTGCAAAGTGTTCACTCAGCCGAATATATCAAAGAATTTCACGAAGGTGTACGCTTGAAAATTAATGGTGATTTAGACGCTGCAATTGACAAATTCAAATTTTGTGCAGTTCAAGACCCGAAAGACGATGGCGTTCAATTTGGTTTAGCACAATTGTACTTGATGAAAGATGATGTTGCGAATGCTTCAGTTCACACCAAAAAAGCGGTTGAATTAGATCCTGACAATATCCATTATCAGTCGGAGCTTGCATTTATGTATGAAGAATTAAAGCAATATGAAGCGGCAGCTTTAGCTTTTGAGAAATTATCCAAAAAACAAGTTCAAAACCTTGAATTTTACTTGGGTGCAGCTGAAAATTGGGCAAGAGCGAACAAAGTTTCTAAAGCAATAGAAGTATTGAATACGATGGAGAAATATGCTGGTTCTAGCCCAGAAATCGCTGTTCAAAAGTTCAGATTGTACGCTATTGCAAAAGATGATAAAAACGCTTTACAAACCTTGTTAGACGCACATCAAAAATATCCTGACAACGCAAATATCATCGCCAACTTGGTTGATGTTTATATGCAACAGAAAAAGTATGCAGAAGGAATGCGATTTTTAGATGCTTTGGTAACTGTTGATCCTTCTAATGGTTTGGCTTTGATGATGCTGGGAGAAATGCAAATGCAAACGGGAGAAGCGGCTAAAGGTTTAGCGAACCTGAAAATAGCCATCAAATCAGATGGACCGAATTTAGATCAAAAAATGACCATTTTAATTTCCTTGCTTCAAAATTTCCCTAAGGATCCAGATTTAAAAGAATTGGTAGATTATATGGTTTTGAAGTATCCGAAAAGTGCGAAATCACATTCCATTCGTGGCGATTATTACTTTAAAAATGATCAATTAGAAACAGCAATTCAATCGTATAAAAATGCAGTTGAAAGCGACCCAAACCTTTATGAAATTTGGAATCAGATTTTACTTTTAGAGTATCAAAACAAACTTTGGGATATTTTATTGACTGATAGTGAAAAATGTTTAACGCTTTATCCACTTCAACCTTTACCTTATTTTACTTCTGGTATTGCTTTAATTCAAAATAGAAATTATAGCCTTGCAGAAGAGCGTTTGAACGAAGCTTTGAATTTGATTTTGAGCGACCCGACTTTAGAAGCTGAAGTGCTTGGACAATTAGGAGAAGCAAATTTTGCGATGGGAAAAATTGAAGAAGGCAAATCGTATTACAAGAAAGCATTAGAGAAACAACCTAAAAGTTTATTCCTTAAGAATAACTATGCTTACCGACTTTTATTGCAAAATACTGAAATCGAAAAAGCAGAAGCATTGATTACGGAGGTACTAACTGAAAAGCCTACTGATAACTGGTTTTTAACCACAAAAGCATATTTGTTATTCCGTCAGGCAAACTATTCGGGAGCTTTAAGTATCTATGAGGAATCAAACAAAACACTACCAAACGATAAAATTATACTCGATCAATTAGGAGATTGTTACTTCTTTTTGAAAGACAAAGACAAAGCCGTTGACTATTGGAACAAAGCTAAAATAGCAGGTTCAAGCAATCAATCTTTGGATAAAAAAATTCAATCTAAAACTTATTATGAACCGAAATTTTAGTTTCCTTTCACTACTTCTTCTTTCTAGTTTGTTGTTTTCTTGTGCACGAAAAATGACCGAAGAGATTGTTGTTGCAGAGAAATTGCAAAAACGTAAAGAGAAAGAACTAGTGGCCGTTTTGGACAGTTTGGCCTTGGTAAAACCTAAAACTTTTTACTCCAAATTAAGTGTAGATTTTAAAGATACGACAACAAATATTTCTTTTAAAACGTCATTAAAAATTGTAACCGATAGCGCTGTGAACGCTATTATCACTTACGCAAAGATTCCAATTGTGACGGCGATGATTACTACCGATTCAATTATTGTAGTGAACAAACGTGATAAATGTTTTGAACGCGAAACACTTTCATACATCAAAGACAAATTTGGAATTGATTTTACCTACCAAAATATTGAAGAATTATTTTTAGGCAGACCTTTAGATTATAACGTTGATCAAAAGTATTTTGTAGTTCACGACCCTTTTAACTACAGTATTTCATCTCACAAAAAGCGCGAAAGAAAACGTTTAGATCGCAAACCGAAGGAAGACATTGTAATTAATTACATTTTGTCGAAAGACGCGAAGGAGCTAAGCAAAACTACAATCACAAGTCCAAGTGATTCGACAGAGATTGTTGTAGATTACAACTCTCGAAATTTGGTTAAAAATATAAATGTACCGTATGAAGTGGTAATTAAAATCACAACCCCACGAAACGTAATGTATATCAAGCTTGAATACGAGAAAGTGGAGGTGGATGAGCCACAAGAATTGTTAATCATTATTCCAGAAAAATATGAAAAGTGTAATTAGTTTTTTACTGGTTTTTTGTAGTTCAACACTTGTTTTTGCACAAGGAACGAGTACGCAATTAAAACGTGAGCAACAAAAGTTAGAGAAGAAAATTGCGAACACCAAAAGTTTGCTAAACAAAGTAAAATCTAACACAGAAGCTTCTTTGAACGAATTGCGTTTGATTGATAACCAAATCAAAAGTCGTGAAGCATTAGTGCGCATTTTTGACAATCAAGTGCGTGTGGCTGAAATCAAAATGATTGAGAAAAAGCACGAAATCAATCGCTTGAATAAACGCCTAGAAGACTTAAAACGCCAGTATAAATCTATGATTATTTATGCCTACAAACGTCGAAATAATTATGGAAAAATAATGTTTATACTATCTGCAAATAATTACAATGAAGCCTTAAAACGCAATCGTTATTTGAAAAAAGCAGCTGGAATTCAGCTTAAACAGAGAGCTCTTATTAAGCAACACCAACAACTAATTGACAAGGAAATTAAAAGCATCAGCCAAGAAAAAGAAACGAAAGTTTTGGCGTTGGAAGAAAAGAAAAAGGAGCGCGAACAAATCGAAAAAGATAAGGTAAACAAAGAAATTTCTTACGGAAAGTTTAAAAAAGAAGAGCAAAAATTATACGACCAATTACAAGCTGACGAGCGTAAAAAACAAGAATTGAAGCGTAAAATTGATGCTGCTATAAAAAGTGAAATTGCTGCTGAAACAGAACGTCAACGGAAAGAAGAGGAAAGAAAACGTAAAGCTGCTGAGGAAAAGAAACGCAAAGCAAACGATGCTAAAAAACCAGGAGACAAACCAAAAGCTAACACTACAGTTGAAAGAGAACCAGATCCATTTGTAGATGACGTTACTGAAAAGAAAACGGAATACGTTTACAAAGAATCACCAGAAGGTTCTGCTATTGGAAGAAGTTTTGAGAGTAACAGAGGTCGTTTGGCTTGGCCCGTTGGAAATGGAAGCATCACCGAACGCTATGGTGTAAATGCGCATCCAACTTTGAAAGGTGTAACTACAAACAACAATGGTATCGATATTACTTGTTCTAAAGGTTCAACTGTTAGAGCTGTTTTTGAAGGCGAAGTAACAAGTGTATTTAGTATCACTGGAGCTGGAAAAGTAGTCATTATCAAACACGGTTCTTACCGAACCGTTTACAGTAACTTACAAGAAACGTATGTAAAGGCAGGAACACAAGTTTCAACCAAGCAAGCGATTGGCGTGCTTCAACCCGAAGATGGCAACATTTCAATCTGTCACTTTGAAGTGCATTCTGTTGCAGGTGGTATCACAAAAAGTTTGAATCCATCCCTTTGGATTGGGAGGTAGAAATAATTGATAGAAATTTTTAGCAATCATTGAGGAGAATATTAACCTCGAAAGGTGATTGGATAAATCTAAAAATAATAAAAACAGTATTTCTTAAATTTCGTTTTTTCAAGGGTCAATAATAAGAAAAGTGGCATTTAGAGGCCTAAGATGAAAAAACCAGAGTTACCAACTTCGCTTTCGTTCTGTTTTGCACTCTGGTTTTTAGTACCCCGGGCCGGAATCGAACCGGCACTCCCGAAAGAACAGGATTTTGAATCCAGCGCGTCTACCAGTTCCGCCACCGGGGCTTGTTGATATTCAATCGGACGGCAAAGATATTGATTTTTTTTAATTGCAAACAGATTTTAGAGACTTTCATCCAAGAATTTAATCCATTCTTCAACAGTTTTTGCATTTTCAATTGAAAATTCACCTGATTGTGTTCTTCGAAGTGCAATTAGTGTGGCTCCAGCATTCAGTTTTTGCCCAAAATCACTGGCAATGGAGCGGATATAAGTGCCTTTCGAACAGACAATTTCAAAATCAACTTCTGGAAATCGCTCGGTGTTGATTTCAAATTTTTCAATCGTCACCAAATTGCGCTTCATTTCTACTTCTTTTCCAGCACGCGCCAAATCATAAGCACGTTTTCCATCAATAAGTTTGGCTGAAAAAATAGGTGGAGTTTGTAATTGTTCACCTAAAAACGATTTTCGAACTTCTTCCATCAAATCGTTGGTGATATGAAATGTTTCAAATTCTTGATTGTATTCGGTTTCTAAGTCGAAAGACGGCGTTGTTTTTCCAACTAAAATTGTTCCTGTGTAGGTTTTTGTTGCATTCGTAAATCCTTCAATGAGTTTGGTGTTTTTACCAGTGCAAATAACCAATAATCCTGTTGCAAGTGGGTCTAAAGTTCCAGCGTGACCTACTTTGATCTTTTTAACCTTTAGAGCTTGTTTGAGATTCCAGCGAATTTTATTCACAGCATCAAAGGAAGTCCAATGAAGTGGTTTGTCAACGAGGATGGTTGCGCCGGAAATAAAATCCATTAAGCTGTGAAATAGATTAATAAAGCAATTCCAACAACAATTCGATACCAACCCCAAATTTTGAAACCATATTTTTGAATCAAACCAATGAATAGTTTAATCGCAAAAGCTGCAACTACGAATGCTATAACATTTCCTAGCGCAAAATTCAAGATATTCTCATTCGAAGAAAGAATCATTTCAAAACCTTTTTGTTCTTTCCCTTGATAATTCCAATCTTTTAAAAAAATGGAATAAACAGTTACTGCGAGCATTGTAGGCACCGCTAAAAAAAATGAAAATTCAGCTGCCATTTTGCGTGTCAACCCTTGTTGCATTCCACCAATGATCGATGCTGCTGCACGGCTTGTTCCAGGCATCATTGCTAAACATTGCCAAAAACCTATCGTTATTGCTTTGCGAATTGTGATTTTTTCTTCTGTGTCTAAAGTTGTTCTTAGGAAAATTCGGTCGATAAAAAGTAAAATGATTCCTCCGATAATTAAAACAATGGCAATAGGAATGGGTTTTTCAAGTACCGCCTCAATTTTGTCATCAAATAATTTTCCAAGTACCAAGGCTGGGATAACAGCCAGACCTAATTTAATGTAGAAATCAAAAGATTTGAAGTTGAAGAATTTTTTCCAAAAAAGCATAACGACAGCTAAAATGGCTCCGAATTGTATGGATACTTGGAACATTTTCACGAATTCGTCTTTTTCGTTTCCAGAAATTGCACTTATGAAAATCATGTGTGCAGTGGATGAAACAGGTAAAAATTCAGTTAGACCCTCAACTACTGCGAGGATGATGGCTTCAATAATACTCATGAAAACTTATTATTTATTTTTTTTTGGAGCTTCTGTTTCGCTTTTTTCAGCTGAAATGGAGGAAGATGTTGAACTGCTACCACGTTTCATTATAGCGTAAAAAATAACAACATATCCAGCTAGAATTAAAATCGGTGCTACGGTAATTCGAATTGTGCTAAATAACTCATTTGCATCAAATTTTGAGGGGTCATCAGAACCTCCACCAATCATTAAAATGTAACCTAAAATATTGATAGCTAAACCAATAAGTAACCATTTGTAATTTTGTGAATTAAAACCAAAGTGTTTAATAGGATTTTCCATAGCATTAATATAAGTCATCTAATTTCATACGAAGATACTTGTTTAATGCAAATAAAGTGGAAATTACGGTAATAAAAACGCCAATTATAATCAAACTTGCTACCAATAAAAGGAAACTTGGAAGCGTATAACTAATTTCTACTGTTTCAAAAAGGTTGTTTAAACCGAAGAAAACGGTGAGTAAAAGTGCCAAACCGATGAAAGCAGAAACCACACCTTGAACGATTGCTTGCACAATAAATGGTTTGCGAATATATCCACTTGTCGCACCAACTAATTGCATCGTTTTAACCGTGAAACGCTTAGAGTATAAAGAAAGACGAATGGTATTGTTAATCATCGCAATGGCAATTATCACCAATAAAAATGCTACGGAAAGAAACAAAAATGCGAATTGTTTGAAGCCAAGATTGATTTTTTCAACGCTTGATTTATCGTAATTCACTTCATCAATTTCCGAGTTGAATTTTGCTAATAATTTTTTCTTGATTTTTTCCATTCCGCTTTTGGTAGCAAACTCTTCTTTTGGTCGGAAACCAATTGTTGCAGGAAGTGGATTTTCACCGTTAAAAATCGATAGCATTTCTTTTTCGTCTTGACCTTCGCCACCAAATTCTTGAATCGCACGTTCGGGTGAAACGAAATAAACTTCACTGAATTCACTCCAACTTTTCAACTGTTGTTCTACTTGTTTAATGTCGGCATCGTTCAATTCTGATTTAAAGAAAATATCTCCTTGCAGACTTTCTTTGGCTTGTTTTTCAAAGTTTCTGAGTCCAAAAACTCCACCTAAAACAAGTCCAATCATGAACAATACCAATGAAATTCCTATTACGGTGGAAACGTAGCTTGTACGCAATCCTTTTTTACTATAATCTTCGGCCTTTTTTGACATGCTACGAAAATAGTAATTCATCGACCAGCGATTTTGAGAAAATTCACAAGTATTGAACGGCAGAATGTGGATTTCGATTTTAACCTTAAACAATTATTTTTATAAGTTGGACAAAGAATCGTAAATCGTCAAAAAATTAGTTTTCAGATAATATGTTTACGATTAGATTTGTATTGATTCAAATCTCAGACTTTCCTATTTAGGAAGGTGAATTCTTAGTTTAGACATTTCAAATTCTGTAATTTTTTTTGAAATATTTCCCTAATTTTGTAAAAAGTAAAAGCAATGACTACCGTAACTTTAAAAATAAATGAGCGCTCCAATGCTGGTAAATTAATGACTAAATTTTTAGAATTTATTTCAGACCAGCCTGGTGTAGAAATTGTGGAAGAAAAAAGTCCCTACAACCCTGAATTTGTGAAAAAAATTAACAAATCCAGAAGTAGCAAAAATCTTCATGTAATTCCAACCGATAAGTTGTGGGAAAGTATTTAATTAAATATACCGACGAGGCTTTACTTGATTTGAAAAAACATAAAAAAGCTGGAAATAAGGCAAATTTGAATAAAATTTCCAAATTAATCTACGAGTTGGAAGAGCATCCATTTACAGGAACAGGTCAACCTGAACAATTAAAGTATGAGTTAATAGGTTTGTGGTCCAGAAGAATTAATCAAAAGGATAGATTAATTTATGAGGTTCATCAAAGTGTTGTAACTGTAAAAGTGATTTCTGCATTAGGCCATTACTCAGATAAGTAAATTAAATTTCTTGTTTTTTTTGTAGGGGTTGATTATTTCTTACTTTCGTTTTATGAAAATAGTTGTGTTTCTTTTTGCTAGTACTTTTGCATTTATTGCTTCAGGTCAATCCGTGAAATTGAAGAAAAAACACCTGAAAGCATACGATGGAACTTTACCTGCTTATTCAATCAACTTGGGTGAAGAAATAGTGAAGGTAAATTCTGAATATTTAAAAGTGACACTGAAAAAAGACAGTTTGTTTGTTTTAGTAGGAAAGGTGAAATATTCAGGTACTTACAAAGTTGAAAAAATCACTAAAAAGGAATATAAAATTACAGGAGCAATGGAAGAAACAGGTATTCCTGCCTTGTTTTTTCTTGATTTAAAGAATAAGACTTTATTGAGAAAAGGAGTTTTTCCGCAGCCGGAAGTATTGCTTCAAAAAGTAGAATAGATTTGTATTAAATTTAATCTACAAGAAAAAGATATTAAGTTCACATTTTCTATTTTGACCAAACCCATAAATCTCACGTTTATTTTAAAATATTCAACACTCAAGTTGAAAAATCATACGGTAGATAACAAGTAAAATTTATGCACTTTTAAATTTATATATTTGCCCGATGCTGCGATGTATAATAATTGAGGATGAACAAAATGCTAGAGAATATCTAGGGCATTTGGTAGAAAGGTATTTTAGTGCTAAGTTGGTCGTCTTGGCTGCATGCTCCTCTATTTCTGAAGGTGTAGAAGCAATAAAAAAGTTTCAACCAGATTTAGTTTTTTTGGACATTCAGATGCCTAACGAAAGAGGATTCAAATTGTTTGATTACTTTGAAACTGTAAAGTTTGAGGTGATTTTCACAACAGCACACAAGGAATTTGCAATTGAAGCAATACAACATTCCGCTCAAGATTATTTGCTCAAACCAATAGGTCAATTGGATTTGGCTGAAGCTTTAAAGCGACTTGAAAAGAAAAATGAACGTAAAAACATTTCATCTGACGTTGGTAGAATTATCGAACATTATAATGCTGATCCTTTCAATTTTGGTAAAATTGCTTTAGTAACCGAAAAAGGGTTCATTTTAGAAAAAATTGGAAATATTTTATTTGCTGAAGCTCAAGGGAATTATACTAAAATTTACACATTTGATAATCGTACACTACTAGTGTGTAAAACGCTTCGAATCATTGAAGAAATGTTACCTCAAAAGTCTTTTTTTAGAATTCATAAATCCTATGTTGTAAATTTGAATTATCTTACAAAATATGATAAATCAATTGGTTTATTTGTTGAGTTGATTAATGGTACTAAATTACCCGTTTCGGTAAGGAACAATGCTGGACTGATTCATGCGATTACTTCTAAAGATTAGTTTTTTTCTTTTTCTTACGTTGAGTTGTACATTACTGTCGGCTCAACGTTTTCCTTCTGTTCATTTAACCATTAAAGACGGATTGCCTTCCAATGCTGTTTATTGTGTTTTGAAAGATTCAAGAGGCATTATTTGGATTGGTACCGATGCTGGTTTGGTAAAATACGACGGATTTGAACTAAAAACTTTTACCAAGAAAAATGGACTTGCAGGAAATTTTATTCGCGACATTAAAGAAGATAAGAAAGGAAATCTTTGGATTGCTTGCTACGGTGATGGATTGTCGCGATATGACGGTAAGAAATTTAAGAATTTTTCTACTAAAAATGGATTGGTACACAATCAGATACGTACATTGTTTTTTAGTTCAAAAAACGAACTTTTTATAGGTACAGAGAGAGGATTAAGTATTTTTAAAGAGGATAAATTTCAAAATATTCTTATTCAACTATTAGATTTTTATGACCGTTTTCAAATAATGAAAATCTGGGAAAAGAATGGTAAACTTTTCTTTTTAAGTAGATCACATGGTTATTTTTCAATAATAAAATCCTTAAATGATAAGTATCAAATCAAAAAAATTGGTAAGAATACCGCTCAGATCTATACCTTTTGTATTGGAAATAAAAAATACTATTCGAACGATCATGGGTTATTTTTAGATAAAAGCAAAGGGTACGTTTCGATTGATTCAACTCAAATTAAAAAACTAAGTGACATATTAGTTTGGGATGAAGTTGTTTATAAAGACTATAATTTTTTAGCGGTTTATTGTCCTTTTTGTAACAACGGAGGTCTTTTTTCCATGAAAAACGATACAATAATTAACGTTAGCAATAAATTTGGAATGACTTCAAAACAAGTTTGGAATTTGTTTTTGGATAAACATGAAAATAAGTTGTGGGTTGGAACACTGGACCAAGGATTATATATTCTTGATTTGAACCCAAAAGTAAAATTCTCTTTATTTAGAGATTTAGTTTATTTTGAAAAAAACGATTTTGGAACAATTTACTTACAAAATGACATCATTTATTTTCAAAATCAACGATTTAAGTATCAAAAAAATATCAACGATTTTCATGAATTTGCTAAATCACAGCTTCCTAAATACGTCCAAATAGAAAAAAAGCGAAAAGATGTTAAAGGAAATGTGTTTTTTTATAACCAACATATTCGAACAAAAACAGATAATTTTAATGTTGCAAAAATTTATAAAAATAAATTTATTGTTTCATCACGTAACGGGATTTTTGAACTTTCAATCGACGGAAAGTTTTTAAGTTTTTTCGCTGGTTATTCATCAAATTTTGAGTTAATAAATGAAAACACAGTCTATTGGCCTGACGAGCATCGCCTTAGCTATATACTCGAAAGACAAAAAAAATACTGGTTCCACTTTCCCATTAAAATCAATGGTGAATTATTTAAAATTAACGAAAAAGAGATTATACGGCGCAAATCCAGTCTTATAATCAATTCTGCAGAGAAAGGATTACTTTGTCTTAATTTCAATGACCTGCAGAACTATAAGGTATTATTGAATGAAATTCCAAGAACGATAGATGTGTGGAATAACACTTTATTTGTTGTTGACAATCTAGGTGAAATATCGAAATATAAAATAACAGACAGCCTAAAATTTATTGGTAGCATTAGCAAGCAAAGGTTTTATGGAGAATCAATCTTTAAAATAAATCATAACAAAAACAACTTGCTGATATTAACGAACAAAGGGTTAAACATTATCAATAATAAAACAACCATTCTGCTAAACAAATCGGATGGTTTGAATTTTGAGGATGTCATTAGGACCTTCGTTTATGGTGATACTTATTTTCTTGTCTGTTCAAAAGGAGTTTTTGAAATCAATCTTGCCAAATTTAACAGGAGGAAATCAATTTTTTTTTTCATTCAAAAATTCAAAAAATTTGGACAGAAAAATGACATCGAATTACCCGAGAAAAAAGGACAGAAAAATGTCATTGAAATGTTACCTAATGACAAAGGAGTTGTGATTGATTTAGGTAGCGAATTTGTTTATTATCCCGGAAAAATTAAAGTTTTCTTTCGCTTAAATAAAGGCAATTGGACTCCTGTATTTGATAGAAGAATTATCATTCAACAGCTTGCATTTGGAAATTACACGTTGGAGTTGAAAGTCACCAACTTAGAAAATGGAGTAACAACAACAAAAAAATTAGTAGAAATTGTTGTGAAACCGCCATTTTATAGAAGTGTTTGGTTTATTGCACTCGCCATGCTAACATTTGTAGGTTTTGTCCTTTTTATTTCAACATGGAGAACACGAACGATTCAAAAACGTGAACGTCAAAAATCGGAATTACTAAAACGCATTTCTGACACCAAATTAGAAGCCTTGCAATCGCAGATGAATCCGCATTTTATTTTCAATTCGTTAACTGCCATTCATTCGTTTATTATCAAATCAGACGTGGACAATGCCTTGACTTACATGGATAAATTTTCGAAGTTGACGCGTCAAACCTTGGAGTTTTCGTCCATGATGCACATTTCCCTTTTGGAGGAATTGGAATACCTGTCACACTTTATCGCATTGGAAAACATGCGCTTTGGTAACAATGTTGAAACACATTTTGAACTTGGCGAACTTGATTCTCGGAAAATAAAAATTCCGCCCTTATTGATTCAACCATTGGTAGAAAATGCATTCGAACACGGTTTTACGGACAGAAATAAAAAATACCAACTGTATTTACATTTCACTGAAATAAATAATCTGCTTTGCATCACAATTTCAGATACTGGCGAAGGTTTCTCGGACACTGCTCCAAAACCAGCTTCCAAAGCAATGAACATTATTCGGGAACGCCTAAACCTCATTGATTCCCAACTCCTTGAAAAATTCTCTTTTACCCGAGAAAACAACCTAACTGTCGTGCGTTTTTACCTGCCTTTGGTGATTCAATAAAACACGCTTATTTCCTGATTTATAACGTTTATCTCGATTCCTCAACGCAGGATAAATCGGTTTCTTGTTTTGAGAAAAGAAAGTGAGATTTGTGGGGAATAATAAATCGTTTATGAAAAAACACACATTACTTTTTACAATTATGCTTGGGCTTAATACTATGATTTTAAGTCAAATACCAAACTACGTCCCATCTAATGGATTGGTAGGTTGGTGGCCATTTTCAGGAAATGCAAATGACTTGAGTGGAAATGGGAATAATGGAACATTAAACGGCCCAACTTTAACAACAGATAGGTTAGGTCTGAATAATTCTGCATATAATTTTGATGGATTAAACGATTGGATAGAAGTTCAAAATGCTATTGATTTTAATTTCACAATAAGTCAAAATTATTGTTTGTCATTTTGGTCCTTAGTAAATTCAAATGATATTGTTAATGGTGATGCTATTTCTAAGTGGGATAATGGTTTTGGTCAGTATCCTTTCAAGGTTCAGTTTAGCTCTCTTTCAAATGGTGCTTCAATAAACCTTGCAAGATACGGTGGTGGTTTACCTCAAGACCAAACAACAATTCAGTATATAACAGATACTATAAATTCTAACGTTTTCAATCATGTTGTAATTAACTTTAACCAAGTTACAGGAATAAGTTATTATTTAAATGGTGTTTTCCAAGGGAATTCAAATGTTAATTCCATATCATCAATTTCAAATAATTTCCCTTTATACTTTGGAAGAAGAGGAGGGGCATCAAATAGATTTTTTAAAGGTAAAATTGACGATATAGGAATTTGGAATAGAGTATTGACACAACAAGAAATAACTAATTTATATGATGGCTGCAACCTAAATGTTTCGATTACCAATCAATCAAGTTTAGTTGGTCAAAATGTGAACTTTAATGCAACTCAGTTCAGTAACACAAACTATCAATGGCAAACGAATCCAGCCAATAATGGTTGGCAAAATGTAAATTCCAACAGTAGTTATTCGGGTGCGACAACCAATAATTTAGCAATTAATAATGTTCAATTATCAAACCATAATCAACCGTTCAGAGTTATTACAACTGCAGGAACTTGCATAGACACTTCTAATGTTGCAAGTCTTCAAATTAATGATACATGTATTACGAATGTTACGCTCTATGACACTACCTATGTGACGGTAACAGATACGAATGTGATAACTATTTACGACACGCTTTTAACAACGGTAACCGATACATTAATAATAAATACGACGCTTGGTTTACCTGCTCCAAACAACGAAAACACAATTTTAATTTATCCAAATCCTGCGAGTGATCAAATTACGATTGATAATGGAAATTACATTG
>JACCEA011253512.1_pt1 | contig 27881 bp, 19 predicted proteins | sample 7449851 | NCBI WGS metagenome assembly JACCEA01 (sample SAMN15323453, study PRJNA562643) | freshwater metagenome | isolation source: river surface water | place: USA:Blue River Watershed | collected 2017-08-18
CAATTTTTTTATTTCATCAAAAAACAACAAGCAATTTTTTTAACAATAATAATTCTATTTTAACTTAAAGAATACTATTTAAAGTTTTGTCTATTATTAAAATAATGACAGCAACCGAAATACTAAAAATTCAAAATATTTTCAAGAAGAATGAGTATTCTTGTTCAAATGGAAATAAAAAATATTTTGTAATTGGAAAACTAAGTAATATGATGAGTTTTAAGGGTTATTTTTATTGTGATGTGATGGTAGATGATTTAATCACAGGACCATTTGTAGAGGATAATAAAATGTGTGAATTAACAAAAATCAATAAAGTTATATTATCAAATGATATTAAAATCCAGAAACAAAGAATTAATTATTTAGTTGGGAATGAATATGTAGAATATTTTAATAAATTTGAGTATGGAGATTATTTTTGGATTAATGTATATAATGAGTATTGTAAAATAGAGTATAATGATTTTGGAAAATTAAATGATTATGACAATGTTATTTGTATTGTAGGAGATTATATTGAAAAATATGAGGATTTGTTATTAGTAAAAATGACAGAAGAATTAGAAAGTAGAGGAATTTATGGATTAAAAAAGAATCAGAAAATCAGTTTAATTAAACATCCATTTTTTGGGATAAATATAAATAATTGGAATGAAAAGTATTTATATTTATTATTTGAAATTGAAGGAATTGGTATTGAAACAATTATTAAGATTACAAATGTATTAAATGCATCAACTGATACAAAAATGAAATTAAATTTAATATATAAATTGGATAAGGAATTATGTATTTATTTTGATGAAGATTTATATGATTATTTATTATCGGGTCCATTTCTAGGTTATATTAAAATTGATTCTAATAAATTTAATCAAATTATTACAGAATTATCAAATGATAATATTATATTACAAATTAAGAATTATTTATATAATAAACCATTATATAATAAAGAACATAATATTTCAGATAATTTAATTAAATTAAAAAATAAACGTAATATGATTGAATTTAACGAACTTCATGAAAAACTAATTTTTGATTTTATTGATGAAGAAAAATTAAATATTAATCAATCAATTGCTATTAAAAGAATTTTTAATAATTCTGTATCAATTATTTATGGTAAAGCAGGAACTGGAAAAACAACAATTATTAAATCATTAATAAATACAATTAATTATTTAAAAATAGAATTTGATATTTATTTTTTAGCACCAACAGCAATTGCAAAAGAAAAGTTAAAACAAAGTATGCATAGTGTTCATAATCATGAGAAAGATTTTATGACAATTCATTCTTTTAATAGACAATATGAATATAATGAAATTTATACATTTTTTATTATTGACGAGACATCAATGATTGATATTAATGTATTAAACGATTTTATTGAAAAAATTAAATATACAAATTGTTCAATTATATTTTTAGGTGATATTAGACAATTACCATCAGTTGGTCAAGGTAATGTATTTAATAGTCTTATTTCATCTAATAGTATTACAAAAACAGAATTAGATTCAGTTATTAGAAATAATTCAACAATTACGAATATATTAAATGATGTTTGTAATGGAAATAATATTAATAAAGAAATTGATAAGAAAATATTTCTATGGAAAAAACCTAAAAGTGATAATATTGATACAAAAATTGAGAAAATAGTAAATGATAGGATTGAATCAATTCAAGATAATAAGACATTAATTATTACACCATTAAATATTACAATTACTAAATATACTAATTTAATTAGAGATATAGTTAATCCAGAAGGTGATGAAATTATTCATAAAAATAAAATATTTAGATTGAAAGATAAAGTTATTCATACTAAAAATTTTAATAAAGAAGGATTATATAATGGATTAATAGGAACAATTACAAAGATTGAAAAGAATAAAATATTTGTTACATTTAATAATGATAAAAAATTTGTATATTTGACTAATGAAAAATTTATTAATTATTTAGATCCTGCATATATTATTACTGTTCATAAATCACAAGGACAAGAATATGATGAAGTAATAGTAATTATTGATAATTCTAATCAAGTATTAAATAGAAATCTATTATATACAGCATTATCAAGAGCAAAAAATAAAATTGTATTAATATCTGAAAAAGAATTTGTTAATCAAGCAATTAATAAAACTATTGAAAGATTAAGTTTAATGAAAGAAATGTTAATGTATTATAATAGTGATATTAAAAAAGATTTTATTGATGTTCTAAATTAATATTTTATATTTATTTAATAATTCTGTTTTATATGGTTCATCTAATTGATTAATATAAATATATGCTTTATCTAAATCACTTGTAATATAAAATTTGACTAACATTTCAGTTGCTCTTTTATTTCCTAGACTATGTGATTTATCAATAAGTTCTAATCCTTTTTCAAAATCAATCTTAAAAATTGTTTTATCATCTATTTGTAATCCTTCCATGTAATAATTTGCAATAACTAACAACGCACTTGAATTATTTTGTTTATATGATTTTAACAAATAATTTATTGCGATTTTGATATTTTTATCACGATAATATTTATATGATAAAAGTTGTGCTTCAGAATGACCATTATCTGCTGCCATTTTTAAATATTTTATCATTAATTCTTCATTTTTATCAATATATTTACCTTCTCTATAACATATAGCAAGTTCATATTGTGCTTTTGAATCATATTCAGCACATTTTCTTAACCAATATAATAATTTATCAATGTCATTAATTTCATGATAACACATACAAATTGCTCTCTCTGCTTGTTTATATCCTTTATATAATGATATAAAAAACCATTTTAATGCCATAATAATATTGTGTTTATCACTGTTTTTATTAGCGTAAATAAGACCAGTATTATATGCTGCTATTCTATTTCCTTGTCTAGAAGTATATAATATATTATGATATGTTTTATCTAATACACTTGATGTTTTAAAATCAATCTCAAATTTTTCACCACTATCATCATGTATAATATTTGAATATTCTTTAATACTATTGTATTTTTCTTTTGCTGTATATAAACCACGACGACATAATGGACATTTATAATCATTAGTAGTGTTTTCATATTGTTCCATACATTTACAATGAAATATATGGTCACAATCAAGAAAACATGCTTCATATTCTGAATTAACATTTTCCATACAAATAGGACAGTTTGTTGGTTCTATATCTAAATTTGGAAATTCATTATCATCATTAAAAATTAATTTATCTCTAAAATTATCAAAAAATTTAATAGGATTTTCATTTGGTTTAGTAACTATTTCTTCAGTTTTACTAGGTCTTGTTCTACTAACAACTTTCCCTGTAGAAATATCTTTTAGAGAAGGAATAGTATTTTTATCACTATGAAATATTTGATGAACTTCCCAATGTCTAACTTGACAATTTTCACTACAATAGAATCCATTAGAACAATCATTACAACTAAATTCAGCAGGTCTAGAACATTCATTACAACTTTTTTGTTCTACTACACCAAAATTATTACAAATAGTTTTATGACTACGCCATCCTATTTTTTGACATTCACGACCACAATAATAAACAATTCTACAACGAGAACAATTAGAAGTGGTTGGTTTAGCACAAATAGCACAGAATGACATTTTAGTTTATTATAGCAAGTTAATTATAACATCTAGATAAAATAAATTTCAATTTTTAATTAAGTCATTTTTAGTTTATTATATTCTAATAATACATAATTTTTAATATCTGGTGTTGATATTTTATTAATATACATCTCTACTTTTTTTAAATCTTTCTTTGAGAAAGTTGTGTCTATCATATACATTCTTGCCAAATATTCAAATGCTGTGTCATTATTTAATGATGCTGCTTTTTCAATAAGTTCAATTCCTTTTTTATAATCAACTTTGAAAAATGGTTTATCATCAATTTGTAATCCATGCATATAATACGAACCAATCATTAATAAAGCATTTGAATTATTCTGTTTATATGATTTAAGTAGATAATTAATTGCTAATTTAATATCTGTTTCATTATTAAAAATAAACATTTTATATTGTGAAAAAGCATCGCCATTATCTGCAGCCATTTTATAATATTTATACATTTTATCATAATTTTTTGGTACATAACGTCCTTCTTCATACATTCTTCCTAATTCAAATTGTGTATGAACACATACTTTGAATTCTTTACTTCCTTCTAAATATTTAGTTTCTGCAATTCTTTTAGACCAGAATACAATTTTATCATTATCTTTAATATAATAATAACATACTAATATATCAATTTCACATCTTGGATATCCTTTATACAAGGCGATATGAAACCATTTCAATGCCATGATATTATTATATTTTTCAAATTTTTCATATGAATACAACATACCTAAATTGAATGATGCAAATACATCGCCTCGTTTTGCTGCCAGTAAATATTTATGATAGAGAATATTAAATTGTTCAGGTGAAAGAGAATAAAAAGAATTATCATATTTCAAATCTTTAATTGAAGTACATATATCTTCAAATTTATCAAACTTATTGCGACATAAAGGGCAATTATAATTTTTTGTTGTTTTTTCATATTTTTCAAAACATGTATCATGAAATATATGATGACATGGAAGAACACATGAATCATATTCTGTTAATACTGGTTCCATACAAATAGAACAATCATATTGTCCTTCTAAATTTAAAATAGGAAAAATATTATCTTCATTAAAAAATAATTTTACTCTATGAATATCAATTAATTTAATATCTATTTTTAGTTTATCTTTAGGTTTATGTTTAGTAGTTTCAGTTCTTGTTGTTCTATTAACAACTTTCCCTGTAGAAATATCTTTTAGAGAAGGAATAGTATTTTTATCACGATGAAATATTTGATGAACTTCCCAATGTCTAACTTGACAAGTTTCACTACAATAAATTCCATTAGAACAATCATTACAACTAAAATCAGCAGGTCTTGCACAATTATTACATAGTTTTTGTTCTGCAGCATCCGAATTATTAGATAAAGTAGGAATATTACAAATAGTTTTATGACTACGCCATCCAGTTGTTTGACATTCACGTCCACAATAATAAACTGATTTACAACGAGAACATTTAGTACTAGTTGGTTTAGCACAAATAGCACAAAATGACATTTTCTATAGTATCAAGTATTTTATTATAAATGAATTGTGATTATTAGATTTTTAAAAATTCAATTTTTTTAAATAAATGTGTTGCTTTAGGATTACCTAATTTATGTGACCTAGTTATATGTTCTAATGCTTTATCTATATCTTTTTTAAAGAATACTTTATCATCAACAATTAGTCCATATAAATAATGTTCACCCATAGCAAGAATTGCATTAGAATCTCCTTGTTGATAAGATTTAAGTAAATATTTTAATGCAACTTTAATATCTTTATGAAGATTAATCAAGTATATTCTAAATTGAGAATATGCATGACCATTATCTGCTGCTATCTTAAAATATGTATACATCTTATCTTTATCAACTTCAACACCATCTCCATCTTCATATCTTCTTCCTAATTCATATTGTGCAACTTTATCATGTTTTGCACATTTATGTAACCATTGTATATATTTTTTCATATTATTTTCATGATAATAATATTTACAAATTGTTATATCTGCTTTTTCCCATCCCCGATATGATGATATAAATAGCCATTTTAAACACATTATTTTATTATTTTTTAATTTATGTATATATGTTCCTGCAACATTAGATGCTGCTAATGAATTACCTTGTTTTGCAGCATATAAATATTTATTAAATATATTTATAAACTTATCATATGAGATAGATTCTTCTAATTCAAATTCCGTAAAAACACCTATTGGAATATCTATATCTAAATCTTCTCTTGCAGATATAAACATTTCTTCTGGTTTAAATAGTTCATGACGACATAATGGACATGTATAATTATTTGTTTTTTCCTTATATTCTTCCATACATCTATAATGAAATTTATGACCACATTGAACTAAACATAAATCATATTCTGTATTTATTTGTTCTATACAAATTGAACAAGTTATAGATTCTTCCAAATCTAAAATAGGATATTCATCATTACTATTTTTAAATATTAAATCTGTTCTTAAAATATCTTCTACTTCTATATTTATTTTTTCATTAACTGGTTTCATTTGTATTTCTTTTGATCTATTAACAACTTTCCCTGTAGAAATATCTTTAAGCGAAGGAATAATATTTTTTTCATGATGAAATACTTGATGAACTTCCCAATGTCTAACTTGACAATTTTCACTACAATAATATCCATTAGAACAATCATTACAACTAAAATCTGCAGGTCTTGCACAATTATTACATAGTTTTTGTTCTAAACTAGGAAGACATATTGTCTTATGATGAGACCAATTAAGTTTTTGACATTCACGACTACAATAATTCACCGACCTACAACGAGAACATTTATTAGTCGTTGGTTTTGAGCAAACAAAGCAAAGTGTTGTTGAAGCCATTGTCTGTTTTATATAATAAAAGTAAATAGCATATATAAAAGAAAGATTTTTCAATTTTTATAAAAAATTGAAAAAAATAATTAATAAAGTTTATATAACAATATAATCAAAAACAAAATGGCAGAAGTGCGACAACCCGATGAATATTATTCAGAAACACTATGTCATGGCTATAATGATAGTGAATTAGATTTAGCAATTAATATGAGTCTTGAAGAACAATTTGAAAAAAATAAAATAGAAATTGCTATTGAAAAATCTATATTAGAAGGTATTCAAATGGAAAAACAAAAAGAATTAGATGAAAAACAAAAACGTATTGATAAACGAAATAAATATAAAGAACTTTTATTACGAATTAAAAGAGTTGGTTTTTATGATACAAAATTAAAAGATTTTTATGAAATAATTAGAAATATGATTGATGAAATATGTGAAAGAAATAATGAATCTTATAAAGTTGATGATTCATTATTCTCTTTCTTAACAGGAACTTTAAAAACTATTAGATTAACTAATGAAGATAAAGAACTAATATCTAACTTATTTATTTTAGATAAAAATTGAAATGAAATCTATTTAAATTTAATAATTTATTTATAAATAAATTAGAGAAAATGAATTTGGATTTATTGAAGACGTTTTTAATTCATTCTAATAATATTGCTAATTCAGAAAGAATTGATGATAAATTATATAGAAAATTATATTATCATAATCGAGACCAAGTTGATGTATTTTATGGTCGGGGTCTAATACCATCAAATTTTTATTCAATAAATATATATTCGAATGTTCCATTATCAATTGCTTATATTCCAAATAATATTATAGAATTATCATTTGATTATAATTTTAATCAACCTTTACAAAAAGGAGTTATACCAAATAGTGTAAAAATTTTAAAACTTGGAAAATCATTTAATCAACATCTTAAAGTTGGAGACTTACCAGATGGTTTAGAAGCAATTGATTTTGGATTTAGTTTTAACAAACCATTAAATATAAATATAATTCCAAATACTGTTAAAACTATTGTATTAAGTAATAATTTTAATCAAATATTAAAAAAAGGTGATATACCAGAAGGTGTAGAGTCATTATATTTTAATACATATACTATGACTCTACAAAAAGATGTTTTACCATCAACTTTATTATTATTAGATTTTGGTTATCATTATAATAGTAATGACGAATATCCAATTATTAATGAAGATGTTTTACCATTTGGAATTAAAGAATTAAGAATGTGTGGTAATTATTATCATGTTTTAAAAAAAGGAGTCATCCCAAATAGTGTTAGAAAATTAAGAATTGGATATGGACTCACAAAAGTTTTTACTGAATGTTTCTTTCCTGAGAGTATTAATTGTTTAATACTTGATTGTTTAGATGTCAAATTAAATGGATATATCCCAAAATCAGTTAAAACAATTATATTTATGTCCTATGATATAAAGAATATATCATATTATGATATTCCATCACATGTTTCATATTTACATATTCCATATATTAAAAAAGATGATAAAATACCTGATACTATAAAATATTTAAATGTTGATTATGATTATGATTTTCATATTAATGAAAATACTAATTTATTATACTTAGAAATCCCAAAATTAAATAAAATATTTGGTTCATATGATAAATTAAAAATATTAGTATCAGATACAGAAATAAATGATGATACTAAAATTATTGGTATTTTAGATGGAAATAAAATTAGATTTAATAATTTAGGAATTGATGTTATTGTTAATAGAGAAGATAAATATATTATTTTTGATTTTATAGAAAATAATTTGAAGAAAGAAAAATTAATTGGTAATATTATTCTTGAAGAATTAGTTTCAAAAGTTTTTAATCCAAATAGATTAATAAAAATTTCCAAGAAATATAATATTGAATTTATTGATTTAGTTGATTTATATTAAAAAAAATTGAAATAATCATTAAATATAAATTATATAAATATAAAATTAGAAAGATAATTATATGGAAATGCTTCGTGAACAAGATGATTATATTGATATTGTTGACATGCCTGAATATCAACAGTATTATAATAATAATATGTTTGAATTATATTTAACGGATAGAGAAGATAGTAAATCAAGAATTATAAATAATTTATATTCATTTTTACCAAATCAAACACCACAATCATATATGCCATTACATTCTGATAAATGTTTAACATTAGAGAAAGCAATAAAAATTTCAAAAATAATAAAGAATATTGATTTTAAATTTATAAATAAAGAAGCATATTATTGGGACTTTTTTAATATATTTTGTTATGATTTATCAGATAAAACTGTTTCAAATATGATACATTTAACAAGACTTGTAAAAATGTATAATTTATCACATTCACGCACTCAAAGAATGATTAGAGAAGTTGAAATTGAAGAGATAACCATATCTGATATTGAAGAAATTTTATGTGAATTTACAAAATGTAATAATTTAACATATCAAATAATGGATTTATTATTAGAAGGAATATATTATAAAAAAATTTATAAAAGAGATATTATATTATTTAATAATATAATTGGCAAATATAAATTATCAAATGATATTAATGAAATAATTATAAAAAATTTTGCATATTCTGATGAAGAAACAAATATAGAAATATTCTATATTATTTGTTATTATATTAAAAAATCGGATATAAATAATAAAATATTAATTAAATTTTTCAATTATATTAATTATTATTTATTGAGTAATATTTTTCATTCAATAAATAATGGTTCCATTAGTTTTAATGAGTCAATTAATTTTATGATTAATATTATAAATGAACATAAATATAATATAAGAGATTATGATAATATAATATTACAAATTTATAAAGAATATTGTGATTCTAAAATTGATAACTCTTATATTATTGATTATATATCTACAATTAAATTATATTGTTATAATGAAGATGAACTTAAACTATTATATATGAAAATATATAATGCAATTAAATATGGTATAACAACATTAGAACAATTTAAAAGATTAGATAATTTAACTATTGATTATAATGAATTGAGATTAAAAATATTTAATATATATTTATCAAAATTAATTACTCTTGATAAAATTATATTTATTATGGAAAATAAATTATTAAATAGTGTATTTTCAGAAATTATAGATATATTAATTAATAAAAATATGTCATGGATTAATTTTAATGATGTATTAATTAAAATTGGATATACTATAGTTACTCTTCCTTTTATTAAATGTTTATACATAAAATATAATGAAAAAGATTTAATTAATATTTTTACAAGAACTAATATTTTATTTGGCAAAAATAATCAAAATAAAATAACATGTATTTTTTATAATATTTTAAGAATGAAAAGAAGTTCTGTTGATGAAATTAATTCTATATTAGATATTGTTAAAAAGTTTGATAAATCTGAACATTTATCATTTTTATTTTTCAAAAATATATATGAATATTTATTTTATAACCATTATGGAATAATCTAAAAAAATTGTTATGAAGATATAATTTTTCTATAAAAAATTGTCATAAAAATTGAAAAAATATTATTTTATTTTCAAATTTAATTTAATATAATAAATCATGGAATCGTATCCTAAATTGTATGCCTTATATAACGATACTTTACATAAAAAATTTACATCTAAATCATATGGTTTAGAATTAGTTGAGAAAATAACACATGAAATAAAAGATGATGATATTGCTTTCTTATTATTTAATGGATTAATATATAGTAATCTTAAAATTAATGATTTGAATAATATTAGTATAATTATAAATTCTTCTGGATTAAATGCTATTACTGGATATGAAATGATAAAATCTATGATTGAACTTAAATTATCATTAAATATGTTGTCTGAACTAGAAGCAGAAAATATTGGTATTACTATAAAATTATCTGGTTTTACTAATAAAATGGCTAAAGAATTATTTATGGGAATTAATTTTGGTTATATTAACACATTAATAATTATGCAAATTAAAAATATTATTGAAGGATATGAAATGGATGATATAAATGGAAGTGAATTTATTAACAAATTAAATAATAATTCAAAATTTCTCATAAAATTATCACCAATTGAAGCATATGAATATGGCAAATCTATGAAAAATTATAATATAGATAATTTGATTGAAAACATTAAATTATTATAAATATTTCTTTATTAAAAAAAATTGTCAAAAGATATTATTAAGAATCAAAAGATACAATTTTTTAATAAAAAAAATTGAAAAAAATACTTTTTAATAGTTTCTAATTGATGATATTATTAAAAAAATCCGACCGAACTTCACAGGAAAACAATCAACAATGGCTGCTGCTTCTAACGTTGACCTTATTGGTAATAATACCCAATATATTCTTAGTGTTGAAAATGGACCAATTAAGGTTAGTTCTAATGATGCTTATTTTTGGGGTGATGATGCGGGTGATGGTGATGATGAAGTATCATTTACTTACAATATCGTTAAAGGGCATAAATTTATCCTAATTGCCAATAAACAGTGTATTAATGAAGAAGGGAATTACACTATTAATAAACATTTTCTTGAGCATATGAAAAAATTGTACAAGAAATTCCCAAATTTTATTGTAATTGACCAAGAAATGGCTTGTGCATTATGGTCTCAAATTGATAATGGGGTTCGTAAATTGACCATTACTATTTGCTCACCACTTCAAGAGTACGAACTAGTTAAATGCATCGACCGTTCACTTCGTAATGGTGTTGGACGTGTTGATGGACATGTTCAAGGCGATAGTAATACATACAATATGCTAACGACCAAGAAGAGTATGAAAGGACGTGGTAAAGATGAACCACTTCTTGTTGATGAACTTATTGCAGAAGGGTTTATTAAGACATACTCAACTAAACTGACAGCAATCCCATTTCAACTATCTGATGTTAAAGGGTATAATAATTTGTCAGATGCATGTAGGTCTGTTTCACTTATGAAAATATTTTGTTTGATGGACCCAAAACTTGCATTCTCAACTGGTGTGATTGTTCCAAAGCCTGATGGTGCATTTGCATCAGTAGTTGGTGAATATCATCCACTTGGTGGTTCTGGTTCCACAATGGCAACAGCAATGGGACTAGAGAAAATTATTCTGGACCAAGAACGAACTCCAATTGAACTCCCTCCAGAACTTGTTATTGCATGTGAGAATTATTGCAAAATTTCAGTTGGAGGGAAAAATGCTTCTGATGAACAGAAGAAGGAACTATACGATATCATGTTAAAGTTCTTGTTTCGTATTTATGGTGTTGCAATGCACTATTTTGAAGATGTCCTCGGTCTCATTAATGGACTTGAAACCAAAGACCCAGAAAAGTACTTGATTAAGAATCTTGGACAAGCATCTCAACTCAAAATTAAGGAAGATGCACCAAAACCAAAAATGACAGGCTTGATGTATGATTTCTTCCTCATGCTTATTGTTGTGAATGGTCTTGACATTGATGACACGATTCTTCTTCCAGAAAACTCGGATAAGTTTTTGGAGTATCAGAAATTTGGTCTTGATGAGTTCAACAAAATGTGCATGGCACTTGAACCAACAGAATAAACTTTCATTTAGAAAAAGACAGTTTAGTCTATTATTTATTTAATTATAATATTTGTAGGTTTTTATAGAATAAAATAGTTTTTATAGAATAAAAAATTGAAATTTTAATTAAATATATTATTGATAATATATTTAATTAATAAATAAGTGTCTTTTTAAAATGACTAAATTTGGTGATCTAAATTACACAATGCTTTCTTGTATTATGTCTTTTCTTGTAGACAGTGATATTAATAATATATTAAAGTTGTATGGAAAAAATACAAGTGTATTAATTAAGAAAGAGTTATTTACAATTATGTCAATTCATAAAGATAATATTATGCAATATATGGAAACAAATATGGTTAGTATTCGTGAACATAAAGAAGCAATAACATCACATTTAACTATATTTAGTAAATTGAGATTACAAATAATTAATATGATGGATATAGATAGAAGTGTGGTTGATAATCTAACAACAATATATTATTTAGAAATTGACCAAGAAAAAGCAGATAAAATATTAGAAGGTTTAAAAATGGTTGGAGACATTACAGAACTAATAAAATATGATATTATAATTAAATCACATAAGAAAGAATATTATGATGTATATATGAAATCATTTTCTAAATTATTTAATTATAATGATTATCTATTTATGGATCATTATAATACTATTAATAATATTCTACAAAGTATTAATACTGTTTTAACACAAATTAAAAATAATTATGAACCATTAAGAGATAATTATGAAAGAATTTATAAGAGAAATATTAAAAATTGAAATAAATATTTATATAAAATAAAGTTTTATTATATATAAATAACAATGTCATTACCATTAATTTTGATTGATACATCATACACATCTTTTTATAGATTTTATGCTACATTAAGATGGTTTTCATTATCAAATGTAGAAGAATATAAATTGCATAAAGATGACCCTAAATATGATTGGTCAAAGAATAAGATATTTATAGAAAAATATGAAAAAATGTATTTAAATTCTATAATTACATTAGTTAAAAAGAAAGTATTTTCTAAATCTAAAATTATTTTTTGTATGGATTCACCAAAAGAAAATTTATGGAGAACTGAATTACAATCAGATTATAAAGGTGATAGAATAGATTTATCATTAAAAACTAATTTTAAGCCAACATTTAATTATACTTATGAACATATTATTCCAAAGATTATTAAAGAGAATAATAATATTTTTAAATTAAGAGTTGATAAGTTAGAAGCAGATGATTTAATTGCTATTATTAGTATGTATCATGAAGAACATAACCCAAAACAAGAAATTATTATAGTATCTGGAGATGAAGATTTCTTACAATTAGGAAGGGAAAATCTTAGTTTTGCAAATTATAAAAAGAAAAAATTATTTAGTTTGACTAAAGAAGAAGCGGCTATTGAATTAAATAATAAGATAATTTTAGGTGATTGTTCAGATTGTATTCCTAGTATATTTCCAAAAGGTAAGAGAATTAAGAAGAAAGAAATTTTAGAATCTAAAGTAAAGTTGCAAGAATATTTAGATAGTAATATTATTGCAAAAAAACAATATGAATTAAATAAAAAAATGATTGATTTTAAATATATACCAAAAAATTATTATAATCAAGTTGTTAAATTATTTATTCAACTCTAAATAATGATTTCTACATAACGCAACATAGATATCATTCCCAATTACAATTTGGCAATTATCATGAGTTAATCTATGAGTAAAAAGTGCTGGTGTTTCATCATTACAATATTTACATAATGCAGTCATTTTTTTATATTTATCTGCATAAGGAATTAATAATAATATTTCACCAATAGGATTCCTTTTAAAATCACCATCTAATCCACTAACAATAACATGTAGTTTTAATGTATCAACCCAATGTAATATACATGATTTTAAATTCTTAAAAAATTGTCCTTCATCTACAACAATTACATCATATTGAGTTAAAGTCTCATCAGATATTGATATTAAATCATCTAACATTAAACAATCTTTTTGTTCTTTATTATGAGATACAATTCTTTTATCACTATATCTGGTATCGCCTGAAAAATTGATAGCAAGAACTTTTTTATTAATAACTTCAAAAAGTCTAATTCTTCTAATAATTTCGCTTGATTTGCCCGAGAACATTGGTCCAATAATTAATTCTAATCTTCCTACTTTGTTCATATTTTAGTATAATATATATATTTTTATAACAATTTATTAAATTTTCAATTTTTCATATATATAAAAATTGAAAAAATAAACTTATATTTGTTTCTAATATTAATCAATTTTTTAAAAGGTGCATTCAACAACACAACAATGAGCAATACCATCGCACCTCTCGACATGGGGTATCCTGAACCAGATGCAGTGGATTCTGATTCCATTGCAATGTTTGACGGACCTGTCGTCATGTATCCCGAGCCAGATGCACAACGCCTTGCAGAACTCCGTGTTGTGTGGAACAACTACAAAATTCAGTCTGGTCGTGTCCTTTTCCGACAACCCAATGACATTGATTCTGGTGTTGAGTATGCCATTCAGAGTGGTGGCAAAACATTTCCATGTTCCTGTGGGTGCCCAAAATGCACCTCCAAATTCGTTATTCAGACAGGCTCAATTGTCGGATTCACGAACATTTGCCTCCATGACGGAGATGCAGGACATATGATTCTCCAAGAGTTCCTCATGAAGGGACAACAACTTGCGAAGGAGAATTAATTCTTTTAGATTTGAGAAACTAATTTTAGTTTCAAAAAATTGAAGAATATATATATTAATAATAATTAAATATAATAATAAAACAAAACAATGGAACAAAGTAATTCTACACTTACATTAAAAGAACAAGAAGAAATGATTAAATATTTTGAAAATGAAATGTATACTAATAAATTTAATAATGATGGTTCTATGATGATTAGAAGTATGAGTTCTGTAAATCTAAATGATGCTATTATGAAAGCAAAACAATACCCAGGTTATTATATTTGTTCTTGTTATGGTTCATCATTAACAAGAGGAAAATGTAATGGTAAAGTAATTATCAACTCTGATAAACAAATAGTATCAATTATAGAGTGTAGTAATGGTGGAGATAGTGGAATTGAAGTATTGAAAGCCTTAAATAAAGAAGGTTATAGTGTATATCCAAATGAAGAATAAATTATTTTAATATAATTAATAATAATTTTATAATTAATTATATATGATTAGAGTGAATATTTATTTTATAGATAATGAAAAAAGTAAATTAAGTTATGGTGAAGATACTGTTAATATATTAATTGGAACTAAAATATCAAATTATGATATTAATATAAATATAAAAAAGATTAAAAATTATGTATCAGATGATGATAAAAATAATGAAAAAATAAAGGTATTTTTTGATGATAAATTAAATAATACAATAATATATAAATTATTATCAAAAATTCATGATATATTTTTTGATTATAAATTGAAGAAAAAATATTCTTTATATTTAATAAATTATGATAATTTAAAAGTTTCTAAAATAAATGATAATTTTAGAAAATATATAGATGAATTAAATAAATATAAAATAATATTAATTGATGCAAATAAAACACCAGAAACTTATTTAGATTATGTAAAATCGAGAATACCAAATAATTATGATTATAATATATTTAATTTAAAAGAAACTGATGATTTTCCATTAACAAAAGCAGTTGGTCAGGGTTCTATATATAATAGTTATTTTGTTCATATTAAACCTAAAAAAGAAAATCCAGAATTAAAAACAATATATTTAATTGGAAAAGCAATAACATATGATAGTGGTGGATTAAATCTAAAATCACATGGAATGTATTGTATGAAAGTAGATATGTGTGGATCAGCAATAATATTAAGTGTATTAAATTTATTAGAAATGGAAAATATAGATTCTAAATATAATATTCATTTATTAATACCAATAGCAGAAAATATGATTAGTAATACAGCAATTAGACCAGGACAAGTTGTTACAGCATTAGGAGGGAAAACTGTTGAAATTTTAAATACAGATGCAGAAGGAAGATTATGTATAGCAGATGCATTAAATTATATTAATTATAAATTATTAAATAATAAAGATTTATCAAAATGTATAATATTAGATATTGCAACTTTAACAGGTAATGCAAGTATAATAACAGCAGAAATGTCATCAATAATATCAGGTAATAATAATGGAGATAAATATATGAAACAAATAATAGATATTGGAGAAAATATAAATGAATATGTAGATACTCTTAAATTAAGAAAAGAATTTGTTGATTTATTAAAATCTAATAATGCAGATATATCTAATGTATGTATGAAATCACGTTCAGATTGTGTTATAGGTAGTACTTTCCTAAACTATTTTGTAAATGAAAAAGTGCCATACATGCATTTAGATGTAGCAGCAACAACATATATTGATGATATACCATTAAGTTATGGGATTAATTTATTAGTTGAATTTATTAAAAATATAAATTAACCAATAATTATTTCTTGTATTTGTTTCCTAGAATTAAAGTCTTCATTATTTTTATATATTATATCTTTTTGTTCATTTTTAAAAATAATTTTAGTTAAATTTATACATTCATATAAGAATCGCATACCAATTAAATCTAATTGTTTTAATTTTGATAAATCTAATTCTTGTAATGATACACAATACATTAGAAACCCTCTAGCTATTAATTTAATATTATCAGGTAATACAATGTTGATTAAACTTTTACAATTTGCTAAAAAATTAGAATCAATATTTAATAAATTTATTAAATATGATAAATTTAATGTTCTTAATGAAATACAATATGACATAAAATAAGATTTTATTGATGTAATAGTATTAGGTAATGTAATATCAATTAAACTTTCACATTTGTTTAAAAATTCACTATCAATTAATTGTAAATTTGTTAAGTTTGATAAATTTAATGTTATTAATGAATTACAATTTTTCATAAATCTACTACCTATTGAATTAATTTTGTTAGGTAACATAATTCCATTTAAAGCTGAACAATTAGATAAAAAATTATCTCCAATTGATATTAAATTTATTATGTTAGATAAATCTAATTTATCTAATAAAGTATTATCTGACATAAAATTATTTCCTATTGATATAATTTTTATGGGCAACTCAATTCTATTCAATTTTATACAGCCACATAAAAAATAATCATTGATTTTTTCTAAGTTTAAATCAGATAAGATTAATTCTGGTAATTCTACACAACCTTGTATAAAATAATTACCTATTGTTTTAATACTTTTAGGTAATGTAATCTCATTCAAAATTATACAAGTAAATAAAAAGTTATCACCAATTGATTCTAATTGTGTTAATTTTGATAAATCTATTTTTCCTATTGAACGACAATCTCTCATAAAATCATTACCTATTGTTTTAATACTTACAGGTAATGTAATTTTATTTAAAGTTGTACAATTATATAAAAAATTATCACTGATTGATTCTAATTGTGTTAATTTTGATAAATCTAATTGTGTTAAATTTTGACAATTCACACAAAATTTATTACCTATTGTTTTAATACTTTTAGGTAATAATATTTTATTTAAAGTTGTATAATTAAATAAAAATCCATTTCCAATTGATTTTAATTCTGTTAAACTTGATAAATCTAATTCTTCTAACAAATTACATTGTTTCATAAAATCATTTCCTATTGATTCAATCTTTAATGGTAAGCTAATTTTATTTAATTTTATACAACTAGACAAGAAATTATCACCTATTGATTTTAATTCTGTTAAACTTAATAAATCTAATTCTATTAATGAATTACATTGTTTCATAAATTCATTACCTATTGATTCAATCGTTGATGGTAATATAATTGTATTTAATTGTGTACAACCAGACAAGAATCCATTACCTATTGATTTTAATTCTGTTAAACTTAATAAATCTAATTCTATTAATGAATTACATTGTTTCATAAATTCATTACCTATTGATTCAATCTTTGATGGTAATATAATTGTATTTAATTGTGTACAACCAGACAAGAATCCATTACCTATTGATTTTAATTGTGTTAGATTTGATAAATCTAATATTATTAATAATTTACATCCTCCCATAAATTCATTATCTATTGATTTAATACTTTGAGGCAACTTAATTTTATTTATATTACCACAATTAAATAGAAAATCATTTTGAATTGTGTTTATTTGTATTAAACTAGATAAATCTAATTCTTTTAATGAACCACAAAATTGCATAAATCCTTTACCAATTGAATCTAATTGTGATAAACCTGATAAATCTAAATTTGTTATTGAATTACAACGGCACATAAATTTATCATCAATTGATTTAATATTTTTAGGTAAATTAATTTTATTCAAATTTTTACAATTGAATAAAAATTCTTTATTAATTGATTTTAATCTTATTAGGTTAGATAAATCTAATGAAATTAATGAATCACACCTAGATAAAAAAAATTCACCTATTGATTTAATATTATTAGGTAAATTTATTTTATTCAAACTTGTACACTCAGATAAAAAATCATCATTGATTGAATCTATTAATAAAAAGATAGATAAATCTAAACTTTCTATTGAACTACAACCTCGCATAAATCCATAATCAATAAATTTAATATTATTTCTTTGGGGTAAACTAATTGTATTTAATTTTGTACAATTTAATAGAAAGTTTTTATTAATTAATTCTAATTCTGTTAAAATTGATAAATCTAATGAAGTTAATGAATAACAATTTCTCAAAAAATCATTATTTATTGAATTAATATTATTAGGTAATTTAATATCATCCAGTTTTTTACAATTCATTAAAAACGCTTCACCAATTTTATTTAATCTTGTTAATTGTGTTAAATCTAATTTTATTAATGAACCACAATTTGTCATGAAATTATCTCCTATTTTTGTAATTTGTTTAGGTAACACAATACTAGTTAAAATTTCAGAATTACATAAAAAATTATTACCAATTGTTATTAATTGTTCTAAATGTAATAAATCTAGTCCTAGGAAAGAAGCATTTGGTAAAAAATCATTAATATTTTTTATATTTGATGGTAATCTAATTTCATTTATGTTTTTAATAGATATTTTTTCTATAGATTCAAGTTTTGTTAATAATGATAAATCTAAGATATTCATTCTATGTAATGATTGTAATGAAATGTTAACTAATTCTTTCAATTGATTAAGATTTAGGATTTCAAATGAATTTTCAATATTCATATTAATGGATTTAATTTTTTGAAATCTTGGGATTCTTGTTATAAAATCAAAATTAGATATGAAATATTGATAATCTTCCATATTATTTAAATCTGAATTTAAATAATTAATTATTTTTTCACGATATGCGACACCAAATTGTTCTTCTAGAGATAATATATTATCAATTTTAATTTGCAATCTACTTCTTAATTCTTTATCATAAAATTTAGTGCTGGATAATTCTAATAATTTATATTTATTGATATTATCATACTTATTTTTTTGATATTCAATAACTAATAAGTCATTATTCCAATTAATATATTCAAAATTATCATATATATCTTTTTTGAATAAAATATCAATTTTTTTTTTATTATAAGTATCTAATTTGTCATATTCAATTACAGGTTTCTCATTATTAAATGACATAGTAAAATGTCCATTTTTTAAATCAAGTATTATTTCACCAATTGATTTATGATTAATTATTATCAGACCAAATGAATTTATTGTATGATCACTTATATTTTCTATTAAAGGTTGAACTTCATTAATAATATGCCCATTACTTACATTAAAATCATTTAATTTTGATAATCTATTGAAAAAATTTTTAAGTAACTGTAAAAAATTTGACACTCCCGAAATTTTTGAATTTCCAGACCTTACCTCATACCCTTCTTCATTATCTGGACACATTCTCCTAAAATTTATATTACTATTTGCATAATTTTTAATTAGTTTAGACCATGCATCATGTGCATTTAAATTTTCATAATTTTCATCATCAAATGTAATATTTTGTGTATCTTTTGATGATTGAAGTTTAAAATTATTAAAAATAGTATAATATTTAATTAATTCTTTAATAGCACCAAAACTTGTTAATATATCAATATTAAATTTTTCTCCATCAAAACATAATAAATTAATAAAATTTCTCATTGTTGTCTCTCCACAATCAGGATATTTTCCTGAGATTTTACAAAAATTATTTGATTGTCCATAATTAAATATTTGGTAATTAAATTCAGTTCTAGATAATTTCCATAATATATTTTCAAATGTAATCTTAGTTTTATCTACATCTCTAGTAATAAAATTACTTGGTATTTCAATTAATTGAAATTTAGGATTAACATCATCACGTTCATTTAATAATCTAAATACTTCATTAATACTATTATAATAAGATTGTATTCCTTCAATATTATTTGAACACCACCATAAACAACATAATAATATATGATAAATTATTTCATCATTAGTATATTTCATATCAATACATCCTTTTAATAATTTAATATTGCGATTTCTCATAATTTCATTTAAACTGGAATATTTATTTATTAAATCCGTTAATTCCCTCGTTGGTACATCCAAGTCTCTTGTTAATTTATCTAATTCTTTTTTTAATTCATCTATAGATTTTTCAGGTCTTTTTACAGGTTGTGATTTTTGTGCAGATTGTTGTTCTGGTGGTGGTTGTGTAGGTGGTTTAGGTGGTTTAGGTGGTTGTACAGGTTGTTGTGTAGGTGGTTTAGGTGGTTTTTGTAAAGGTGGATTTATTTTTTTTTCTAAATCTTTAATTTTAGTATTCAGTCTAGATATTTTTACGCTCAAATCATTAATATATTCTTTATCACCTGAATAAAAAATAGAAACATTACCTGTTCCTTCTATATTTGAACTCAATGGGTTACTGAAAGTACCATATTTTATATTTTCATTTTTTGTTAAAAAATATAATAAAGCAATATATTTACCAATATCACTTGGTTTTATTAAATCGTAAATATTATTTATGTCGCTATTTGTAGGTCGTGTTACATCTGTACGAGTATACATTTTTTGTATTATTTCACAATAGTCTTTATTTAAATTTAAAAATAGTGGTTTTTTGTAATTATAAAATAAATGATTATCAATAAATCCACATTCAGACATAAAAACACCATATGCAGGATTTAAATACTTATTCATTTCTTCATTAGTTATAATATTAATATTTTTAATATTATTATTATTTGGTTTATCACCACCTTTTTGATTATTTGATATTAAATTTTGTAATTTAATATATTTATTTTTATATTTTAAATATTTTTTATAATAAGTCATATATATTAGATTATAAATAATTTTTTAATCATCACGACTCCAATATTCTGTAAGAATACTTGATGATTTATTTCTATTAGTAGAACGAGTATTATTTAAAGATGGTAAACTTTTCTTACTTTTTATATTAGGGATTTCATCTTCAACTTTAACTACTGGTTTAGGTTTTGTTTTAACATTATCACGTTCAATCTTAGCCATTAATTTATCTTTCTTTTCTTGTTCTTTATCAATTTTGGCTTGTTGTTTTGCAAGTTGTGCATTAATAAATGCTTGTTTTTGTTTTTCTTTACGAGATATTTTATCTTCTGTATTATTATTATTAATTTCTTTAATATCTTCTTTATTATTAATTTCTTTACTAGATTCAATAATATTATTAGAAATATCTTTCTCAATTTTAGAAGAGAAACTATCTAATTCATTTTTGACTTGAATAATATTACTAGAAAAATTAGTCATATCATATTTAGGTTCATGTTTTGGTTTAATACCTTTCTTAATATTATTCCAATTCTCTTGTGATAACTCATCTAATGCATAAGATTTACATAAATAATAGATAAAATATAAAACCCATTCATATGGATTCCCATCATATCTAGAAATTTTCTTTGCTTTAGTATTAGTAAAACCTAATCCACAAGTAATATAATAGGATGTTTCAAATCCAATATCTGCATTTTCTTTCTTAATACGTGGTTGAATAGGTCTATGACCTTGAACTTCTGAAGCATTAAATTTATATAATGTTTCTTTAACACGTTCAGCAATACTCTCTGTGAATGGACCAAAATATAATTCATTATCTTCAGAATAAACATGATATCTAGTATTAGAATCCATTTTACTCATTAATGGAATCTCATAATCTGTCTTCTTTGTAGAAAATGGATTCAAGATATTATGTTCAATTTCATCCATATCTTCATTATCAGAACTAGAATCAGAATCAGAATCAGAATCAGAATCAGAATCAGAATCAGAATCAGAATCAGAATCAGAATCAGAATCAGAATCAGAATCAGAATCAGAATCAGAATCAGAATCATCTTTCTTTTTGATTATAGTGGAAATAGATTTTTGGATTTTAGGTGCAATTTTATTAGCAATCTCAGGATTATCAATATTAGCAATATATTCTGATGCATTTTGTTCTTTGATTAATTTCTTTTCTTGTTTTTCTTGTAATTTTTTAAGATAAGCATTTTGAAAACTTGCTCTATTTTGGTCAGCAATTTTAGTATAAGACCAACCTTCTTTAATGGATAGAGTATATTTTTCGAAACCATCATTTCCTTTAAAGAATTTCCAAAGACCTTTACCATAGAATTCAGAATATTCATTTTTAAGAGGTAAAAAGGTTTCAAGACTAATTGGCTCGGAACCAATAGTTTTTCTATCTTTATTAACCATAATAAATTCTTTAATATTATCAGGTTCATATTTTGAAAATGTAGTCAAATCCATATTTAATTCTTCTTTAATATTTAATGTAATATATTTTTTAACAATATAAAAAGGTAATTTAGAAGATATAATTAATGGAACAATTTGACTTAACAATGAATCTTTATCAATCCATTCTGCTAAAGTTGTTTTAAAATTATTATGTTTATTTTTTTCATAATAATCAAAAAATATATAATCATTTTTATCTTTAACCACATAATTACAATTACCAATAACAGATGGGTCTTGCCAAATTAATACTTTAGCAAGCCATCCATGAAAATCTTTATAGTCATCTTTCTCAGAAGGAACTAGAATTAAATCCATAACTCTATTTTTATCTTCATTTTTCTTTTCAGATTTTTTAGTAGATTTAATAGATTGTTTGGTTCCAAGTTTATCATATTTAATTAATTGTTCGCGGTAATAAGATACAAAATCATAATAACAATCATAACCAATTGGAAATTTAAGCCATTGATTATAGATATCAATATCTCTAATATATTCTTTTAACGTCATAAATTGAAATGCATTAGAGGTAATATAGTTTTTATTAGATTTATCTTTTGTTCTAATTTTATATAATTTTTTACTAATAACATTTTTAACAAGTTTCATTGCTTTGTTATATTTTTTAAGAAATGTATTTGATACAAATGATGATTTTTTATCAATATTTGTACTTTTTTCTAAATCACAGAAACAATCTAACAAAGGGAACTCATGGATAACTTTTTGTGATACAATATTAATCGGTGTAAATTCTTCATCTTTCACAAGGTGTCTAGGTCTTCCTGATGATACATATTGTTCTGCACAATTTTTAATTTTTTTATTAATAATTTGAATTTTTGCATCTAAAGTATGTTTATTTTTATCAATTAATATTTTACGTTCATTTTGTAATTGTTTAATATTGTCAAGAATAGTTTCTTTATTAATATTATTACTAGAACAATTACAAGATTGATTACATAAATCTTTAGTACAAATCATTCTATTAATATTATGAACACCAAATTTACAATTAATACCAAAAGGACATATTTGTTCTTTAGTACAAGTATTTCCGATTAATCTATTAACTTCTGCAGAATAATAAATTGGACAAATATTAATATTATTATTAATTTCCCATAATAATTCTTCATCAATAATATTTAATTTAATATTAGTATTTTTAGTTTTAGAAAAATTAATCCAAATTTTAAGAATATCAATGAAATTATTAGAAATTAATTTGGGTAAATCTTGAGGACAATCTCTATCATTTTCACGAATACAACATCTGATATTAATCCAATTATTTGATAATTCTTGATGAAGATTAATAAATATATCATGTAAATTAGTTTTAGTTTTACATAATTCATATTTTGGAGTCATTTCATTTTCATCATGTGCATAATTACAAGTTGAACCAAAACGACACTTTTCATTTTTAGGATTATAAAAATGTGATAATTCAGTCATACACATTGAATGTTTTTGTTTCTTTAATGGAACAAGTTCTGGTGGATGATGGTAATTACAAGTATTAAAACATTTTCCTTTAATATATTTATAACAAATAGGTGTAGAATCATGATAACAACTACCAGTGCATATATATTTATTTTTATCTTTAAATTCTGCACCACAAAAATTAATCCATTGAATACAAACAGGAACTTTATTATTTCTAATTGTTAATATTCTTGTTCCATTTGGAATTGTATTTTGATTAGTTTCTTTGGATACTATAGATTTATCTTTAGATTTAATATTAACAAAGCCATCATTATCTGGTTTATTTTCAATCTTAACAACTTTCTTTGTTTCAATTGGTTTTGAATTAAAATCTAATTCTGGTAAATGTAAAAATGAACAAACATTATTTTTACATTTTCCTAACATAAAAAATTTACATATTTTTTTATTACTATGATATTTATTACAATTACTTTTACATGAAAATCTTGGATTTAATGATGACATTATCCAGTTTTTACACGCATCCATATTACGACCATTAATTTTAATAACTATACCACCTAAATTATTTTCCATTTTATTTAGATTATTTAATACAGTCATTTCAAATGGTGAAAGAGGTTCGGAAGCCATTATGATATTCGGATTAGAAAAGTAATAGAATTATTTATAATTTATATATATTTCAATTTTTTTATTATGAAAAATTGTATCTTTGACAATTTTTTTATTATGAAAAATTGTATCTTTGACAATTTTTTTATTATGAAAAATTGTATCTTTGACAATTTTTTTCAATCTTGAATATCAACATATGGTTGTAATGGTGGTTGTGGTTTATATTGTGGTTGTGGTTGTGGTGGTAATGATAATTGTGTATTTTCATCTTCAGAATCATAATTATTATACATTTCTTCTTCAGAATCATAATTATTATACATTTCTTCTGTTGAGTATTCATCTGGATTTGATGGATTTCTTCTACGTCTTACTCTCATTTTATTAAATGCATAATTAATTATATCAGATATAGTTCTTTTACCTCGTAATACATTTTCCATAGCATATTCAGGTAATTTTTTACCAACTGTTCTTTTAATTCTAAGAAATCCTTCACCAACATCTTTAATATTTCTTGGTAAATTTTCATTTGTAATATTTGCTACTGATGTTGCTACTGATGCACTTTTATCACCTATTGTTTGTAATCCTTCTTTCATTGGTTTTATTATTTGTTCAGACATAATTGATGCAGTTTCCATACTAGACATATTATTATCAGTATAAAATTCAATACCAGAGTTAATTTCAAAATAAAAATCTTCAGATAATTTAAAATCTTGTAATAAATAACTTCTTGGATTACTATAAAAATTAATATGAAAATGTAAAACACCAAATTTAATACCATTAATAAATTGTGTTCTTCTAACTTTATTTATCCCATAACATTTTAAAAATTTTACAAGCCTATTTATTGAGAAAAATATAATATTATCCATTTGACCTAAAAATCCATAATAATTATAGGAAGAATTTGTATTATCAATATATTTATTTTCTTTATCAGGAAGATTTAATTTATACATTAATTCTGATTTATTCATATTTTCAATACAATCTGGAATAGTCTTAGTTTTATTAACACATACCATTTTATTATAATTCGACACTATTTCATCACTACCAAATTGTGCTATATCAAAATTTCTATAGAAACATTTTTCAACATAACTATCTTGTAAAATATTTGATAGAATTTTTTCATATATTTCTTTATCATATTCTTCTAGTATATCTAGAATTTGTTTAACGTTTGCAACTTTTTTATCTGATAATTTTTCTAAATATTCATAAGGACCAAAAATACTAATAATACCAGGTTTATCAAATAGACCACCTTTTTGATTCTTCAAATCATTATATTTTGTTTTATATTTTAAATATTTTTTCTCAAAATTTGACATATATATAATATAAATTATAAATAAATAATTATAATTTATATTAATTTACTAGCACGTGTCATTACCCAACCTCTAACATTTTGTTCTGATAATTCATTATAGAGTTTTGTAATAACTTGTTTATTTGGTGTTTTGGACATTATATGTCTATATAATTCTTGAACTTGTTCATCTGAATCACTTGGTTTAATATTATAACAATATATTTTATCAAATATTAATTTATAATTATTTTGTTCATTATAAATTCCTTTTACTTTATACCATAAATGTTCTGGTAAATGTGATAAATATATTGAGAAGAATTGAATAACTTTTCTTTTATTTCTTTTTGGTAATATTTGATGCCATCCATCTGCCAAATCATTCTGATTTAATTCTTTAAACTTGATTATTTCATTCTCAATAGTTCCTTCTTTTCCTAGTTTTTTACAAGATATTTTAAATTCTCCATGTTTTGATTGATTATTATTATTATTTGAAGTAACAGTCATATCAAATAACATACGAGACCATGCATCAACTAAATCATTTTTATTTAATGTTTTGACATAATATTTTTCCTCTTTTATTATGAATTTATTTATATCATCTGTCTTTATTTTTGGTAATACTAATCTTTTACCGGTTATTTTAAATTCACCATGTTTCAATTGATTATTATTATCATTTGAAATTAAAGTCATTAAAATAATATAATTATTATTTCTTTAACTATATTATTTTAATAAAAATAAATTAATTTTATTTTTTACTTAAACTAGTTTTATTATCTACCAAACCATTTTTTTTTAACTGGTTGTGATGTTCCCGGTGGTGGTGGTGGTGGTAGTGTTTCTGGTGTTACATTTGAATTTAATTGATTTTGTGTTTGTGGTCTGGCAAATGCTGATTTTGCAGAATTAAATAATGATGAAGCAGATGATTTTGCATCTGCCATAAAATTAGATGTTTTAGTAGTTAAAGTTGAATCTATATCTATTCTTTCAATAGTATCAGATTTTATTATAACTTTTTCATATAATTGTGGTAAATTTGAATTAGTTATAAAAAAACTGTAACATGTTAAGTCTTTATTATTTAATAAGCTTTGCACTTTTTTATAATCTGTATTACGCCCAAAAAATTGCTTATCTAAGGAGAAAACATCAGTTGATTTTTTTGCGGCATATATATATTCTCTATCTAAATTTGAATCAATATAATCACTACTAAATGCTACAGTGAAAATTCTATTATTAGGGTCTACATATTTTTTTAAATGTTCCCTAATTTTTGAAAATGTAGCAAATTTTCCATTCATTTCAGAATCAAGAGTTTGATGTTTATCTAATATACTATTTTGGACAATAACAACAACTGAACCATATACACCTGTACTACCACCAGACATTTCTAAACTATTTTTTAAATTATTATATTTTATTTTATATTTTAAATATTTTTCTTTAAA
>JACCEA010562952.1_pt1 | contig 27876 bp, 29 predicted proteins | sample 7449851 | NCBI WGS metagenome assembly JACCEA01 (sample SAMN15323453, study PRJNA562643) | freshwater metagenome | isolation source: river surface water | place: USA:Blue River Watershed | collected 2017-08-18
CATGTGCGATATTTCTTTAGAACCGTTTTATCAAAATCCCAAGCCCAAGAATCATTTTGCACAACAGCTTGTTGCAAATGCTGCAAAAAGACATCGCGCGCGATCGGTTTGGCGCCGAGTGAGAGCAGATGAGCGGTTTCTTGCTGGCAGTCGATAAGGGTCACACCATGATCGTAGCACCATGCACACAAAGCTGCCAAAGCAAGCTTGGAGCTATCTTTTTCTCGAGAGAACATGGATTCACCAAAGACCATTTTCCCTAAACACACACAATATAAGCCCCCAATAATGTGTGAGTGATGCGAAATGCTGATGCAATGTGCACGCCCCTGCTCATGGAGGGAGGTGTATGCATCAATAATTTCATGGGTGATCCAGGTGCCATCTTGACCGACGCGTTCAGTAGTTGCGCAGGCCCGCATTACCCCACCAAAATCGCGATCGACGTGCAGTTGCATATCTGGATCATCTAAAAAATGCTTGATGGTTTTAAGCAAAGAGTGACTAATCTTGAGATCTGCGGGGTTTAAGGTCATGCGTGGATCGGGTGACCACCATAAGACCGGTTGACGCTCTGAGTACCACGGGAAAATACCGCCTTGATAGGCACGCAGAAGCTGCCCTGCAAAGATACGTTCGCTAACGGCTAGTAATCCCGGGACTTCTGGGTCGGGATCGCTCTCTGTTTGTGGATCGGGAAATGGATCGTTGGGTCCAAGCCACGGGATCGTGCTCATATGATTCGTTCACCCGGCAGAATATCGCGCGTGCGAACTGTCAGTTGATCAAGGAGGCCTGCACGAGCATCCGCGAAATACCATTGCAGGGTTTGCTTGACGGTTGGGAAAGCCAGCTCATTCCAAGGAATCGTATCTTCGGTAAAGAGGGCAACCTCAAGACTTTCAGTGCCTGCCGCAAAATCTGGCGTCCGCATCTGGGCTAAGTAAAAGAGATGAACTTGTTCAACATGCGCCACATTTAAGAGCGAGTACAAAGACTGAATCTCGACTTCAGCCCCAGCTTCTTCAAAGGTCTCGCGAATGGCGCCATGTTCAGTACTCTCACCAATTTCTAAGAAGCCTGCGGGTAAGGTCCAGTAACCATGCCTTGGTTCAATGGCTCGCCGACAAAGCAAGACCTGGTTCTCCCAAATGGGGATGGTGCCGACAACATTGCGTGGGTTGCGGTAGTGAACCTCCTTGCATTGTGAGCATACGTGCCGCAGACGAGTGTCATCGGGCGGTATTTGTAGAGCAAGGCTCGCACCGCAGGAGGGGCAGTAGTTCATAAATGGGCTTTGATCATTCCACGCAGGGCATTACACAGCATTATTTCATTGGCACCCATTAGATCTGCAATAGTCAGGTTAGCCTCACGGGTTTTGAGCGCAGGGTTACTCAAGACAGCGGCGCGCATGACCCCCGGCAGAACGCCGGCCGAGAGTGGGGGAGTTAACCACTCATCCGAGTGTTGTGGGCGAACAAAAATACTCGTACGACCACCCTCGGTAACTTTTTCTTGCTCGTTGATAAATAAGGCATCAAAACCACCTAGAGAAACAGCCTTTTGCCAACCAGCATCATACAAACTACGCTGTGTAGTTTTGTGAAGCAAGAGCGGATTACTGGACTGCATTCTGAGTTGATCTGTATCGTTCTTCAAAATCTCGTGGGCCCAAAACACCTGAACGGATGAGGGTAGATCATCCAATGGGGCACTTGATATAGACAACTCACCAAAACCACTCAGATCTAGACGCACTCGATAGGCAGTATTTGCGGGCAGCTCACTGGCTGTTTGCTCTAGTAAAGCACGCGCTTGATTGATATTGAGAGGAATGCGTAAAGCCTTAGCTGAATGCGACAGACGGTCTAGGTGTTCACGGTAAAGAGCGATACGCTTGACACCATCTTCGGCATTAAAGCGTATGGTTTCAAAGAGACCAAGACCACTGGGTAGGCTCGATAAGAAAGCCGCCTTAATCTGACATTCTTGATACTCTGCTTGCGCTTCAGAGTCGATGGTGATGCCCGCACCCACACCCAAAACAAATTGAGATGATTGCGTGTTACCTTGCATCTGTAGAGTTCGAATAGGCACACTCAGTGCAAAGTCACCATTCGGATCAAACCACCCGAGCGCTCCGCAATACCAAGAACGTGGACTATCTTCGAGCCCTTGAATAATCTCCATGCTACGTTTCTTGGGGGCTCCCGTGACTGAACCACAGGGGAAGACTGCTTGCAAAATCTCCGCAATACTTAAATGGGGCCGTGCCTTAGCCTGAACGGTTGAGGTCATTTGCAATACATTGCCATGACGATTGACCTCAAAGAGGGCTGGAACTTCGACACTACCGGGTTCTGCGATACGTCCAAGATCATTGCGTAAGAGATCAACGATCATGACATTCTCAGCTTGGTTCTTGGGATCATCTGCGAGCTCGTGCGCGGTATATCGCCTAGCATCAGCAGTGCCCTTCATTGGTTGCGCAAGCAATACCCCCTTCGTACGTTTGATAAAGAGTTCGGGGGACTGCGATAACAAAAAATCCATACCATCTTCAAGATAGGCGCCATACCGACCGGGTTGGCGTTCACGCAGCTGTGCATACAGTGCTAGCGGCGATCCATAGGCTTGGCCGGTGATGCGATAGGAGTGATTGATTTGATAGGTATCGCCGCTACGGATCCATTCATTAATCTGGTCTACATCCTGAGCAAAGCGCCGTTCATCAATAGAATCTTCTAGATTCATTACCCCAACAACTTGATCGTCCTTGGCCAGGGCATTTTGCAACCAGGCATCGACTTCTTCTTTGGAATATTTATTCACTCCCGCAAATGACCACGCGCGGATTAAAGGTAGGGGCTCACTGTATTTGCAGGGAATGCCTTGAAAGTAATAGCCCAACTCGTATGAGAATAGGGTAACGAGATAGTCGCCACGGTCTAAGGCTGCTTGCATCTCTGCAAAGCAGTCCTCCAACTCAGCGGTTCGGTCTACGCGCCAAGTGTGTTTGACGTGTTGATAGAGCCGGCTACTTGGATGCTCCCGGCTACTCTCAACATCGTCTAGAAGAACCATTGGGTTTATTTGAGGATGGTGACCGATTCAATGACAACAGGAGTATTGGGTACATCGGCCATGCGACCCCGTGGGGTTGAAGCAATCCCAGTGGGCACTTGTTTAATCTTGTCGATGGTTTGGTTCCCAGAAATGACCCGACCGAAAACGGTGTAACCATTACCCATTGCATTGGGGTAATCCAAGCCTGGATTATCTTTGACATTAATAAAGAATTGCGCAGTCGCTGAGTCGGGATCCGAGGTTCTGGCCATCGCAATCGTATAGATCTGGTTCTTTAAACCATTCTGCGCCTCAGACACAACTGGAGCCTGTGTGGGCTTTTGGACCAACTCGGTTGTAAAGCCACCACCTTGCACCATGAACCCGTTAATCACTCGATGGAAGATCGTGCCATTGTAAAAACCACTTTTGACATAGCTTAAAAAGTTATTCACTGTTTTGGGCGCCCTGTCAGACTCTAAATCCACTACAAAGTTACCCTGATTGGTCTTGAACTCCACTTTGGGGCCTGCATGAGCAGGTAGGGAGAGTGTGAAGACACTCAGTGTGAGCACAAGGCTTAGCCATAATTTACGCATAGTACCTTCTTTCAGATTGCACGAGTTGTTGATGATTGATTGTATTAGCGATTGGCGTAGGCCTGCGCAAGTTCATTCCAGGCGGTGGTGTAGTTGGGGCTACGCTGTAGGGAGCGCATGGTCCAGCGTGGCCGCAGGCCAGCTCCAGCGAGTCTTAAGGTATTAGAACCATAGGTGTGATTGAGTTGATCCATGAGCTGCATCAATCGATGCGAACGCGTGCGCTCTGGGGGAGTACAAAATAAATCATCTTGCGCTTGGTGTGCCGGATAGAGACCCAAGAGCATGACCCCAGCCTTTTTATAAGCATAGCCAGAACAATAAATTTTCTGAAGCCCCTGGCTTGCCAACTCGGCTAGTTGGCGCGTGTCATCCGTTCCTGTAATGAGCGGGATGGTGATGCTCTTGGCGTATTGCTCACGATGCTGTGCAAAAGGGTTAGTACGAATATAGACCAGTAGATGCGAGCAAAAGGATTGCTGCTGACGTAATTTCTCGGCAGCACGGCTGATGTAACTCACTACCGCCTCTTGTAGTTCGGGAAGGTGATGTACGGGCTTACCAAAACTCTTGCTGGAAATAATTTGATGCTTGCGTACGAGATGCTCATCGTGCGTTTCTTCTAAATCAAGACAACTGACGCCATTGAGCTCGTTGACTGTACGCTCCAAGACAACCCCAAAGCGTTTACGGATCAGGCTAGTTGAGGCGTATTTCAGATCACAGACCGAATAAATGCCAAGCTGATTGAGTTTGATTGTGAGGCGTCGACCGACCCCCCAAACTTCACTAACCTCAATGCTACTCATCAGCGCATCTTCTTCTAAACGATTGCAATGCTGCCAACTAAATACGCCTTTGTAATCAGGGCGCTTCTTGGCAATATGGTTGGCCAGCTTCGCTAATGTCTTGCTAGATCCAATGCCAATGCAAGTGGGCAAGCCTAAATAATGCTTAATGCGTTTGCGCATGGCTTGTGCTTGAGCAAGCAGATCAGAGCGAATACCAGTGAGATCCAAGAAGCATTCATCGATTGAATAAATTTCTTGATGGGGTGAGAGCTCACCAAGCAGGGCCATAAGACGGGCGCTCATATCGCCATACAAAGTGTAATTCGAGCTAAGCCAAATTAAGCCATGTGACTGTACAAAGTGCTTTGCTTCAAAGAAGGGTGCTCCCATCCGAATCCCCAAAGCGCGCGCCTCTTGACTGCGGGCCACGATACAGCCATCGTTATTGGATAAGACCACCACAGGCTTGCCTTCAAGATGCGGATTAAATACCCGTTCGCAAGAGACATAAAAATTATTGCCATCGACTAAGGCAAATACTGCAGCCATGGTCACACTTTATGAACAACGTGGGCAACAACACCCCAAATCTGTAACTCTTGCCCATTCTGAATCGCAATATCGGGGTAATCTGGATTATCGGCACATAAGACCACCTTACCTCGTTGATGATGCAAGCGTTTGACCGTGAGTTCACCATCCAGTACGGCAATAACAACGCGACCATGATTGGGCTCAAGGGAGCGATCGACCACCAACAAATCTCCATCATGAATACCAGCACCAATCATGGAGTTGCCTTTCACGCGCAAGAAGAAGGTGGCCTCGGGATGCAAGATCAGGTGTTCATTGAGATCAAGGCGCTTGTCGTAATGATCGGCAGCAGGCGATGGAAAGCCGGCAGGAGCTCGACCGGCAATCAAGGGTAATCGACAAAGCCGATGGCTGGCTGGGACAAATAGATTGGAAAAGGCGGGGCTAAAGGGGGTAGTTTTCATATACTGTGTATTTATACAGTATATAGTAATTTTGTTGGTTCTAAAGGGTCAAGCGGGCTTTAAGACCCCTTCGCCTTGGTATCGAGATCCTTCAAAAAACGCATACGCTCTGCAATCTTGCTCTCGAGACCGCGATCAACAGGTTCATACCAAGAAGGCTCTTTCATACCCTCTGGTAAATAAGACTCGCCAGCTGCATAGGCATGTGGTTCATCGTGGGCATAACGATAGGCATGGCCATGACCCAACTCTTTCATAAGTTGGGTGGGCGCATTGCGCAAATGGATGGGTACGTCACGACTGCGATCGTGAGCAACAAAATCACGCGCCGCATTAAATGCCTTGTAACTCGCATTACTCTTTGGGGCAATTGCTAGATAGACCACTGCTTGCCCTAAGGCGAGCTCACCTTCAGGTGAGCCCAAACGCTCATAGGTCTGTGCCGCATCGTTGGCTAATTGCATGGCTCGTGGATCAGCTAAACCAATGTCTTCCCAGGCCATCCGAATGATGCGTCTGGCTAAATAGCGCGGGTCAGCGCCACCATCGAGCATACGGCACAACCAATAGAGCGCAGCATCCGGATGAGAGCCGCGCACCGATTTATGCAAGGCAGAAATTTGATCATAAAACTGATCACCACCCTTATCAAAACGCCGCGCATTAAGAGTCAGTGCATTTTCAATAAAGGGTGTATCAATTTCAGAGACGGAACTATTGGGTGCACTTAATGCTTGCTGAATTTGTTCAACTAAATTAATCAAGCGACGCGCATCACCATCGGCGTGAGCAATGATGGTTTCTAGTGCAGCGCTTGTGAATGGGGTATTGGGCAAAGCATGCTTACGAGCGCGCTCTAACAGTTGCCCAAGCTCATCGTGATCCAAGGGTTTCAAGACATAGACCTGTGCGCGCGAGAGCAGGGCGGAGTTCACTTCAAATGAGGGATTCTCGGTGGTTGCGCCAATTAAGGTAAAGAGCCCGGATTCAAGATGCGGCAAGAGCGCATCTTGTTGACCCTTATTAAAGCGATGAATCTCATCGACAAACAAAATCGTTTGCTTGCCAGATTGGGTCATGTCGTGACGTGCTTGCTCAATGGCCTCGCGGATTTCTTTGACACCCGCCAAGACCGCTGAGATAGCAATAAAGGAGCGAGTAAAAGCCTGCGCAGAGAGTCTAGCAATCGTTGTTTTACCAACCCCAGGAGGCCCCCACAGAATCATGGAGTGCGGTTGACCCGATTGAAAGGCTAGGTAGAGTGGTTTGCCAACGCCAAACAAATGCGTTTGACCAATCAACTCATCAATCTTCTGCGGACGCAGTGTCTCAGCGAGTGGCGGTATTGGCTTGGAATCAAATAAACCCGGCATGATCAAGGTATTCTCGCACTTTTATGAAGCAGACTTGTTTGTCATCTTCATTACATAAATTTGGCTACAATTTGCCCTATGAATGAAAACAAACCCTTTCAGATCGAAGAAAAATTACGCCCCTTGCCACGCTGGATCTTTATGTCCCGCTGGTTGCAGGCCCCCCTATACATTGGCTTGATTGTTGCCCAAGGCGTTTATGTTTGGCAGTTTTGGATGGAGCTTGTCCACCTCATCAGCATGATGAAGGACAAGGAGATGACCGAGACCGCTCTGATGCTTGTGGTTTTAGGGTTAATCGATGTGGTCATGATCTCAAACTTATTGGTCATGGTGATTGTCGGCGGTTGGGAGACCTTTGTGTCTCGACTGGAACTGCATCATCATCCCGACCAACCTGAGTGGCTATCGCATGTGAATGCCGGTGTTCTTAAGGTCAAACTGGCAACCGCGATTATTGGTATCTCATCGATTCATTTGCTCAAGACCTTTATTAATGCCTCGACCTATGATGAGAAGACCTTGTTGTGGCAAACCTTAATTCATGTAACGTTTGTCATCTCGGCCGTTGCGATCGCCTACACCGAGAAGATCATTGCCTCAGCGCATCAGAAGCATCATTAATACGCTCAGTAGTTGCGCAGTAAGGTTGCAATACCCGCCCAAGCCATGCAGAAGGACGCTACTAGTGTCAGATGAGTGCGCATTCTCAGGAATGCCTTGGCGGTCTCTGCATTTGCAAAGTAATACTGATACGTGTTTTGATCAATCAGTCGCTGCACAATCAAGGTGATTGCCAAGAGTAGTAGTGCGAGTGGAATATAAATATGAATGGCTAACCACGAGACCAAAGCAGGGACAACCCCCCAGATCCAAACGCTATGATCAAGCCAGCGATTGCGCGTGTTCTGGCCAATCGTTCTAAAACATGCGCCCCAGTGCAGGGCCCCTAAGAACGAAGCAATCACTGCCCCATAGGCAACCAAGGACTCCAAGGCGATTAAATCATTGGGACTATCAGCAAACTGAACGCTTAGGCCAAGTCCCACAAATGGAATGAGTCCTGCATAACCCATGATTCGAATAACTAAGGGTAAATTCATATTCATTATTTCTTGTCATAGACATAAACACCGCGACCAGTCTTGCGTCCAAGATAACCCTTGGCAACAAGATCGACTAATAGTGGTGAGGGGCGGTATTTATCATCCTTCAACTCATGTTGGTAAACCTCCATAATGGCTAAGCAGGTATCCAAACCAATTAGGTCGGCTAATGCAAGTGGGCCAATGGGATGATTGCAACCAAGCTTCATACCAGTATCAATATCCTCTGGACTGGCGATGCCCTCATGCAGAACAAAGAACGCCTCATTAATCATCGGTAGAAGAATGCGGTTCACCACAAAACCCGGCGAGCTTTGCACAGTAATCGGCTCCTTACCCATCGCGTTTGCCATCGCGAGCACTGATTTGAGAGTCTCTGGACTGGTCTGTTTACCCATAATGACCTCAATCAAGGCCATCAGCGGCGGTGGATTAAAGAAATGAATTCCGATAAAACGCTCAGGCCGCGAGTTGAGTGAACCAAGGTGTGTAATTGAGATTGATGAAGTATTGCTAGCAATAATTGTTTCTTTACCAACCACTTGATCTACTTGCGCCAAGATCTTCTCTTTAACAGCTTGATTCTCGGTAGCCGCTTCAATGACCAAGGAGACTGCTGCTAGATCGGCATAGTGAGTAGTCGTTTTAATCCGCGCTAGAGTCTGCGCCTTTTGCTCCACAGTAATTGATTCTTTCTTGATCAGACGATCTAAGCTATTGTTGAGTGCAGCCAAACCTTTCTCTAAGGCAGCATCGTTGATATCTAAGAGGATTACGTTAAAACCGGCTCCCGCAGCTACTTGAGCAATACCATTGCCCATCGTGCCCGCACCAATAATCCCAATTGATCGTATCTCCATACTAATTCTTTCTGCGTTTATATTGAGTCGCGCCAAAGAGCTGCTCTTTGTCATTCTGATCCATCTCTGGCTTACGCAAGTTGGTTAATACCTCAACACCACGTTTGACAGCAGGGCGCTGACCAATCATCTCAAACCAGCGCTTGAAGTGAGGATAGTCTGCTAAATCCATTCCCTGCTTATCCCAGCGGCGCGTCCACGGGAAGATAGCAATATCGGCGATGGTGTATTCATTACCGACAATGTATTTATTCTTCTCGAGGCGCTGATCCAATACGCCATACAAGCGTTTAGCTTCATTGGTATAGCGCGCAATTGCGTAATCGACTTTCTCTGGAGCATACAAACGGAAGTGATGGTTTTGTCCCAACATGGGGCCCAAGCCACCCATTTGGAACATGAGCCATTCCATGGTCTCGTATTTGCCACGAATCGATTTTGGTAAGAAGCGACCTGTCTTATTGGCCAAGTACAGCAAGATCGCACCAGATTCAAAAAGATGAATGGGTTTACCGTCAGGACCATTTGGATCAACAATGGCCGGAATCTTATTATTGGGACTAATCGCTAGGAACTCTGGCTTGAACTGATCACCCTTACCAATATCAACCGGGATTGCGCGCCAGTCACGACCTAAACGATAGCCACATTCTTCCAACATAATATGAATCTTGTGCCCATTGGGTGTGGCCCAACTGTAGACATCAATCATCGCCGACTTTGTTGCTTTACTCATCGTAACCTCTTTGTATCAATATCAATGCATTATGAAGATAGGGCTTGCAAACGCTCTAAGGCGGTCCGCAAGGTTTGCTCTTGTTTGGCAAAACAGAAGCGGATGACTCCGGATTCGGTTTGTTTGGCATAAAACGCTGAGTTTGGGATCGCAGCGACGCCCAGTTCAGTTGTGAGCCAGCGACAGAACTCTGCCTCAGATAATTTTGCTTCGGCAAGCGGGAGCGCCGAATAATCCACACACTGAAAGTAACTACCAGTGCAGGGCAAGAGTTTTAACCGCGTTCTCTCCAAACCCACTCTAAATAAATCACGTTTGGCTTGATAAAACGCTGGAAGATTCAGATAGTGCTGTGGTTCTTGCATATAGCTCGCGAGGGCATATTGCATGGGCGTATTCACTGTAAATACATTGAACTGATGCACCTTACGATATTCGTTCATGAGGGATGATGGAGCTGCCACAAATGCGACCTTCCAGCCCGTCACATGAAAGGTCTTACCAAAACTAGAGATTAAAAAACTGCGCTTCACCAGTTCGGGATGCCGAGCAATGCTTTGATGAGCAGCGCCGTCATAAACCATATGCTCATACACCTCATCACTGAGGATGAGGATTGATGTGTTCTTCACCAAATCATGTAATGTTTCTAGGTCCTGCGCATCCCAAATACTGGCAGTAGGATTGTGAGGTGTATTCGTCAGAATTAAGCGAGTCTTTGGATTGATGGCATTAGCAATTGCTGTCCATGGCAGAGCATACGATTGCACCTGACCATTGCTATCTCGTACAAGTTCCATCGGAATCGAGATTGCTTTGCCACCAGCGAGTTCAATGGCGGGTAAATAACTATCAAATGCAGGTTCAATCACAATAACTTCATCACCACGGCCAACGCAGGCTTGTATGGTGGTGAAGATGGCTTGTGTTGCACCCGCAGTAACGGTGATCTCGGTATTGGGGTCGTAGCGATGACCATACAAAGCCTCAATCTTGTTGGAGATGGCTTGACGAAGTTCGGGAACTCCAGCCATCGGTGGGTATTGATTGTGACCTGCGCGCATTGCATCATTAACTGCATCCAGTAAGTTGGGCTGGCAGGCAAAATCTGGAAAGCCCTGACCTAAATTTATTGCGCCATGTTCGGCCGCGAGGGCGGACATGATGGTGAAGATCGTTGTGCCAACATGGGGTAATTTCGATGGGAATGTGGCTTGACCGACACTATCGCTAGAATGAGGGGTCTGTGTTGCTTGCGTATGCATTGTTAAATTGTGCCATGTAGAGCCTAAAGATTTAGGATCATCGATTCAATTGTCGCTTAACCGTCGTTTTTTTCATCTCCCTTTTCTGCGTTGGCTGCCTGAGTACAAGCGGCCTGGGGTAGTGCGCGCCGATCTTTTGGCTGGCCTAACTGGGGCGATTGTGGTTCTGCCCCAAGGTATCGCCTTTGCCTTATTAGCCGGCATGCCGCCTCATTACGGTCTTTATGCAGCTATGGTTCCCTGCATCATTGCTGCCTTGTTTGGCTCAAGCCGGACCATGGTGACCGGTCCTGCGAATGCGATTTCGCTAACCACGATGGCTTTAATGGCGCCATTAGCGATTCCAGAGAGTGAGCAGTATGTTGTTTTGGTGCTGACCTTGAGTTTCTTGGTTGGCATCATTCAGATTGCTCTAGGATTTGGTGGCGCAGGTAAATGGGTTGAGAAAGTACCTCATTCGGTCATTGTTGGTTTTACTGCCGGTGCTGCTATCTTAATTATCAATAGCCAAGTTGGAACTCTGCTCGGTATTGATATTCAGCGGGGCAGTTCTGTGCTTGATACCGTCACAAAAACATTTACCGCAATTCAACAGGGTCAGTGGCGACCCGAGGTTTTGGTGCTGGTATTGATCACCTTAGTATCCATGTATTTATGGAAACCCCTGAACAAATGGGTGCCAGCGATGTTGATTGGAGTGATTGTGGGCAGTATCGCCTTGCTTGTTCTAGAGCGCTATTTCCCTGCCTTTGATCAAATCCGACGGGTGAGTGCGATCCCGGGTGCGCTACCTCCACTTTCATTCCCACAACTATCGCTTGATCATCTGCAACTCTTATTTGGTCCCGTTTTGGTGATGACCCTGCTTGCATCAACCGAAGCGATGGCGATTGCTCGTGCTGTGGCACTCAAGCGCGGTGATTCATTTGATGCTAATCAGGAGTTCATTGGGCAGGGCTGCGCAAATGTTGCTGGTTCTTTCTTCTCCGCCTATCCATCAAGCGGCTCCTTCAATCGCTCGGGTGTGAACCTGGCAGCCAATGCCCAAACGCCGCTATCGGCCATCTGCGCTGCACTATTTCTGATTGCCATTCTGGCCTTTGTTTCACCATTGGCGGAGTATTTGCCTTATGCGGTGATCGCTGCCTTATTGCTAGCCGTTGCCTGGAACCTGATTGATGTAAAGCAAATTCGGCATGAGATTCAGTCGGGTCCACGCGAGTGGATACCAATGCTCATCACAGGACTGGGCACCATTTTGATTTCCCTCGAATGGGCTATTCTGATCGGCATCTGTGTAGCTGCTGTTGCCCAGCGTTGGCCTCCATCTGCAAAATAATGGCAGATGACTAGAATAGGGCATGTATCTATTTTGAAGAAGATTGATTTATGTTGATAGTGCTCTCACCCGCTAAGTCGCTCGATTACGAGTCACCCATTGCCACCAAAAAACATACCTTGCCAGATTTTGTTGCAGAGTCCGCCAAGCTAATTGCTGATCTCAAAAAGTTATCTCCACAACAGGTCTCAAAATTGATGGGCATCTCCGATCCACTAGCCGCCCTTAATGTTGGGCGCTATCGCGATTGGTCAACAAAATTTACAAGTAGTAATAGCCGTCCTGCTTTGCTTGCTTTCAATGGCGATGTATATGAGGGCTTTGATGCTAAGTCTCTCGATAGCAAAGCCCTCGATTTTGCCCAAGAGCATGTCCGTATTTTGTCAGGCTTGTATGGGGTCTTGCGCCCCTTGGATTTGATGCAGGCCTATCGTTTGGAGATGGGCACTGCATTCAAGAACGCACGCGGTAAAGACTTATATGCCTTTTGGGGCGATCGCATTACCAAAGCGATTCAGAAGGATTTAAAGAAACAAAAGAAACCTTTCTTACTAAACCTGGCGTCGGAAGAATACTTTAAGGTGCTGCAGGCCGATGAACTCGGCTACCCAGTGATTTCTCCTGTTTTTCAGGATGCGAAGGATGGTAAGTACAAAATCATCTCTTTCTATGCCAAGCGTGCACGTGGTTTGATGGCCCGCTTTGTGGTGGAGAACCGCATTGTTGATCCAGCCGATCTTAAGAACTTTAAGAGCGAAGGCTATCGGTATAGTGCTGCAGAGTCTAAGCCTGATAAACCCGTATTTCGTCGCGCTGAGCAAAAGAAGTAAAGTAGATTAAATCCAAGAGGGTACTTAAGCGCTATGGCAGTCCACCGTTCTAAATCTGCACAACGTGTTTCTCCTGAGTCTGAACGCTTAGTGGCCGATTCCATCTCATTAGCCGCTTCCGGTAGTCAGCTGGAGGATCGCTTTTGGGAGGAGCGTTTACGTAACCGCCTGCTAAAACTCTTAAATAGTCATCATCAAAATGTGATTGATACAGCTCTGGATCAAACCTTTCGGATTAATACAGTAGCGTTTGAAGTGCTTGCAGATACGGCAGAGACCTTGGCAGAGTCGATGCGGTTTGAGCATGATGGTAATACCTGGGACGCCTTGTTAATTGCCATGCCGATTGTTGCCCATACGCGTTATCAAATTCCATCTGGACCATTGCCCGTTGAGATTGTTGAATCAGCTGCTGCAGCAATGCAAAAGTCAATTGCCGCAGATGGCACGCAGTTAGCGATTGTTCCTTGGCTCTATAGCATCGATCAGATGCCGCATTCGCATTCGCAAACCCGCGCATTACTAGAGACTCTTGCTATGGCCGCTGTTTCTGGTGGCGATATGAAACTCGAGTTACGAGATATGTCGGAGACCATTGCTGTACTTGCGGACCCGAGGTTCATTCTGGCAGCGATCGTAGCGCCGCATGATCAGCCAATCTTCCGTTGGCAATTGGATGCGCCACAGCGTCAGGAGCGGGGCGTTAGTCTGATTGAATGGCAAACGGCCATGTATGAGCCACTAGTCCACTTATTACCGGGTTGCGAGTTTGAGCTTTTATTACCCGAAGCCTATTTTACAAACTGCCGTCTGGCAGATAAGCACGTACGACCACTGAGTATTCGTGCGGCCGTGAACTTCCTAGAATCAACGCTTGGGGTCTTGCCTGCAGGTTTATCGTGTGTTGTGGGTGCCTTTGGTGAAGAGCAGGCGGATGAGTACCGTATTGCTTTCAGTCTAAAAGGTTCATCCGAAGTGATTTATGGGGTGATTTGGCCCTTATATGATCGCGAGAACGTGCCCACGGATGCGCTCAACGATGTCTCTGATGAAGATAGCCCAATCAAACGAATTTGTGACGCACTTCATGACTCTGGGGTAGAGGATGTCTTCCGACACGCTGTATTGTTCTCGCCAGAACTGTGTGATGACTGTGGTGCGCCTTTATTCCCAGACCGTCAGGGCGAAGTGGTGCATGCAGAGATGCCTGAAGATAGCCCCTCGCAACAGCCCTTATTTCATTAACTGCGTTCGTGCATTATTTTTCTAATGCGAGCAGGTGAGCTTCTCTACCTTCTTTCATTGCCACTGTTTTGCACTCATCGGCAAGTCGAGTACCAGTCTTAATATTGAAGAGCATAGCCTTAGGCCCAATCACCACAAGATCTAAACCACTCTCGTGATTCTTAAATCGCATGCTGCCGGGTAAAGAGGCTTCCTTTTGCATTTCATAAGACTTAGAGCGCCATTGCACTAATAATTTATTGGCAGGACCGCTGGTAATGAAGCGCTCGTTATTGCTGCAGCTCCACATGTGAGGAATGGTAAGGGAGCTTTCTTGTGCCAGAACCAAGCTTGGTAAGCACAGCGCAAGGCCTAGACCGAGACCGCTTACAAACTTATTAGGTAATAGACGCATGAATTCTCCCTGGACCGTTCTATCTTAACCCAGTAGGTGTTTTACTCCTGCCTGCTCTTCGAGTAACTCATTTAAGGTCAGGGTCATGCGCTCACGCGAGAACGCATCAATCTCTAAACCCTTAACAAGAGTGTATTCACCATTGGCACAGGTTACTGGGAAGCCGTAAATAACCTCGGCTGGGATCTCGTAATCACCATGCGAGGCAATACCCATTGTGACCCACTTACCGTTAGTACCCAAGACCCAATCGCGCACATGATCGATCGCAGCATTCGCAGCCGATGCTGCAGAGGATAGACCGCGTGCTTCAATAATGGCTGCACCACGTTTGCCTACGGTTGGGATAAAGACATCTTTATTCCAAGCCGCGTCATTAATCATGTCTTTGACAGATTGACCATTGATGGTGGCAAAACGGTAGTCGGGATACATAGTTGGACTGTGATTGCCCCACACAATGAGCTTCTCAATATCGGCAACTGCCTTATTGGTCTTGCTCGCCAATTGCGACAAAGCGCGATTGTGATCAAGGCGCAACATCGCTGTGAAGTTCTTAGATGGTAGGTTGGGAGCGGATTTCATAGCGATATAGGCGTTCGTATTGGCTGGGTTGCCAACGACCAAGACCTTTACGGTGCGCTTTGCAACTTGGTCAAGCGCCTTGCCTTGTGCTGTAAAAATTTGTGCGTTTGCCGATAGCAAATCCTTGCGCTCCATTCCTGGACCACGAGGACGTGCACCCACTAAAAGAGCAACATCGATATCTTTGAATGCAGTCATGGGATCGCTATGTGCGCTCATGCCGGCCAACAATGGAAATGCGCAGTCCTCAATTTCCATCATCACGCCCTTGAGAGCCTTCTGTGCTTTCTCATCTGGAATCTCCAGCAATTGCAAGATCACCGGTTGATCTTTGCCCAACATATCGCCATTGGCAATACGAAATAAAAGGGAATAACCAATTTGACCAGCTGCACCAGTGACAGCGACACGCATAGGGGCTTTTGCCATTACAAACTCCGGGTAATTAATGTTGAAAAGGGGAACTGCGCTACAAAAACACTAGTTTACATTTACACTAGACCTAAGTCTTGTATAAGATAAAAGATTAAGCCAAATTTATCATGCGATCGTTTGAACAGTCCGCCAGTTTTAGTCCGCTTTATCAGCAGATTAAGGACCTCATTGTGGCTAGTTTGCAAGCGGGTGAGTGGCAACCCGGCCATGCGATACCAAGCGAGATGGAGTTAGCGGAGCGCTATAAGGTTAGCCAAGGAACTGTGCGCAAAGCGATTGATGCCTTAGCTGCAGAAAACCTGGTTGTTCGTCATCAAGGCAGGGGAACCTTTGTAGCAAGTCACCGTGAAGAGGCTGTGCAATATCGTTTCTTGCGCCTGATGCCCGATGATGGCAATGAACTCATCCTTAAAAGCAAGTTCCTGAGTTGCGAAACCGTTGCTGCGAGCGAAGATCTTGCCAAGAAATTCAATATCAAGAACAAAGATGCTCTTGTGCTGATTCAGCGCGTGCAAACCTTTAAGGGCAGACCGGTTGTTTATGAGTCGATTTACCTCGTCGCAAATCGTTTCAAAGGCATTACGTTGGAGCGTCTCAATAATTGGCCTGGGCCTTTGTATGGCTTCTACGAAAGCGAATTTGCAACCCATATGGTGAGAGCGGAAGAGCACATTAAGGCGATCGCCGCGAATTCAGAGGTTGCTGAACATCTGAGTCTTGCCAAAGCCGCCCCAGTATTGTTTGTTGAGCGACGGACATTCACGTATGGCAATAAAGCAGTGGAGCTGCGCTTAGCACACTATGAAACAGGTGATCTGCATTATGTAAATGACCTTAATTAGTGCAGCAGAGTAAGGATAAGTACCTAAAGTATTATTTATAAAAGTCTATAGAATCAATTAGTTAAATTAAGATACTGAAAAAAATGTCCAATAAGTCTGACGTTTCTACTAGAATATGTTGCAACACAGCAAATAATAATAATTTGACCCTTATTTGTCAGGATTACAACCAGATATGAGTGACTCCCATCAGGACTCAAATACAGCCCAGCCTCGGCCGGTTTTTCGGAATATCGGCATTGGTCAGTTAGCGCAATATCGCCTCCCTTGGCCCGGCAAAGTTTCAATTCTTCACCGTATTTCAGGTGCCGCCTTATTTCTCTTTCTGCCTTTTATTCTGTTTCTCTTCGATAAAAGCCTTGCCTCTGAAATGAGCTTTGCGTATTTCGCTGATCTCATGAGTAACCCCCTCATTAAATTAATTTGCTTAGGCTTAATTTGGGGCTTTTTGCATCACTTCTTTGCAGGAATTCGCTATTTATTCCTGGATTTAGAAATGGGCGTTGATAAAGCAGCCGCCAATCGGTCTGCGGTGAGTGTGATGATTGTTAGTTTGGCTCTCACTGCATTGTTGGGTTTACGTCTGTTCGGCGTGTTCTAAGGAAAGGATCTCAGAGCATGTCAAAAAACAATATCGGCCCAAAGCGTTTAGTTGTTGGTGCACATTACGGTTTAAAAGAGTGGATTATTCAGCGGGTGACTGCGATTGTGATGGTCGTATTTACCATCGTGCTTTTGATCGCATACTTAATTGCAGGCAATCCAAGCTATGAGGGCTGGGCTGGTTTATTTGCAAACCAGTTCATGAAGTTATTAACGTTCTTAGCTCTTTTGAGTCTCTTCTATCACGCCTGGATTGGTGTGCGTGATATCTGGATGGATTATGTAAAACCCGTTGGTATTCGTTTGACACTACAAGTTCTCACAGTATTGTGGCTCGTAGGTTGTGCGGCTTATGCCATTCAAATCTTATGGAAAGTGTAAGGAATGACAGCCATTAAAAAATCACTTCCACGCCGACGTTTTGATGCGGTGATTGTGGGTGCAGGTGGTTCTGGAATGCGTGCCGCATTGCAGTTATCCGAAGCAGGTTTAAGTGTTGCCGTTCTTAGTAAGGTATTTCCAACCCGTTCCCATACTGTAGCTGCTCAAGGCGGTATTGGTGCGTCGCTTGGCAATATGAGTGAAGACAACTGGCACTATCACTTTTACGACACTGTCAAAGGATCTGACTGGTTGGGCGATCAAGATGCGATTGAGTTTATGTGTCGCGAAGCACCGAAGGTTGTCTATGAGTTAGAGCATTTTGGTATGCCGTTTGATCGTAATGCAGATGGCACCATCTACCAACGTCCATTCGGTGGTCACACTGCGAACTATGGCGAGAAACCTGTGCAACGCGCGTGTGCTGCTGCCGACCGTACCGGACACGCAATGTTGCATACCTTGTACCAACGCAATGTGCGAGCAAAAACACATTTCTTTGTGGAATGGTTGGCGCTGGATTTAATTCGTAATGCAGAGGGTGATGTTGTTGGTGTGACGGCGCTGGAGATGGAGACCGGCGAGATCTACATCCTCGAAGCTAAGATTACTTTGATGGCAACGGGTGGGGCGGGACGTATTTGGGCTGCATCCACGAATGCCTATATCAATACAGGCGATGGCATGGGAATGGCTGCCCGTGCGGGATTACCACTTGAGGACATGGAGTTTTGGCAGTTCCATCCGACTGGGGTTGCAGGCGCTGGAGTTTTATTAACGGAAGGCTGCCGAGGTGAGGGCGGAATTCTGCGGAATAAAAATGGTGAGCGTTTTATGGAACGCTATGCTCCAACCTTGAAGGATCTTGCACCACGCGACTTCGTATCGCGTTCGATGGATCAAGAAATCAAAGAGGGTAGAGGTTGTGGCCCCGATGGTGACTATGTAGTTCTGGACTTAACCCATATCGGCGCTGAAACCATCATGAAGCGTTTGCCTTCTGTTTATGAGATTGGCATGAACTTTGCGAACGTCGATGTCACCAAAGAACCCATTCCAGTGGTACCAACGATTCATTATCAGATGGGTGGCATACCTACAAACATTCATGGTCAAGTGGTGGTGCCAAAAAATGGCAATCCCAATGCGATTGTTGAAGGCTTGTACGCAATCGGTGAGTGCTCATGTGTATCTGTGCATGGTGCCAATCGTTTAGGAACCAATTCACTTCTCGATCTGTTGGTCTTTGGTCGTGCAGCCGGTAATCATGTGGTCCAGGCGAACTTGAAAGCAAGAGAGCACAAACCGCTGCCAGCCGATGCGGGTGAATACACCTTGGAGCGCATTGCTAAATTGGATGCAAGCAGTAGCGGTGAGTACGCTCAAGATCTAGCTAACGACATTCGTAAGACCATGCAGACCTATGCGGGTGTATTCCGTAATCAAGAGTTATTGGATGAAGGTGTGCGCAAGATGGCTGAGCTCACTGAGCGCGCTAAGCATCTTTGGTTAAAAGATAAATCCAAGATATTCAATACCGCCCGTATTGAAGCATTGGAAATAGATAACCTTATTCAGACTGCAAACTCGACCATGATCTCCGCAGCAGCTCGCAAAGAGAGTCGTGGTGCGCATGCCCACGATGATTATCCAAAGCGCGATGATGCGAACTGGATGAAACATACCTTGTGGTACGAGGGAAATAAATTAGATTACAAACCTGTTCAACTTAAACCTTTAACGGTGGACTCTGTGCCACCCAAAGAGCGTACGTTCTAATACTTGGATAGACACTATGAGTGATACCCGGATCTTTGAAATTTATCGCTACGACCCCGATGTCGATAAAGCACCGCGGATGGAAACGTATGAGTTAGAACTCAAGGGTGAGCGCATGCTCTTGGATGCACTGATCTCACTGAAAAAGTTTGATGAGAGCATTTCCTACCGCCGCTCTTGCCGTGAAGGTGTTTGTGGCTCTGATGCAATGAACATCAATGGTAAGAATGGCTTGGCCTGTTTGACCAATATGCGTTCTTTGCCAAAGAAAATCACCTTACGCCCATTGCCTGGTCTGCCAGTTGTACGCGATTTGATTGTTGATATGACCTTGTTCTTCAAGCAGTATCTATCGATCAAGCCTTATTTGATTAATGAGACCCCGCCGCCTGAGAAAGAGCGTTTGCAAAGCCCGGCAGAGCGAGAAGAATTAGATGGTCTGTACGAATGTATCTTGTGCGCCTCTTGCTCGACATCATGCCCATCGTTTTGGTGGAATCCCGATAAGTTTGTTGGCCCTGCTGGTTTATTGCAGGCATATCGTTTTATTGCCGATAGTCGTGATCAAGCCACGGGTGAGCGTTTGGATAACTTGGAAGATCCATATCGCCTCTTCCGTTGTCACACCATCATGAACTGTGTGGATGTATGTCCTAAGCATCTCAATCCAACGAAAGCGATTGGCAAAATTAAAGAGTTGATGGTGCGTCGGGCTGTATGAGCCTTGATGCAAAACAGTTGTATCAGCTTCGCAGTGCAGCGCGACGCGGTTTGTTGGAAAACGATTTAATTCTGGAGCGTTTCTTTGGTCGGTACGCAGCAGAGTTAAATGAAGAATTAGGTGCAGCATTGTCTGAATTGCTCAAGCTCGATGACAATGATTTGCTTGATTTGTTATTAGCCAGAAAAGAATTAACTCCTAATCTGGATAGCGAGTCGAGTAGAGCGGTATTGAGGATGCTGCGTCAGCGATAATAGTTGTAGCCTTGTTAATGCATATTGGGAATAAATCATGATTGAATCAAATATCAAAGCCAAGCTCTCATTCTCCGACGGCACACCCGATATTGAGTTGCCTATTTACAAAGGCACTCAAGGACCCGATGTCATTGATATTCGTAAGCTCTATGGACAAACCGGTAAGTTCACCTACGACCCCGGTTTTCTATCAACCGCTTCGTGCAGCTCAAAGATTACATTCATTGATGGTGATAAAGGTGAGTTGCTCTATCGTGGCTACCCGATTGAGGAGCTCGCGACCAAGTGCGACTTCTTAGAAGTGTGCCAACTGCTGATTAATGGTGAGTTACCAAACGCGAAGCAAAAGAAAGACTTTGAAGATCTAGTAATGCACCACACCATGGTGCATGAGCAAATGCAGTTCTTCCTGCGCGGCTTTAGACGTGATGCCCACCCCATGGCCGTATTGACCGGTTTGGTCGGTGCGATGGCTGCTTTCTATCATGATGAGATTGACTATAACGATCCGAAGGCGCGCGAGATCGCACAAATTCGCTTGATTGCAAAGATGCCAACTTTGGTGGCAATGTCTTATAAGTACTCGGTGGGTCAGCCCTTTATGTACCCGGACAATAGCTTGTCCTATACCGCTAATTTCATGCGCATGATGTTTGCAACCCCATGCGAGCCGTATAAAGTAAATCCTGTATTGGTCCGCGCTCTTGATCGTATCTTTACCTTGCATGCAGATCATGAGCAAAATGCATCGACCTCAACCGTTCGTTTAGCTGGCTCATCGGGTACCAATCCATTTGCTGCAATCTCGGCTGGTATTGCGTGCTTGTGGGGTCCTGCTCACGGTGGTGCTAATGAAGCCTGCCTGGAGATGCTAAACGCTATTCAAGCAAGTGGTGGTGTAGAAAAGATTGGCGAGTTCATCACTAAGGCTAAAGATAAAAACTCTAATGTGCGCTTGATGGGCTTTGGTCATCGGGTTTACAAGAACTTTGATCCCCGCGCTAAGTTAATGCGCGAGACCTGCTATGAGGTCTTAAAGGAATTGGGCTTGGAGAATGATCCACTATTCAAGCTGGCCATGACGCTTGAAAAGATTGCGCTCGAGGATGACTACTTCGTTAGCCGTAAGCTCTATCCAAACGTCGATTTCTATTCGGGTATTGTGCAACGTGCTCTAGGCATTCCAACCGAGATGTTCACCTGTATTTTTGCCCTGGCAAGAACTGTTGGTTGGATTGCCCAGTGGGAAGAGATGATTACTGACCCTGAGTACAAGATTGGTCGTCCCCGCCAGTTATTCATTGGGGCAACGCCACGCAAGGTTCCATCCATTTCTGAGCGAAAATAAGCGTTTTGCTGTTAGATTGATTTGTATTAATAGGATCTACTATGCGTACGCTTTACGACAAACTATGGGATGAGCATGTGGTGCACTCGGAAGAGGATGGCACCGCCACGCTTTATATTGACCGCCAGCTTCTGCATGAAGTTACTAGTCCGCAAGCTTTTGAGGGCTTGAGTCTGACAAAACGGCCTGTCTGGCGAATCTCAGCTAATTTGGCTGTTTCTGACCATAATGTGCCGACCACCGATCGAAGCGAGGGAATTGCTGACCCTGTATCCAAGCTACAAGTCGATACCTTGGATCAAAACTGCGATCGCTTCGGTATTACGCAGTACAAGATGAACGACCAACGCCAAGGTATTGTGCATGTGATTGGTCCGGAGCAGGGCGCTACCTTGCCAGGTATGACCGTGGTCTGTGGAGATTCGCATACCAGTACACATGGTGCTTTTGGGGCGCTTGCATTCGGTATTGGTACCTCTGAAGTTGAGCACGTCCTCGCTACGCAAACCTTACTCATGAAAAAAAGCAAAAACATGTTGGTGCGGGTAGAGGGGCGCTTGCAACCTGGCTGCTCAGCAAAGGACATTGTCTTGGCAGTGATTGGCAAGATTGGTACAGCGGGCGGCACGGGCTACACCATTGAGTTTGCTGGTGAGGCCATTCGTAATTTGTCGATGGAAGGTCGCATGACCATCTGCAATATGGCTATTGAGGCGGGTGCACGCGCTGGACTTGTCGCTGTAGATGAGACCACTATTGAGTACATTCAAGGTCGTCCATATGCTCCTAAAGGCGAGGCTTTGCGCCTAGCCTTGCAGTATTGGCGCACCTTGCATTCCGATCCTGGTGCTCATTTTGATCAAGTGGTCGAGATTCGGGCTGAGGAAATTATTCCCCAGCTCACGTGGGGCACATCCCCCGAAATGGTTTTACCAATTAATGGCCGAGTGCCCGATCCAGAGCGAGAGCGTGATCCTAACAAACGCCAAGCAATGGAGCGCGCTTTGCAATACATGGGACTAGAGCCCAATATTCCTCTGGACACCATCTATGTGGATAAAGTATTCATTGGCTCGTGTACCAATAGTCGGATTGAAGATCTTCGGGCCGCCGCCAAAGTGGTTGAACGTCTCGGTAAAAAAGTAGCTAACAATGTGAAACTGGCCCTCGTGGTACCCGGTTCTGGTCTCGTCAAGGCGCAGGCTGAGCGTGAAGGCTTAGACCGTGTCTTTAAGGCAGCTGGTTTTGAGTGGCGTGAGCCAGGTTGCTCAATGTGCCTTGCCATGAATGCAGACCGCCTGGAACCTGAAGAGCGTTGCGCATCGACCTCCAATCGTAATTTCGAGGGGCGTCAGGGTGCGGGTGGTAGAACCCACTTGGTGAGTCCTGCGATGGCTGCTGCTGCTGCGATCGAGGGTCACTTCGTCGACATTCGCAAGATCGCTTAATCTTTTCTACAATAGTCTCACTATGAAATTACTCGCTTTATTTGCATCAATCTGCATCACCGCCAGCCTTACTGCTTGCAGTAACACTTGGACCGGCGTCGGTAAAGATTTACAAGAAATGGGCAAGAAAATGGATCCACAGGCAAAGCCTGCTCAGACAGCCCCGGCTGGCAGCACAAGCGCGCCTGCGAGCAATTCCAACAAAGATGTTACGGTTACCCCGGTTAAATAAATGGATGCATTTACAGTCTACAAAGGCTTGGTTGCCCCTCTGGATCGAGAGAACGTCGATACGGATGCAATTATTCCTAAGCAGTTTCTGAAGTCGATTAAAAAGACCGGTTTTGGGCAGAACTTGTTTGATGAGTGGCGCTACCTCGATCACGGCGAGCCTGGACAGGATTGCTCCAAGCGTCCACTCAACCCCGACTTCGTGCTAAATCAACCCCGGTATCGGGGTGCAGGTATTCTCTTGGCCCGCAAGAACTTTGGCTGTGGCAGCTCCCGCGAGCATGCTCCATGGGCTCTTAGCCAATTTGGCTTTCGTGCCATTATTGCCCCCAGTTTTGCAGACATTTTCTTCAATAATTGCTTTAAGAACGGCCTATTGCCAGTTGTTCTTACGGAGCAGCAGGTCGATCATTTGTTTAATGAGACCAAGGCCTTCCCTGGCTATCAGTTAACAATTGATCTTGAGCGCCAAGAGGTGATTGCACCCGATCAGCGTGCATATTCATTTGATGTAACCCCCTTTAGAAAGTATTGCCTAGTCAACGGCTTGGACGATATTGGTCTGACCTTACGACATGCCGATAAAATAAAGGCTTTTGAGGCAGAACGCTTATTGCGGATGCCGTGGCTTGCAACCCAACTTCCTTAAGTTGTTGTAGCCATGGTGGGCTATTAGCAAAGCACCATTAATAAAGGTTATTTATGAAAATCGCAGTACTCCCGGGCGATGGCATCGGCCCGGAAATTGTTGCTGAGGCCGTTAAAGTCCTCCAGGCTCTTCAGTTGCCCCTTGATATGGAGACCGCCCCAGTCGGTGGTGCGGCCTATGATGTGGCAGGGCATCCTTTACCACCCGCAACTTTGGATTTAGCGAAGTCTGCTGACGCCATTTTGTTCGGTGCCGTTGGTGACTGGAAATACGACACCCTTGCGCGTGAGCTTAGACCCGAGCAAGCAATTTTGGGATTACGCAAACACTTAGCGCTCTTTGCTAATTTCCGTCCCGCCATTTGTTATAAAGAACTGACAGCGGCCTCCAGCTTAAAACCAGAAATCGTCGGTGGACTTGATATCTTGATCGTGCGTGAGCTTAATGGCGATATCTACTTTGGTTCCCCTAAAGGGATCCGCACCGCACCTGATGGATTATTTGTTGGAGCACGCGAGGGCTTTGACACTATGCGCTATAGCGAGCCTGAGATTGAGCGCATTGCTCATGTGGCATTTGCTGCGGCCCGCAAGCGTAATCGCAAAGTATGCAGCGTTGACAAATCAAATGTACTTGAGACCTCGCAACTCTGGCGTGAGGTGATGACCCGCATTGCTAAAGAATACAGCGATGTTGAGCTCAGTCATATGTATGTCGACAATGCCGCTATGCAATTGGTGAAGGCGCCAAAATCCTTTGATGTGATTGTTACGGGTAATTTATTTGGTGACATCCTCTCTGATGAGGCAGCGATGCTTACTGGCTCGATTGGGATGTTGCCATCAGCCTCTTTAGATAAAAACAATAAGGGCCTCTATGAGCCAAGTCATGGCTCTGCACCTGATATTGCTGGCAAGGGCATTGCTAATCCGCTTGCCACCATTTTGTCGGCCGCGATGATGTTACGCTTTTCACTCAATATGCCCAAGGAAGCAGAGCGCATTGAGCTTGCAGTCCAAAAGGTTTTGGCAAACGGCCTACGTACAGCGGATATCTATACCGAGGGTACACAGAAGGTCTCGACTGCACAAATGGGTGATGCAGTGGTTCAAGCATTGATGCAGTAATTGATTAATTTATTGATACGTATTTATATTTATGGCACACACTCCTTTAGTAAATCCTGTGGTTGGTTTGGTCGGTTGGCGCGGCATGGTTGGCAGCGTATTGATGCAACGCATGCAAGATGAAGACGACTTCGCCCACATAGAACCTATTTTCTTCAGCACCAGCAATTCCGGTGCTGAAGTACCTCTCATTAATGGTAAGAAAGTAGCCAAAAAAGAGACACGTCTTCAGGATGCAAATGATCTCAAAGCACTTGCTCAATGTGATGTGATCCTAACGTGTCAGGGTGGCGACTATACGAAGGCCATCTATCCAGCGTTGCGTCAACAGGGGTGGCAAGGCCATTGGATTGATGCTGCAAGTTCTCTGCGGATGGAGCAGGATGCTGTGATCGTGCTTGATCCCATCAACCGACCAGTGATTGATCGAGCTCTGAACGCGGGTGGTAAGAACTGGATTGGCGGCAATTGCACCGTTAGCTTGATGATGCTAGCGATGGGTGGTCTTTTAAAAACTGGAATGGTTGAGTGGATTAGTGCGATGACCTATCAGGCAGCATCGGGTGCTGGGGCTGCCAATATGCGTGAGTTACTTGAGCAAATGGGTACTCTGCATCAAAGCGTGTCCAGTGAGCTTGCAAATCCAGCATCTTGGATCTTGGATATTGATCGTAAGGTAGCGCAAACCATTCGGTCGGCCGATTTTCCTAAAACCAATTTTAGGAATACTGCACTAGCGGGTAGCTTGATACCATGGATTGATGTGCCTGTTGAGCATGGCCAAACCAAGGAAGAGTGGAAAGCAGGTGCAGAGTGCAACAAGATTATGGGCAATCCACCGTTTAGGTCGCCCGGCAGCATACCAATCGATGGTATCTGTGTTCGCGTAGGTGCGATGCGTTGTCATTCGCAAGGGCTCACCATCAAGCTTAAAAAAGACATCCCCCTACAGGAAATTGAGGCAATGTTGGCTGCCGATAATCAATGGGTCAAAGTTATTCCCAATGATCGTGAGGCTACCGAGCGTGAACTTTCTCCAGCTGCAGTGAGTGGCACCATGACCATTCCGATTGGCCGATTGCATAAATTAGCAATGGGCCCCGATTACTTGGGCGCATTTACTGTAGGTGATCAGTTGCTGTGGGGAGCCGCTGAACCACTACGCCGTATGTTACGCATCTTGCTTAAAGGATAAGATGCGCTGGTCTTGTGTCTTGCACACTCTATTCAATTGGCTCGTTTTAGCCATTGCCATCTTTTTTATTTGGCCAACAGCACATGCGGTGACCTTGGGCTCACCGATCATTTTGTCCAAACCCGGTGAGCCACTAAAAGCCGAGATTCCTGTTCGCCTTGGAGTAGATGATCAGACTTATCTTCAGTCTCTGAGCATTGATCCTGTTCCAAAAGCGGATTACGATCGCTTGGGTATTTCTGCGAAGATATTGGACTACAAACCCACCATCGTTTTGCGTCGTGTAAGCCCAACGCAGTTAGTGATTGCAGTCGATTCTGCAAGTCCAATCGATACTACGCAAGATCCTTTTGTGGATGTCATTATTGGTCTGAAATGGGCAAATGGCGGGATTGCTAAAACATATAGCCTGATGGTTGGTGATGTCAGCAAAGTCGTTGTCAAACCTGGACAAAGTCTTAGTGAGATTGCTTCACAAATTAGTCCGCAACTGGGTGGTGCAGATCTTGATGAGGCAATGTTGGCCCTCTACAAAGCGAATCCCGATGCGTTTATTGGCGGTAGTATTCATCGTCTAATTGCTGGCGCAGAGTTAAATAAGCCGAGCCCAACTCTCTTGCGATCGATCACACCCAGTGAGGCAAAAGAGTTTGCGATCGAGGCAAATCGCAGTTGGATTGCGCAACAAGGTCAAGGTTCATCTGCTATTCCACAAACTAGCAAGACGGCAACTGGCGCGGCAGGAGCTAAGCAGACCGGTAGCGGCGAAGATCGTTTAAGGATAGGCCCAGGCGCTGGTTCTGAAGCGGATACACGGCGCTACGTTGAAGAGATGGTTGCTCAGGAGAAGGCTCTAGCCCAAAGTAAAGCACGCGTTGCTGAACTTGAGAAGAATATCGCTGACCTCCAAAAGTTATTAGACGCTCGTAAGCAAGGCAATTCAGTAAATCAAAACACAGAAGCCAAAGCTCCAGCGGAACAGTGGGGACCGGCAGCTGTTGGCTTGGGATTAATTGCGATTACTGGTGTTCTTCTCTGGTCGCTGGCGCGGTATACCCGCCGTGCGGAGTCAGAAGGGCTTACGCTAGGACCTCTGCATGAGGAAGCTAAATCAAGCTCTGGCACGATTCCGCCTAAAGCGGCCGCTGTTTTAAAAGGGCTTGATCTCAATTTAGGACCAAGCACACAAGCAGACGAGATCCCCGCTACAGAATCTTTACGCGTTAAGCTCAATTTAGTAAAAGCGTATATCACCATCGAAGACTTTGCTGCTGCCCGTAAAGCCCTAGAAGAAATTCTGCTGGTGAGCAATCAAGTCGATCCTCAGATGACGATTACCGCTCGCAGCTTGTTGGCCGAAATTAATCAGCGAAGCGATTCCTAGAATCATGCGAATTGCCCTAGGTGTGCAATATGACGGCAGTGCGTATTGCGGTTGGCAAATTCAACCTGATCAAGCAACGGTACAAAACACCTTAGAGAAAGCCATTGAACAATTTATTGGTAATGGCTCTCACGTTCGAGTAACAGCAGCCGGTCGCACCGACACCGGTGTTCATGCTCTTGGCCAAGTTGTGCATTTTGATGCAGATGTTGAGCGGGATGATTGGTCTTGGGTGAGGGGAATTAATACTTTTTTGCCCGATGGGGTGGTGGTGAACTGGGCAAAG
>JACCEA011995906.1_pt1 | contig 27856 bp, 25 predicted proteins | sample 7449851 | NCBI WGS metagenome assembly JACCEA01 (sample SAMN15323453, study PRJNA562643) | freshwater metagenome | isolation source: river surface water | place: USA:Blue River Watershed | collected 2017-08-18
CAAAAGCATGAAAATGAAATCACTGAAGACAAAGGACAGTTTAAATTATCCAATGCGCACTTGGCAATGGTTATACTTGTTTTAGGCGTGGTGATTGCGCTGTATATTAAATTTTGGTAGCATTACTTTTAAATAAAAAAGGCGGCCTAATTTAGGCTGCCTTTTTTATTTGCCGAAAAGCAAGTTGCTTTATTAAAATAATTTTAAACTAAAATGTCCGATAGATGTAAACAGGGCGCAGCGAATGAGAACACCTAGGCAACACCAGAAAACCATTTTATTGGTGGGCACATTAAAGCCTACACCCACCCCAATACTTATTGGTGCACCTACGGTCATTGTGCCTAATAGACCAAGGCCAATGACACCATATTTTTCCCAGATTTTTAAAACAAACCCTGGCTCCGATTTAGCAGGCTTTGGTTTTCTGAATTTACTCAGCCAATTTTTAATGATATCGCCAAGGTAGGCTGCTACAAAAACGCCCACCAATCCACCAATAGCGCTTGCTAAAAAAATAACTAGGGGAGAAAGTTTAAAAGCAAATCCCGCGGGAATGGCTGCGTAAATTTCGAAAGTAGCGAGTCCGGCAACGGTTAAAATTTTGTACAGCATTTTTTATTTTGAAACGTAAAGCTAGTCATTAATAGGACATAAAAAAGGGACTTTTATAAGTCCCTTTTAAATTTTAGTTAAGCTTTTTTTGGAGGCAATGCAAAAGCAGTTGCTTGGTGTTCAAATTGGCCATTGTGTGCGCCATCGCAGAAAGGCTTATTCTTACTTAAACCACATCTGCAAAGGCCTAGTACATTTCTGCCACCTAAATCGTAAGTATTCCCTTCTCTATCTACAATTGTAAAATCGCCTTCTATTTTTAATGAGCCGTTGTTGTTGACTGTAATTTTAGTGGACATATTGAATGTTTTTTAAGTGAACCATAAAGATATTGATAATTTAAAACATTTAATTTTTAAATTAAAACAAATCAATTTTAGATGCCTGAGAAGGGTAGTGAATTTTTAAACCAAGATGATTGGCTTCTTTAATTTGTGCTTGAATATTCATTTCACAATTGCTACAGGGCTTTAGATGTGTAATATATACAGGTGTTTTATGTAAAAGTCCATTTGATAACTTATCTAATTTCTCTAATTCAACCATAAGCAATAAAGGATTAAGATGACCAAACAAAGATTTTGCTGGAACGCTATTGTCAAAAGAAACCTCTATAAAAATCCCTTTAAGTTGTCCCTTCACAATCAAAGGCGCAATGGATTGCCATAATTGAAACAACTGCGTGCTTTGCTCTATACTATCAGCGCCTGTATCTCCTAAGTAAAGTAAATAGTTTGATTGATTACGTACTAAAAACGCTGTACTCTCATAGGGCTTTACATGGCTCAATACAAAAGGAGTAACAAATAAACCTGTGCCATCAATCGATACTTCTTGCTTTGCTACTAAGGGAGTATAACTGTATTTTTTTAAGATAGGCGCTTCACCTTCATTCCCAAAATTGGCCCAAGCAGACCAGGTGAAATAATTTTTTTTAAATACATCTAAAACTGAAGGCAAGCCGTATAATTTTTTTGCGCCATCATTGGGTGAGTTCATAATTAAGCCCGCTGTATGATCTAGGTGCGCATGGGAAATAAAATAACTATTGATTTGCTTTTGCTGAACAACAGAAGGGTTGTTCTCTTTGAATATTTTTTTTGTAATAGCTAGATTTAAACCATTATAAATAGTACCCGCATCTAAGCAAATATATTGTTCACTTCCATCTGCAGCTACTAAATAAGCAGAAAGGTTAGATTCGTCAAGTCCACCTTTCACACCAAGTGGGATGACTTTAAAACCTAGATTGGCCTGAGCTTGAACGAATCCAATGCAATGACTTAGAAAAAGAGCAAATAGAATATTTTTTTTCATAATAAGTCCTGCTTAGATTGTTTTGTTAAAAATAACGAAAAAGGCCTATTTTTAAAAAAACAAATCAACTGCCGACCTTCCATCCCCCAAGGCTTCTGCATATCAAATTTGAAAAAATTCGTATGCGCGTTAACTTATTTATTCCTTTTTTATTGTTATGCTTTCAAATCGCATTTACTAAAAATTTGTTTGCTCAAACAAATAGCAACTTAGGAGCCAATCATTATAAAGAAGCGCTATTAAGAATTGGACTAAAAGAAGTTGAAACTGATTTTTCAGAAAACAATACCAAACATATTATTAAGGTGTGGGACAGTTTAAACAGAAACCACCATAATACCATTTACGATAAACTCCCATCAAAGGAGTGGCAAAGAATTTTAGCAAAAAGGTATCAGCTAGCAATACGTGCTAAAAACGACAGCTTGAGGCTTAAAATCGCATTACCATTGGCATTTATCTGTCATTCCAGATCGGCTTTTAAAGAAGGACTACCTATTTTAACCTATTTATATTCAAATAAATCTAAGTTAGATAAAAATGCATACGAAAGGGTATTGATTAAATTAGAAGAGGAATTTCGTTTTTTTAATCAGATGGAACAGGTTTTAAAAATTAGAAACGAAAGAGTCGAAATGGGATTTATCAAAACATTTTGGGAGATTTATTCGTCTTGTGGTCTATATGAAGAAGCGATTAACGATTATAAATTATTTGAGCCGCTTCCTGCCGAATATTCTAGAAAAAGACTTACATATTATTTAAGACTGGGTGATTTATTTTTTGAAGCTAAAAAAATTGATAGTGCTGAAAAATACTTTCAAATTGGTCTTAAAGAAACGAATATATTTCTAAAACTAATTGAAGATAAAAAAGTGAAAGAAGAGGGAGACTTTCTTTATTGGAAAGGCTGGTTTAATGGATTAATTGGAAATTGTCAAATTGAAAGAGGTAATTATGATTCAGCAAAAAAGTTATTAAATTACTATTTGAGCTTAAGTAAAGGGGAATATCGATTAAATAGCTTGTTTCCTTTAAGTGTTTGCTATATTAAAACAGGTGCAATGCAGAAAGCGAGGACTTGCCTTGATAGTGTTGCCTATTATATTGCTGGAAGAACAATTGGAAAAGCAGAAGTGCAATATTTTAAAATAAGTTCTGACTACTACCATGCTATTGGTAAAAACGACTCTGCATTTTATTACTTACAACTTTATAATCGATATAATGAAGCAGCTACAGCCAGTATTCTAAAAAATCAGTCTTCATTGCTAACAGCAAAAATGGAAATTGAAAAACGAAGAAAAGAGTTGGTATTGACTCAAAATGAACTGGTCCAAACAAAATTGACGTCTAGCATACAAGAAGGTCAACTTTATTTATCCATCGCAGGATTGATTTCATTTCTAGTTATTATATTGCTTATTTTAAGAAACTTAAAACAACAAGAAAATAGTAAGAAGTTAATCGAAGCAAAAAATAATTTGCTTGAGGTTTATGCTGAAAAAAATCTCCAAAAGAGTCAATATAATGAACAATTGATTAAAGAACTACACCATAGAGTTAAGAATAATTTACAAAATGTGTATAGTTTATTAAATATTCAAAAAAGAAGAATTGAAGATGAAGAAACAATTGAATTTGTTACTTCCATTCAAAATCGAATCAATTCAATGGCGGTTGTACATGAAAGTCTTTATACCGAAAGCGACATTGAATTAATTGATTTTGGCGCCTATACAAAAAAATTAGTTGATCATCTTTATCATACGTTTAGAAAAGAAGAGCAATGGGTACAATTCGAATACGCTATTGATCCTGTTCAGATTACGCTTGAGAAAATTATATTGTTAGGATTGATTATTAATGAAACAGTATCTAACATATTCAAACACGCAACAAGTAAAGAGGCAATTACCCATTTAACCATTCGATTAAAGGTCGAAGGACAAAGAGGTGTTTTAACAATTAAAGACAACGGCCCAGGCTTTGATTTAAATACAGTTCGAGAGAACAGTCTTGGTTTGAAATTAATTCAAACGATGTGCCAGCAGCTTGAGGCAAGCTATGAATTAACAAATCAACATGGTGTTACGCATCATATCATATTTATTATTTAAATCTATGAAAGAGAAACGAGTATTAATTTTAGAAGACGAATTATTACAAGCACTTGACTTAAGCGAATTTTTATCAAAAGAGGGTTATGTGACTCATATCGTAGATCAATTTGACAAAGGAATTGAGGCAATAAAAGAATTTGATCCACATTTAATATTGTGTGATATTAATTTAAAACATCAAAAAACAGGGATTGATTTTGCAAAAGTAGCCACTGAGATGAAGCCAAAGATTGAGATTATTTTTATCACTGCTGTGACAAAATCATCGACTATAACAGAGGCGCAAGAAACCGATCCGTTAAATTATATAGTAAAGCCTTGGAAAGAGGATCAAGTAAAGGTGACAGTCCAAATGGCTTTCAATTATATCACAACTAAGCAGACGCAAAATTCTGTTATAGAAACCTTGACATTATCGGAATATAAAATTTTGAAACTAATTGCAAAACAAATGAGTAGTAAAGAAATTGCTGCAACATTATTTGTTTCTGAAAAAACAATTAAAAATCATAGACATAATATCATTCAGAAATTGTCTCTTTCAAATGAAAAAAACAGCCTGCTTAAGTGGGCTACTAATAATACAGCTATTTAAAAAACATAAATGAACCTTAGGGTCTATATACTTCAGGTTTTTAATCAATAATTTTGTTCAGTGTTTGATTTTATATCGAACTCAACTCTATTTGAAAATAGAGTTACAGACCTTATACCTGGGCTCGGGGGGGAACAGGTATAAGTTGTCTGTATACTTTTTTTGTATTACTTAACATAATTGCCAATAAGTCCTTGGTATTATTTCTAAACGGCTTATGGGTATTCATTACAATGAAAACATCCACTAAACTGTTATTAATATACCTTTTTTCTTGCCTGCTCACATCCTTATACTCAATTTTAGATTCATCAAAAATTATGAGTTATAGAAGGTTTATACTTGAATTTTTCTCTATTTCTTTTGCGATTTGGGCTATAACAATTATTGTTTTCTTTGGTGCAACCTTCTTTTTTAAAATGATTCGTTCTTTCTGGAAGTAAATGATTGTTTGATTAAATCAGTTGAATCTAATCTAGTATTTAGTAAATTTGAAAATGAATAGTTTACTAAAATCAATCTTAGATAAGACAGGCTTTTCGGAACAGGGGGTTCGTATTTCAGCATCTAGTTATTCTTATGCGAAGGCCTATTTAAACCTTAAACTGCTTATAAAAAGAAATATTAAGGATGCCATCCTAATCTTTATTGGCATCTTATCGGCTACATTTGGTTTTAAAGGTTTTTTATTATCAACTCATTTTATCGATGGTGGAGTCACGGGCATTTCCTTGCTAATTTCAAATTTGACAGATACGCCACTCTACATGCTATTAATTTTAATTAATATTCCATTCATAATTTTAGGCTATAAGATTATTGGGCAAGAGTTTGCAATTAAGACCTGTTTGGCCATCATCGGATTGGCTATTTGTGTTGCATATGTTGAATATCCTGTGGTTACTAACAATGAAATTCTTGTAGCTATTTTTGGCGGCATATTTTTAGGTGCCGGCATTGGATTCTCTATTCGTGGTGGCGCGGTGATAGACGGCACTGAAATATTGGCTATTTATTTAAGTAAAAAAATAGGCACTACAATCGGAGATATCATTATTGTGATTAATGTATTGATTTTTTCAGCAGCAATGTACTTTCTATCTGTCGAAATCGCCCTTTTCTCTATGGTTACTTATCTAGCAGCTTCGAAAACATTAGATTTTATTATAGAGGGCATTGATGAATATATGGGTGTAACCATTGTGTCCACTCATTTTGCTCAAATTAAAGACATGATCGTATCCAAAATGGAAAGAGGTATTACCGTGTACAAAGGGGAACGTGGATTTGGATCAAGGGGTGAAATGAAAGACGTAACTATTTTATACACAGTTATTACAAGGCTAGAAATGAATAAATTAAAAATTGAAATAGAAAGAATAGATCCAAATGCTTTTGTGGTAATGCATAGTGTTAAAGAAACGAAGGGCGGTATGATTAAGAAAAAGCCCTTTAAACATTAATTAGATTGCACATTTTTTTGTTTGCGTTTTAAAAAATATAGGCATTAAGGTCTATATTTCATAGCTTCTCATTAGGGTAATTTTACCTTATGAGATTGCTTCCATTTTTTATTTTAATAATTGCTATATTTTTTAGTCAATATGTTATTGCACAAAGAATAACACCTTTTACGCAAAATAATGGCGGAGGTCACGCTCAGTCAATGGAGTGGAGTATTGGAGAATCTGTTTCAATTGGTTATTTCATAAACGATAAGGTAAAATTAAATACTGGTGTTTTACAACCATTATCAGATGTTGTTACCTCTATCAGTGATTTTGGGCCTAGTATATTTGGAAATCAAATTATCATAGGCCCCAACCCAACCAATGGCATCCTCTATTTCAAAGCTACATTTAGTAGTATTGGAAATTTAAAGTTGCAACTACTAGATTCAAAATCTCAGGTCCTTACAAATTTGTTTACCGAGACATTTACCCAAACATTTAATAAGAATATTTCATTAGATCAATATCCCTCTGGTGTATATTATCTTAAAGTATACTTCAAATCAATTAGTGCAGCCAATAAAATAGGTGTCTATAAAATCATTAAATTATAATCCACTGTTCATGAAATCATTTAAAATTTTCGTTCTTTTTGTTAGTATATTATTTACATCTTTTGCTTTTGGACAAACAGGTTTAAATTTTCAAGGTGTGGCAAGAAATGAAGCTGGTGTTATTTTGGCTTCACAAGAATTGACATTAAAGCTTAGTATTTTACAAGCATCTTCAACTGGAGCAACCGAGTATGCTGAAATAAGAAAAACAACCACCAATGCACAAGGTTTATTTAGTGTGGTCATTGGCGGTCCTAATGCGACAAGCACTCTAGGAAGTTTTATCAATATAGACTGGAAGGCGTCCACTAAGTTTTTAAAAATTGAGATGGATCTAACAGGTGGATCAAATTTCACTACTATTGGCATCACACAACTTCAAAGTGCAGCCTATGCTAAATATGCTGAATCTGCTGACGCATCCAATTTAAATGGTATCGTACCAATTGCAAAAGGGGGTACCGGAAAAGCGACCTTAGAAGAATTAAAAACAGCGTTGAATTTACAAGAAAAAGCCAATTTAGCATCTCCTACATTTACAGGAACGGTCTCTGGCATTTCGAAAACAATGGTTGGTTTAGGTAATGTGGATAATACAACAGACTTAAATAAACCAATCAGTACCTCTACACAAACAGCATTAGACTTAAAAGCCAATGTGTCGCAGTTGACGACCAAGGAAGAGGTGTCTAATAAATCAACCAATGTATTCACAGACGCGGCTTCTGATACTAAATATCCTTCTGTTAAAGCAGTAAAAACATTTGTGGACAATGCGATATTATCTGGTGTGCCAGATGCGACAACTGCTGTAAAAGGTAAAATTATTTTAGCGGGTGCATTAACAGGTACTGCAGATTTGCCTGAAATTGCAGCCAATGCTATTGGTACAAATCAATTAGTAGATGCGAGTGTATCTGATGCAAAAATTACTGCAATTAATGGTACAAAAATTTTTGGAAATATTAGCGGTAGCGCGTCTAATATCACAGGCGTAGTTAGCCTATCGAATGGGGGCACTGGTGCAAATAATGCCAGTGATGCAAGAGCTAATTTAGGTTTAACCATTGGGACGAATGTTGAATTTCCACTTAGTGTAGCAAGTCCATTCACAAGGGTTTCCAATACCATTGCAATGCCCGTGGCCAGCAGTGGTGTGAACGGGTATTTGTCTTCAACAGATTGGACCAATTTTAATAGCAAAATTAATGCTTCAGAAAAAGCAGCTAACAATGGCGTAGCAACTTTAGGAGCAAATGGTAAAATACCTTCCGATCAAATTCCTGCTATTTCATTTCAGAGTGCAAATGTAGTTTCAAGTCAATCTGCAATGTTGGCCTTAAATGGTGCAGTAGAAGGTAGTATTGCCATTAGAACAGACAACAATAAAAATTATGTATTAAGTACTACGCCCGCCTCTACTTTAAGCAACTGGATTGAATTAGCAACACCAAGTGCGTTAACAAGCGTGAATGGCGCTGCTGGACCAAATGTAGTGCTTACAACAGACAATATTGCAGAAGGTAGTACCAATAAATATTATTCAAATACCCAAGTAAGAAACGCAATTGGTGTAACTGCGCCATTAACTTATGATGCTAGTACCGGAGGTATCGCATTGCCTAGAGCAAGTATAAATCAAGCTGGCTATTTGGATTATTCTGACTGGATTGCGTTTGACAGTAAAATGGGTACCGCTTCTGCTACCGCTACTTTTGTACCTTATACCGGTGCAACAAGAGCTGTTGATTTGGGCGCATATGATCTTACTGTTAATGGGATTACAGCAGGTAGAGGTGCAGGTGGATTTATTTCAAATACAGCATTAGGAGTTGAAGCACTTATGACAAATACAACAGGATTGTATAATACTGCTTTAGGTAATGGGGCACTAAAAGTAAATACAACAGGATTTGACAATATCTCTCTTGGATCAGGTACGCTATACTATAACACTACTGGTTTTTATAATACCGCATCTGGAGGATTGGCTTTACATTACAATACAGGTGGTAATTATAATACGGCTACAGGGGGCAAGGCATTAATTCAAAACGTAAATGGAAATAACAATACTGCAGTTGGATATAATGCACTACTAAATAATTTAAATAGTAGTAATAATACTGCAATTGGTGTTGGGTCGGATATTACAGCCGATGGAATTACGAATGCAACAGCCCTTGGTTATATGGCAAAAGTAAATGGCAGCAATACTATACAGTTAGGAAATAGTGCTGTTACAGACATTAAAACTGCTGGCAAGTTAACTACTGGTGCTGTTACTTATCCAAATATACATGGGTCGAATGGACAAGTTTTAACCACAACTGGATCTGGTACCATCACATGGACTACAATAACTGGCTTATCAAGTCAAACAATTACCACAACATCTTTGAATCAACCATTTGACATTTTTCCAATTACAGGTTATCAAGGATCAAGTATTGATATTAGAACAGGTGAAAATTTAGCAAATGGTATTGGGTCTTTGTCGTCAAATACAGATGGTATTGCAAATATTGCAGTAGGTATTAGAACATTAAAAAATAATACAGTAGGTTCTGCAAATACTGGACTTGGTTTTGAATCTTTATTTTCAAATACGACGGGTTTTGTAAATACAGGGATTGGGGCTTATGCATTAAGGTCAAATACAACTGGTGCTGCAAATACGGCAGTAGGAAGTACAGCATTACTTTCTAATACAAGTGGCATTGGGAATAGTGCATTTGGTGAATGGACTTTGATGTCTAGCACTACCGCATCCTATAATACAGCCATTGGGACTAATAGTATGTTTAGATCAACTACAGGTGTTGGGAATACGGGGGTTGGTTTTAATACTTTATTTACGAATCAGACAGGAAGTTTTAATATAGCAATTGGACTAGATGCTATGTATTCAAATACGACAGGTCTATATAATACGGCAATTGGAAAATCAGCTTTACCAAATAATACGACAGGAAATTATAATACTGCACAAGGTTCAAATGCGCTTTTTAGAAATACAACTGGAATAAATAATGTTGCAAATGGTGTGAGTGCTTTAAGTAATGTAACAATTGGATCTAATAATACTGCAATAGGTTTTCAAGCAAATGTTGCAAGTGGCACTATTAGTAATTCAACTGCAATTGGATCAGGCGCAATAGTATATGCGGACAATACAATTCAATTAGGAAATCCAAACATCACAGATATTAAAACCGCTGGTAAATTAACAACAGGCATAATCACTTATCCAAATATGGATGGTATAAGTGGGCAAGTTTTAACCACAACTGGATCTGGTACCATCACATGGACAACACCGGCAATAACTGACTTATCTAATATAACAGGTATATTATCTATTGCAAAAGGAGGTACTGGGACTAGTACACAAAATTTTGTGGACTTGATAGCAGACCAAACTATTGCGGGAGTTAAAACATTTAGTGCTGATGGAATTTTTAATGGCATTAAAATTGGTAGAGGTGGTGCTTCTATTGAAACAAATACTGCAATTGGTAAAAATGCATTAAATGCACATGCCACTGGTGGAAGCAATACTGCTATAGGAAACGAAGCCTTGAATTCAAATATTAATAACGAAGGCAATACGGCTGTTGGTTCTTTATCCTTGAGTTCAAACACTTATGGAATGGATAATACGGCAGTTGGTATGGAAAGCTTAAAATCTAATACCAATGGTTATTATAATCAGGCTTTTGGATATAGAGCACTTTTCTCAAATACGACTGCATCAAACAATACAGCAATAGGTACAGTTGCTTTATCATCTAATACTACAGGTGAATATAATATTGGTATTGGAAGAAATGCACTCATTGCAAATACAGTTGGAAATAAAAATATTGCATTGGGCGTGAATTCAATGGATGCAAATGTGGATGGAATTGAAAATGTAGGTATCGGCTTTTGGACCAATGTTGCATCTGGTAGTTTAAATAATGCCATCGCCATTGGCGCAAGGGCTATTGTAAATGCAAGCAATACCATTCAACTAGGTAACGGTGATATCACAGATGTTAAAACCGCTGGCAAATTAACTACAGGTGCAGTGACTTATCCAAATGCACATGGATCAAACGGGCAAGTATTATCAACAACAGGCACAGGCACTTTAACATGGACGACACCAGCCATAACCAACTTGTCAAATATCACTGGAGTGCTGTCGATTGCAAAAGGGGGAACAGGTACAAGCACTCAAAATTTCGTGGATTTAACAACAGACCAAATTTTAGCTGGAAGTAAAACATTTTCAAGCGGTATTGTATCAATAGGACAAAATACTAGAGGGAGTGCAACCTCCTCTATTGCTTTTCCGCACGTTGATGATCCTGCTTTTATAAGTCATTATACTGCAGGTAATCAAGCTAAAATGAGTTTTAGTGCTGGAGATGATCCAACAAATGATTATTTTGTTTTCGGATATGGCTTACCAGGTTCATTTGTTCAAAAACTAACCATATCTGCTGATGGTAAAATTGTTGCACCAATGGATGCATCAATCAATGGACTTACAATTGGAATGGGAAGAGCAAGTGTTTTAGGCAATAGTGCTTTTGGAAATACGGCCTTAAATTCAAATACAACTGGGCAATTTAATACTGCAATTGGAAACCAAACTTTAAAATTCAATACAACTGGATCTGCTAATACAGCGATAGGTAACGAATCCATGTTGTCTAATGTTTCAGGGAATGCCAACCTTGCAGTTGGAGCAAGTACATTACAAGCAAATCAAATTGGGTCTGAAAATACAGCTGTTGGAACGGGCTCAATGTATTTAAATACAGAAGGAAATAGAAATACTGCATTTGGAAATCAAAGTTTAAGATCAAATACAACAGGGTCTGAAAATAGTGCAATTGGTACATGGGCGCTATTCTCCAATACTACAGGTAATGCCAATACTGCTAATGGAACATGGGCTTTGCATTTTAATTCAAGTGGTGTAAATAATACCGCTGTAGGCAATAACGCTTCGACTTATACAACTAATGGATCTTACAATACAACACTTGGCGCTTTTTCATTTTATAAAAATACAATTGGTCATCATAATACATCAACTGGGTCGAACAGTATGTTTGAAAATTTAAGTGGTGAATACAATACAGCAAATGGATTTGAATCATTGAAATTAAATACTACTGGAAGTAACAATACCGCAATTGGAGTGTATGCTAGTTTGTCTAATGCTACGGGGAATGATAATACTGCAATTGGAGCGGCTTCATTGTATGCACACACGGGGGGCAATTACAATACAGCGATAGGTTCGAATGCTTTATTTTATGACAGAACTGGAGTCAAAAATACAGCGATAGGTTATAAAGCGGATGTGTCTGCAACAGGGCTTACAAATGCAACTGCAATAGGAAGTGAAGCTGTTGTTGGCGAGAGTAATACAATTGCATTGGGGAATCCGTCAGTAACAAAAGTAATCACAGCAGGGACTTTAACTGCAGGAAATGTCACTTATCCAAATACACATGGAACTTCAGGCCAAATACTTACCACAACCGGATCTGGAACATTGACTTGGACTGCCTCGGTAACCCACTATGTTGGCGAAAGCTACGGCGGCGGTATCGTTTTTTATGTATACGACAATGGGCAACATGGATTGATTGCTGCGACTTCCGATCAGGCAGTTAATATTAGATGGAATGCAGGGGTAAATTCCAATACAATTGCATTGGCAGACGGATTAGGTGCAGGTAAAAAAAATACTGCGACAATTATTGCTAGTCAAGGCTTCGGTGACGGACAAACTTATGCTGCAAGGGCTTGTAATGAGTATACTGTTACATCAGGAGGCGTAACATATGGAGATTGGTATTTACCTTCTAAATATGAATTGAACTTATTAAGAGACGCAAAATTTGTGGTTGGTAATTTTGCAGGTTTCTTTTATTGGAGTTCAACAGAAATCAATCAAACTACTTCATGGGGTCAATATTTTGATTTAACTACAACTCAAAGTGCTGGGGATAAAGTTTCATATGATACCAATAGAGTCAGAGCAATTAGATCCTTTTAATTAAGCTAACTAAATCTTAGATACGATCAAATGAGGAGATGAAAATGCCTCATTTGATCGTATTATATTATATATATCCATTTTACTTTTAAAATATTCAGGGAGACTTCCTATTTTTTCTAAAGAAACACAAAAACATGTTCCTAATTCGCTTTCAGGAACATATTTTGAAGGTCTATAGTTCATATCCAATCTTTCATGAAATACTTTTGACCTTCATCAAATCAATCTTATATGAAGAAATTTTTTCTAAGTCTATTGACTTTATCTATCCTTAGTGTAACAGCAGTATCAGCACAAAAATTAGACGCCGCAACTAAAAACATGAAAGAATACAATCGTGTTTGGGATGTAGTTATCAATGAAGGCAGAATAAACATATTAGACACTGCTTATGCTGAAAATGCTATGTTGCATACTACGCCAGCAACGATGGGCAAAGCAAACTGTATTGCTTACTATGCAAACTATATTTCAGGTTTCTCTAATCGCAAGTTTACAGTTAAAGAGTCGATTGCTCAAGGAAATAAGGTTGTAAAATACTGGAATTTTAAAGGCAAGCATACAGGTAACTTCTTTGGTATTCCTGCTACAAATAAAGAGGTAGATGTGATTGGTTGTACAATTGCAACAGTAGTCAATGGTAAAATCACAGAAGAACAAGATTTTATGGACAACCTAGAGTTCTTTAGACAATTAGGTTTAATGCCTCGTTAAGCTTCTCTGGAATTAATAGATTTTATAAAAGCGGAAGGGGTAACGCCCTTTCGCTCCTTAAAAGCGTCAATGAATTTTGACCTTGAAGCAAAACCGGCATTGGATGAAATTGCCTCAATCGTTAAGTTTTTAGACTCTCCCTGTTCGATCATTTTACATACATGATCAATTCTTAGGTGCTTTCTCCACTCACTAAATGTAATATTGAGGTCTTTATTAAAATAAATAGATAAGGTTCTTTCAGGAATTTTTAAGTCGAAAGACATTTGAGATAAAGAAAATTCCTTTTGTATATAAGGGTCTCCTTTTAAATATTCATTAATTACTTCTTCGAAATCTTGTATGCCAGCTGACTCTTTTACTTTTTTAGGTAAGCTTTGTTTAAGCTCCTCTATGATATTATCTTTGCCTTGTTCAACTGTATAGGATACATTACCATAAAGGATCTTAGGGAATAAGAACAAGAAAATATTTTGCAAGAAAAATCCACCACCACAGATTTCAAAATAATATTTTTCTGAAAAAATAATAGTAGAAGGAACGCCAAGAACAGAAAAATGATACCCGTAAATAGTTGACATATGGCCAATACTATTTACTGCGATTACAATTTGAATTCCACAAAGTAAAAAGAACCATTTTTTTAAAATCAAATGGTTAGATGGCAATCGATTGAACTTTTTAAATGTATTGTTGCTTTGAATTAAGAAGTAAGCAATCGAGCCAATCGCGTAAATTAATAAGTGTGCAGATCTTGAAAACAAGATGAACTCGAAGGAGGCAAATAAAAAGTTAAGCGAATAATTTTCTGTAATATTTACTATCTCATGAGCAATTTTTGATTTTTGATCAAATGGTAAGGTCGTAAATGGCAAACAATTGACCACAGTTAAGAATGCAGGTAATAGATGCAACCAATCCCATTTTTGCAATTTATTATTGTCTGCCAAGGTGGTCTTAACATAATAGAATAATAAGGGTCCAAGTAAATAAGACAAAGGCAACCAATTGACAAAGGAAACACCCTCCCAAAAAATATCTTTTGTAAAGTGAAGCCCAAAATAAACCATGACTACTAAGTTGCAGCATAAAAAAAACAGTGCTAAGAAAATATTGGATCTATTTAAAGAACTTAGATAGTAGATAAGTATAAAAGAAGTAAAAATGCCAAAAAGAGGGAACAAAATAGCCATAAAGGTCTGATTACTTGATGTTTAGTCGTCAAGATACATAAAATGGGTTGCTAAAAATAGAATTTCGTCTAATTTTTAGCTTGCTTCCTAGAATCGAAATTTCTCTACTTTGTTCCCAAATGCCTTATTGGAACATCCTTACTCCCTTTATATTGTGTTGAATGTCAACTTATTCGTTCTTTAGACATTCAATCATTAAAAAATAAAAAACATGAAAAGAATCATTTTATTGGCAATTATCGCCATTTCTGTAGTTTCTTGCTCTCAAAAGAACGAAAGCGCGTCTGCTTCTGCTGATCCACACCAATTTGGATTTAACTATGACAGCACAGCGCATATGGATCAAATTAAAGCAACTTTTAAGGATCTTGAAAATTATGATACAGCAAGTTATGTTGCTAAATATGCAGATTCAGCTAAGTTTCATGACAATGGTAAATTGACAAATTTAGCAGAGAATGTGGCTTTACAACAAGGTTTTATAGCTGCTGGAATTAAAGCTAAAGTGAAAGATGACTATGCAATGTGGAGTAGTCATTTTAATTTCAAAGACGGAAACCAAGGAGATTATGTGTATTCTTATTTAACCGCAACATTTACGAAGGGCGACAAGTCTGTGGATGTAGTCATGTTCCAAGCTGACTTATTTAATAAGGATGGTAAAATTATTGAAGAGTGGTTGGTATATGATCCAACGAATATGGCTGCATTATTGAAGTAGTTATAAGCGATTTACGATAAGAAAAAGCCCCGGCAGATTGCCAGGGCTTTTTTGTATTTTTTCAACCTAAACTTTAAAACATTTATTTACTTACACGCTTGTAAGTCTTGATACTAGTCACCTTATTTATTGTATCAACAATTGTTTGAGTAAACTCATCTGTACCATTGAATGTTACAGGGATATTATATTTACCTGCCCAAGCTTTGTTGCTAGTGAATGTTAAATCTTCTGTTAAGTCATTGTTATTTAAAGTAAAGGTGCCTTGACCTATTGCTTTTGAATAAGTAGTGCTTGTTGTATCTGCCAAGAATCTAGCAGCCCACATAAAATGACCAGCGTGGTATATTTTATATTCATTGTAAGTATTTACAACAGAATCCTCTCCAGTTACATTGATGCTTTTTGTTTGGTGCCAAACTCCGTCTAATGCAGAAGTACCTGAAGCAGCAATAGAGGTATAAGTTTCTTTTAAGTTCCATTTTTTACCATTCAATGTCAATTCTGGGATAGTTTGTGTATAGCCTTTGTCCGTTTGAGCAATTTCTAAATTAGCTACCTGTGTAGAATCAAGTGTATTCGTATTGAAAATATTCGTTTCTACTACTTTGCCATCTGCAAAAGTATAAGAACCAAGTCCGAATCCAACTGAAGAATCCTTCGCTTGGTAAATAAAGAAGTAAGATTCAGGAGTGTACATTTTAAATTGTGTATTCCCTTCAGTAGCTAAAGTAACCGTTTCGGTTGTGCCATCAGAAATTACAGCTTGGTCCATGCTGTAAACGCCAGTCATAGAAACGCTCTTAGGTGACTCAGAACAGCTTGCCAATAATGCAGTCAAGGCAAAGCCTAAAAAGATGTTTTTTTTCATTTTTTGTTTGATTTGTTAATTAAGCAATTAGATTCAAAATTGATCTTAGCGGTATAAAGTTAATTGGTACCAGGTCTTTTAAAAGGTAGCCTTGGGCTTAAGATGTTCCCAAAAGGGCAAAAGGAACAAATTTTCAGCAATTTTAGATGAAATAACATCTTCTGGAAGCTAGATTGCTCCTTCATCAAACATAAAAATCAAGTATGAAAAAGTTCATTTTATCTTGCTTCCTTGTAAGTTCAATTATTGCATGTTCTCCAAAAACAGAATCAACCAGTACATCATCTTATCCTGCAGACGCTGTTGGGTATAATCTTGATAGCTCAGCTAATATTGATTTAGTAAAAAAGACGACATTGGCTTTTGAGTCAATGGATTCTGTTACATATAGAGGTTATTACGCTGAAAATGCAAAATTTCATGATAATCAAAACGAAATGAGCTTAGATCAAAATGTAGCTAATTTTGCCTTTTTCAAATCAACTGGCGTAACCATTAAGGTAGACAAAATTGATCCAATCTGGGAGGCTGTAAACAAAGAAGCTTCTCCTGATGGCGTTACAAATTATGTTATTTCATTTCAACATGTCATCTTTAAAAAAGGAGATAAGGAAGTGAAAGTGATAATGAATGTAGTGAATGCAATGAAAGATGGGAAGATAGTTGAAGAGTGGGGTTTGTACGATTCAAAGGCATTGCTTGAATTATTGAATCAAAAATAATTTTTATTATTTATATAATAGCTTAAAACAAAGAAGCCCGTCAATGACGGGCTTCTTTGATTGGACTAAAATTTATTTTAAAAATCGTATTCTTTATTTAGATCTGCTATAAGTTCATCAGCTGCTTTATGTAAATTTCTCAACTGAGGCAATCGAACATTGGCCAAAGAATTTCTGATATGATTTAACCTGTTTGAATATTCGGTTAAAACAATCGGATCTGTTGTCATTAATTGCACATTCGATTTTACGCTTGCGGTATTAACATTTTGATAAAATCTATGATCAAAAATGCTATAAGATTTATCCCTTGCTCTAATTTTATAATCTTCCACCGCTAGTCCAGTATTTTTAATTGTTTCCGCTGACTCCCAATAAGCGGCAATCTTATTGCTTAAATCTTGATTCTGAATGAGGCGCATTCCGCCCGCATTTTTTAATTGAGATGCCGCTCTTTCATTAATATTTAAAGGAAAATTTCCTAGTGTTTTTAAGTTTACTGCATAAAGTAGTTTTATGGTACTGTCATTCCATACGTTGTTGATTAACAAATTTGTGGAGGTGTCAATTTTATAAACTTGATTTTGATCATATTCTTCAAGCATATTAAAAAATGCGGTATCTTTTTTCAAGTCTTCTAGCAGGCTCTGCATGTATTGCTCTGCTCTATGATTCTCTATCATATGCTCCCTTTGGTTTTCTGCAAAAAAACCAAGCGTAACGGCCGCGAACAACATGATAAACTCAGTGATATATTCTTTCCAGTTTTTTGGCTTGTGGCTGTGGTGATGTACTTCCATTTTTTATTTTTTGAATGAGCAATTTATTTTACTTGTATTTTAAGCACCGTTTTTTAAATGATTAAGATGTTCCAATATACCAATAAGAAACAAATTTAAACCTAAAACATTAGATATTTCTTTATTATCTTTAATTCAAATTTTTATATGGTTTGAGTGCATGTATTTGGTTCGACGGAAAATCTAAAGAAGCATTTTTATTCTACAAGGAAGTTTTTGGAGATGTTGAATTGATCTCTGAAAATCCTTTCGCAGTCAATTATAATTTATATGGCCGACGCTTTATGCATTTAAACGGAGGTCCGGGATACGCTATCAATCCTTCTATTTCATTTTTTATTAGCGCAGAAAGCCAAGAAGAATTAGAATCAATTTGGGTTCAATTAATTCAAGGGGGCAATGTGTTAATGCCTCTTGGAGCATATCCATGGAGTGCCCAATATGGATGGTGTGCGGATAAGTATGGTGTCAATTGGCAACTAATGTTGGGACATGAGAGTCGTTGCAAAGTGATGCCTAATCTTATGTATACAGGTGCTAATAGCGGAAAAGCTGCCGAAGCCATTAAGTTCTATACGAGCTTGTTTGAGCAAGGCAATATTATACATATGAGTCAGTATGAGGAAGCTGAACCAGATGTAACAGGATATATTAAATACGCCCAATTTGAATTAAATGGGTTGCCTTTTGGTGCAATGGACAGTTCTGCCGACCATCAATACAATTTTAACGAAGCGGTGTCCTTTGTGATTACGGTAGATACACAGGAAGAAATTGATCATTATTGGAACCATTTTTCTGAAGAAGGCAAGCCTGGAAGATGTGGGTGGATCAAAGATAAGTATGGTGTTAGTTGGCAGGTTGTGCCCTCTATTCTAGGAAAACTAATGACCAATCCAGCCTCTGCACCCAAAGCCACCTATGCTTTTATGCAAATGTCTAAATTTATTATTGCGGACTTGGAACAAGCCGTGAAATAAATCATTACCTCTAATTTTTTACTTAAGTATCTTAGCATGATGAATAAGAAAGTAATAATCGTTGGGAGTACGGGAATGATTGGAGGGATAGTACTTCAATTATGCATGTCTAATAAGGACATTATCGAAGTGATTTCATTAGTAAGAAGGGCAACAAGTATCGATCACCCAAAATATAAAGAAGTTGTTGTTGATGATTTTTTGAATTATGACCCATATGTTCATTTATTCAACCAGGTGGATATTGTTTACTATTGTTTGGGGGCCTATACAGGATCTGTTCCGGCAGATGAATTTAGAATCATCAATTTTGATTATCCTTATAATTTAGCAAAGTGTATTTATGCTAATTCTCCAACAGCAACATTTTGTTTATTGAGTGGGCAGGGGGCAGATAGGACTGAAAAAAGCAAGTTGCAATTTGCAAGAGATAAGGGGGCTATAGAAAATGCAATTGATGCATTAGGATTTAAAGCCTTTTATACATTTAGACCAGGATATATTTACCCAACGAAAAAAAGAAAGGAGCCAAATTTCATGTATACTATATCTCGATTCTTTTATCCAATTATAAAATTACTTGGCAAAACTTTAAGCATCACCGATCAGCAACTTGGTAAAGCAATATTTAAAGTGGGTATGCATGGCCATACGCACTCGATACTTGAAAACAAAGACATGAGACTGCTGAATTTATAGCCTAAAAAACGCCTTTATTCAACTGAATTAATAATTGGTTATTAAGTTCCTTTGCCCTTTGCATAATAAAAAGATAATAAGCACACCTGCTTTCTAATTTATTCACTGTCAATCTAAATTCTGGTGCGAGAATTGAATTCCTTAAACTTGCTATAGACTTAAAATCTTCTAATTGCATTTTTGTAGTCCTAGTCTGTCCTGGATATAAAGTATCTGAACGATCCATATAGCCATAATTAAATGACTTGTTCATGAATTCATTCACATCATCATCAAGCACCTTATTATTTACAACCAACTTGCCATACAGCGCTTCATAATATTGGGCAATTAATTTTTTAGTTTCAAAGTTTTCAATATTACTTAAACTGCCAGATGCTATCGTGTTTTTATAAGAAGCGTTATTTATAAACAACCCAATACCAAATACGGCATTTGAATAAGTGTTGACAATTGAATCTACTGCGACATTTTCATTTAGCTTTTGACTTTGATAAGCAAGAGAAATGTCTTTTATTTTTTCAAAAACGTAAAATGAATTTTTATATTCATTGATTCTTGCCTCAATTTCGATTGAATCTTGTTTGAGGTCATCTATCATCGCCATGAGGTTCTGATCCTTACGGTGTTCTATGATCTGATGCTCTCTTAAATTTTCTGCAAGAAATCCAAGCGTAACCGCTGCAAACAGCATGATGAATTCAGTAATATACTCTTTCCAATTCTTAGGCTTGTGGCTGTGGTGATGTACTTCCATAAAGTTTTGTTATGGTTGTAAATATCAAACTTTTTCGAGTACTAATTTTATTTTTTATACAAATTAGAGCGAATTGTACTTATGAATAGATTCTGAGGTTATTACCAGACAAGGTAGTTTTGTATTGCTTTAATGGTGCGCCAGCAGGCCCATTGGTCACAGCGCCCGAAGTGCTAAAAGTAGAGCCATGACCAGAGCAATAAAAACGGTTGTTATTCGCTTCAAAATCTAAAGTAACCTGTTGATGGGTACAAATTGAACTAACCGCAATAAACTCATTCGTTAATGTTCTAGCGATAATAATACTATTGGTTCTATCTACATAGAAACCTCCAGCTGTGTTTAAGTTTGTATAAGGGCTGACTGTGATATTGATTGTAAAATCTACATTCTTTATCGTATTGTTATTGGAACCACTTGGAGTTGTAGGTGCTGGGTCATCTGATTTAGAGCAAGATTGCATACAACCAAAAATGAGTACAGAAGCAGCACTCAAACCTACTTGTTCTATAAAATCTTTTCTTTCCATGATGATTGTTTTAAATTAAACAATTAATCAGGTTATTTTGTTTAATAAAATTGAGCAATTAGTGTACTAGAAAAATTCTTTCATGTGTAACTATTTGTAATACAGGTATCTTACTGAATTTAATTCAATGAATTTGAGGCAAGCTATTAATATAGTATGGATAAAGAGAGATATTCGTTCACAGGATCATCTCCCATTACATGAGGCAGAAAAAGCGGGCTTGCCTTATATTATACTATATGTGTTTGAGCCATCTATGATGGACTATCCAGATACGAGTTTGAGACATCTACAATTTCAGTATCATTCATTATTAGATCTAAATAAGCGCTTAGCACCTTACAATAGAACTGTTTTAATTTGTCAGACAGAAGTGCTTGAAGTGCTGAAATTTATTGCTACTCAATATGAGATAGTACATTTGTTTAGCTATCAGGAATCGGGCATTCAAAAAACATATGATCGGGATATAGCTATTGCAGCTTATTGTAAAAACAATCAAATAGTATGGAAAGAATATCAGCGAGATGGCATTGTGAGAGGTATAAAAAACAGGACTGGATGGGATAAGCAATGGTATCAGAGGATGCATGAGCCCATTGTAGTCAATCAATATACGCAAGAATCTTTGTCAATAGTAGAAAATCCTTTCCCTCTGCAGTTAGCTTTAAAAGCTAAATTAGAACTTTATCCTTCCAGCTTTCAACCAGCAGGAGAAACCTATGCTTTTAAATATCTACAATCATTTGTAGCGGAAAGAGGAAAAAATTATAGCAAACATATAAGCAAGCCGAGTGAAAGTAGAATCAGTTGTGCAAGAATTTCACCCTACTTAAGCTGGGGGAATCTTTCGGTTAAACAGGCCTATCAGTTTATTTATCAAAACGCAAAATCTTTAACCAATAAACGACCGTACTCTAGCATGCTCACGAGGCTAAAATGGCATTGTCATTTTATGCAAAAATTTGAAATGGAATGCAGTTATGAAGTACAATGTTTGAATGCAGGGTATGCTTTATTAGCCCATACAAAAAATGAGCAATTGATTGAAGCATGGAAAAAAGGACAAACTGGATTTCCGCTTGTAGATGCCTGTATGCGTTGTCTTGAAGCAACGGGATGGATCAATTTTAGAATGCGCGCCATGTTGGTGAGTTTCTTCTGCCATCATTTATTCCAAGATTGGAGGGATGGCGTATACCATTTAGCCAACTTGTTTTTAGATTACGAACCAGGTATTCACTATCCACAGTTTCAAATGCAAGCCGGCACCACAGGAATGAATACCATTCGCATTTACAATCCTGTCAAACAAAGTATTGAGCATGATCCAGAAGGGGTATTCATTAAAAAATGGGTGCCTGAACTTTCTATTCTACCTAGTTCGCTTATCCATGAGCCTTCGAAGATGAGTTTGATGGACCAGGCATTTTATGAAATTGAACTTGGAAAGACTTATCCTATGCCGATTGTAGATCTTGAAGCAGCTGGCAGACATGCAAGAGATACTATTTGGGCAATGAAAAAGCATGACTTGGTTCGAGCAGAAAATAAAAGAATACTCGCAAGACATTGTCGATAATCAAAATGCCTTAATCAGTTCCTGTTGTCAGTCGCACAGTCTTATCATTTGCCAAAACCTTCTTTTCTTTAAACATAGTATTAGAATACAAATTAAGTAGTTTAGCTTTGCACCTAAATTTTCACCATGGCTGTTTTGGATGGCATAATGGAAATTAAAAAGCTTGCCATTGTCAAATTAAACCCCCTGAAATAAACATCCTAGTGTCTTCAAAAAAAGTAATTATTATTGGCGCCGGAGTAGGTGGTATGGCAACTGCCATTCGACTCAACTTACTTGGGTATACTGTACAAGTTTTTGAAAAGAACGATTACCCAGGAGGGAAGTTGAGTCATTTTGAAACCAATGGATATAGATTTGATGCCGGCCCTAGCTTGTTTACATGTCCTTATTTAATAGAGGAACTTTTTGACTTAGCAAAAGAACCTATCGCGTCTTATTTTGAATACCAAAAATTAGAGCTGGCCTGTAAATATTTTTATGATGATGGCGTTTGCATTCAAGCTTATACCAATAAAGCCGCTTTTGCTGCAGAGCTGCAAGCAAAGACAAATGAGCCTTCTGAAAATTTGTATCAATATTTAAATCATGCATCCAGTGCATACAATCATATTGGTCTTATTTTTTTACGCCATTCTTTACATGCGATTAAAACACTTTTTACCGCACCCATTATTAAAGCAATTGATAGATTAAAACTGGCTTATCTATTTAAGTCTTTAAACGATTACAATGCAGCTGCATTTAAGTCACCAAAACTAGTACAGCTATTTAATCGATTTGCCACCTACAATGGCAGCAATCCTTATAAGGCGCCAGCCATGTTATCCATGATTGCACATCTAGAACACAACGAAGGTGCATTTTATCCTAAAGGGGGCATGATTAGTATTACCAATGCCTTGTACCGTTTAGCTGTTAAGTTAGGTGTTCAATTTAGTTTTGGACAATCCGTTCAACAAATCATCACAGATAACAACCAAGTGAAAGGCGTAATGGTTGAAAATGAACAACTGGATGCAGAAATTGTTGTGAGTAATATGGATGTTTATTTCACTTACAAAAATTTACTACAAGATGCTACGAGGGCTGCTAAAGTAAAAAAGCAAGAGAGAAGTAGTAGTGCATTCATTTTTTATTGGGGTATGAATAAGTCTTTTCCTACATTGGATTTGCACAATATTTTTTTCAGTACAGATTATAAAGCAGAATTCAACGCCCTCTTTAATACTGGCTTACCATTTGAAGATCCAACGGTGTATGTCAATATCACCAATAAATTAGAGCCAGGTAAGCATGCCCCCTTAGGTAAAGAAAATTGGTTTGTGATGGTGAATGTACCTGCAAATACGGGGCAGGATTGGAATGCTTTAGAGCAGTTTTATAGACAAGCTATTATCCATAAATTAAATAAAATACTGGGGGATAATATAGAGCCATATATAGAGGTGTCCAAAGTGCTCTCGCCGGTGACGATAGAATCTAGAACGGCTTCTTATATGGGTTCACTTTATGGCACTAGTTCCAATAGCAAGATGGCCGCGTTTATGCGGCATCCTAATTTTAGTAAAAAAACAAGTGGCCTCTATTTTGTAGGCGGAAGTGTACATCCTGGTGGTGGCATACCGCTTTGTTTATCAAGTGCAGCAATCGTGTCTAATTTAATTCAAGACAAATACCATTCTTAATAGTACAATGCCTTATATAAAAAAATATAGCCCACTTTATCTAGCCTTACTGTTTCATATCACTGGCGTGCTAGGTATTTTATTTACCCCATTTAAAGACTGGTTTGTCATTAGCACACCGCTTGTTCTATTGACCATGTTTATATTACTTGCCAATACCCAAATTAAATTATCCAAAGCGTATATTTTATTTTTCTTGATAGCCTTTGCAATAGGTATGACAACCGAAATAATTGGTGTCAACACAGGACTACTTTTTGGCGACTATCAATATGGCCAAGTACTAGGTCCAAAGCTTTTTGGTGTTCCCTTATTGATAGGATTAAATTGGTTTGTGATTGTATTTTGTTCGGGGTCCCTTCTTGCCCAATGTATAGATTTACTCCAAAGAAAATTGAATATCAACCTAGCAGCCGCTACTTCAACTTTTGTTGTGGTATTAGGTGGTGCAGCAATTGCAACTTGTTTTGATTTTATATTAGAACCCGTTGCAGTGAAACTGCATTTTTGGTCCTGGGAAAATGGCTATATCCCTTTGTTCAATTATGTTTGCTGGTTTATTATTAGTGCTATATTATTGGGTGTTAAAGTGTATATCGAAAAGATGCGAGTGAACACATTTGCTACAAGTTTACTCCTTATTCAGGCTGCATTTTTTATGCTACTTAACTTGTTTTTATAACTATGGATTATCCTGCGACTGGTTTTAAAGGTTTAGTGGAGGGAGATAAATGGTGCCTTTGTGTAGCTAGATGGATAGAAGCCTATCGAGCAAATGTGGCACCACCACTTATCTTAAAGGCAACGCATATTAAAACTTTGGAGTCTATTTCATTAGAAGAATTATTAAAGTTTGAGTATCAATCACCCACTAACGAATAATGTAGAGTGCGCTAAATCAACACTAAACTAAAAAAGGTTTTAATGTCGGTCACCTTTCCAAGTGCCACCGTATCGGTAATCTTTTTCAGACTTAGCTTTATTGCAGCAATTGGTACATACAAAAATCCAGATTTTACCTTTGGCTATTTGGATCCTGTAAAGAATACTTGCTTCTTGATTACATAAAGCACAAATTTTTGTTTTCATCTAGATAAAAGTAATCTTTACAATTTTATTATTTGCTCTATTTTCGACCTAATTTCACCCAATACATGAAAATTCAAAAGCAACCAGAACAGCAAATAGTGCTCAATCAGATTTCTTATACTTTGGAAGAAATAGAAAAAGACTGTTGGATAAGACTCGTAAATGGCGCAGTTAAAAGTAGAGATGCCTTTCATACTCCCGCTGTTGCTACCATTTATAATGGCGAAGTGCATATGCGCACTGTTGTTTTAAGAAGAGCCTTACCTTTAATTAAAGTTTTACGTTTTCATACTGATATCCGAAGTAATAAATGGAAAGAGCTTGAATTGACTCCAGCAATTAGCCTCTTATTTTACGATGCATCTTCGCGAATACAGTTAAGAGTAAAAGGAAAAGCTACATTACATTATAATGATGCGATAACTTTAGAAGCTTGGCAAAACACAAACTTATCTAGTAGGCGTTGTTATTTGACTCCATTTACACCTTCTAGTTTTTCAGAAACGCCTACAAGCGGATTACCAGTGGAGATAGAACAAGAAAACTTTACCTTAGAAGAAAGTGAAGCAGGAAAACATTTTTTTGGTATTGTTTCTACACAGGTTGAGTCAATAGAATGGCTATGGTTAAACCATGCCGGTCATAGAAGGGCTTTTTTTGATTATGTAAATGAATCTAATAGTTGGATGATACCTTAACTTTTATTTATTCTTTATGCATCTCTGATTTTAATATTTTAATTAGTTTTTCGTTATTCTTTTGTGTGCTTTTTAAATTGGTGCGATAGATGAATAAAAAGTTATAATATTTTTGCACTTCAAAAATAAATTCATCTGAATCTATCATCGATCTTGTTTTATTTAAACTCAACATAAAATTTTGATAGTTTTCAGAATCGTTTAATTCATATTCATTTGAAAAATTCTGATAATCTCTAATTAATTTTCCAAGACCAATTGGGTAATAGTTGTTAAATACAATACCTACTTGATCAAAAAATTCATTGGCTGCTTCAATCGATTTGAAATCTACTTCGTAATAACTTGCCAATGTGTTTTTTAATTCGCCTTCTTCTACATAACTTAACAAACCGCTTGATTGCATATTTTTAAAAGAACTATTGTTCATGTAAAGGGTGGTAGAATAAGCAATAAATTGGGGCGTATTTTTAATTGAATCCATTAATTGCGCTTGGCTTATTTTTTTTGTCTTTGCCAGGTACAAGTAATTGTTAATTCTATTAAATCTTACGATACAGCTGTCTTCCACAGCAATCACTCTAGAAATATCAACTGAATCTGCTTGTAAATCTTTTAAAATTGCAATTTTATTTTGCTCTACCCGATGGTTCATGATTTGATGCTCTCTTAAATTTTCTGCTAGAAATCCGAGCGTAACTGCTGCAAACAACATGACAAACTCAATAATGTATTCCGACCATTTCTTTTTATGTGTTGGGTGGTGTGGGTGATGTACTTCCATGATGTTTTAATGTGAATATTTTTGTTCAATAAGTGTAAGTAATTCTTTTCCTTGTTCTTTTAATTTAATTTGAAAGCGTAAACCTACCGTAATCCTCTCTTGTCTAAAATGCCAAGCTTTAGCTAAAGCTTTCATTTGTTCATTTGTAAGTTTTGTATTCTCCAATTCATTTTTAATTAGCTCATCATAATTGTGGTAATTTTCATATCTACCTGGATGTACTATGGTATCCATTTTCGTCATATTTTTTAACTCATTTTCACTAATGTATTTAGAAAATGAAATTGGAAAAATATTGGCTAATGCAGGTCTAAATTCATTATTATAATGATCTGTCTCCATAATTGATCGTAGTTCGGCAAAATTTGCGTTTTCTTCATACCTTAATACAGCATTTAATATTTCTTTATCCTGAATATACCTAAGGGCACCTGTATTTTTCATTTGTTCAAATATGGTCTTTTTATTAACGAAACGATAAACCCAAAGGTCTATCGTTTCTGCTAATACTTTTAAATCTATTTTTTCTTTTATAAATCCATGATTGAAAGAAAGTGAGTCAAAATAGTGTGCGATGCGTGAATTATTCATAATCAAAGAATCTAGTTGTGCCTGATTTTCTTTCACATCGCTTATAAATGCATGCATTAGTTCTTCGGATCTTTCATTTTCAATGTGTTTTTCTCTCAAATTTTCTGCGATAAAACCCATACTTACTGCTAAGAAAAGCATTAGAAATTCGATGATATACTCTTTCCATTTTTTTGGATGATGTGAGTGATGATGCACTTCCATATTGATTATTTATTTGAATAGGAAAGAAACACCTTTTATAGACCTAAAGCCTCTTTTTACTTTAACGATTTGTTCCTTTGTGGGGTATTGGAACAAGTTTCGATTTATTTGACCTTATAGATCAAAGCGATATTCCAAAGGAAATCCTTGCCACCTGTAATTTTTGTGTTTAAGGTTTGGTTGATGGTTGATTGAAGGCTAAAAGGAAATTTTTTATGACTCAATGTTCCATTGGCTGTAAAGTAAGTGCCTTCCTTTTTATCTAAATATAAATAATAGACTGCTGGCGTCAAACTCAATTTAATTTGATCACTCAAAGGCAAATTAGCCACACTCAAATATATATTTATAAAATGGGTGGTCTGAGGACCGTCATCTTGCAAGCCATTGCCTTGCAAATAATATACCCCAGTGTTTATGTTTTTACTCAGGTTGATATTTGGTGCTAATTC
>JACCEA010244166.1_pt1 | contig 27840 bp, 48 predicted proteins | sample 7449851 | NCBI WGS metagenome assembly JACCEA01 (sample SAMN15323453, study PRJNA562643) | freshwater metagenome | isolation source: river surface water | place: USA:Blue River Watershed | collected 2017-08-18
CACCCAAACGGGTAATTAGCCTCTCGCCCCAATGCACATTCTGGATGTCAAGACACCAATCAGACTTGACCCTGCGCTCAACATCAGCGTTGATGCAGTCCTCGCGCCAATCACGACCACAACCCAAATTAAGAACCAAAGAAGTCTGCGACATATTCAGGACGATTAGCCTCTATCCAAGGACGAGCCTGTGCGTTCAAAGCCTCAACATCAGACCCAACGGTCTGTGAGCCGACATGATGCACATAGCTAGAAGAAACAAAATGAGAGTACCCAAGACGGTTCAGGTCAAAGCAGGACACATCGTCCGAGTACCAGTTCAAAGGTCCAAACCGACCATGTGCCCAAGCATCACGCGAGATGTAAGCAAAGATCGGGGCAATCACACCAGCCTCACGAATGAACGACTCGGACTTGAACCGATTCATATAAAGTGGGTCGCCGTCAGGGTTAAACCTAATATTCTGAGCAGCACGCACAGAATCGCTACGCGCTGCCACCCAACCGACTTTAGGCACAAGCTCTCGAATAATCTCGACATCCTCAAGCAATCGCTGGTAGCTGGTCGGCGTTAAGACAACATCGTCATTGCAGACGATGCAGCCCTGCGCGTACTTCAGCGCGTCATCAATGACTTCGTTGTAATCATCGCCAAAGTTACGCGCCTCGCCAAAGATCAGTCGGCAGTTCTCATACCCACCGATCACCTTCTCAGGACCGCGAAGATAAATAAACGCCTCTGGCGCGTATTGCTTGATTGACTCCAGCAGTACAGGCAACCCCCTGCCGTGTACTGTTGATATGCAGATTGGTATCACTTTTTCTTTGGCTTCTTGGCTGTCTTTGCAGCAGCCTTAAAGTCAGCAGCAGAAGGCGCTGCCTTACTGCCGACCTTGTTCATCTTCTCGCCTGAACCTGCTTTGATGCGTTCACGCTTGGCGTGAATATTGGCGTATAGACCTTGTTTCATTTTTTAGCCTTGTTCTTGGCAGTACGCTGACCACGCGAAGGCAAGGACTTGCCAGCAGAACTTAAGGCAATCGCAATCGCCTGTTTAGGATTCTTCACAACCTTGCCGCCAGCACCTGAGTGCAGCTTGCCTGACTTGTACTCACGCATAACAGAACCGATCTTCTTCTCTGCTTTTGTCATCTTCATAGCTTACCCCTTCAAAGTAAATTGACAGACACAATTATGCAACCCGCGACAGGTTTCTACGCAATGGCTGCGACCACTTCGAGGACACAGCCGAGCCGAACATCCCAATCGTGGCATCACTAGCAAAGGTCAAGACAAACGAATCAGCCTTGTCAGGAGACTTCAAGCCCCGCTTGCGAATATCGTCCTTCGATTCAATCTGAATCTTGCCGTTGCTGGTAAAGAAGTAACGCACAGTCGCAAGCTCTGCCACCAACTCCTCATCATTTGGAATGATGCAGTCACGCGCTTCAAACCACGCCTTGCACTTGTACCAAAGCTCGGCACGCAGGTTCTTGTAAGTAGTCCCCATTGCAGGACTCTCACTCACATTGATACCGCGAACAGGTAAACCCAACTCACGCAACCGATCAACCACACCAGCGCCCAAGCCAATCGAGTCCACCAAAATCTCATGCGGTCTTTGGCTTGGTGGCAAAGCCTCCCACTCAGCCACCACAGCACCCGTCAACTGCATCAAGTCCAAGTTCTTCCACACCTTGATCGGCTCAACCAAGCCGTTTCCCTGACGCTTGGCAAGGGTAGACCTGTCGCCGCCAAAGCGCGCCACATCAACGCCCCATATCAACTTAGCCGACTTGCTGACCTCAACATCACGGTGTTTAGCCAACTCGAGCAGTTCCATCGGGATGATCGTGTCATCGTCACTTCTTGGGAACTCGCCAAGGACACGAATGCGATAAGCGTTCGACTCCTCGCCATAACGCGCCTTCATCTCCTCGACATACGCCTCGCTGACCCGTGGGGAGTCAACGCAGGACACCTTCATCGTCACCCAATCATTCGCCAGACGGTTCTGCGTGTCGTAGAAGAAACCGCTAGACCGCACAGGGTTGCCGAGCAAAAGAGTGACAGCAGAGTGACCAGACATTGAGCCAGCCGCTGCCTCGAACACCTGCTCGGGGATACCAGATGCCTCATCAGCCACCAGCATCACATTCTCGGAGTGCACACCCTGCAAGGCTTCAGGCTGCTCGGCGCGAGATGTCCTTGCGGACACAAACGCCTCGGTAGCAGCTTCCTTGACCTCAATGCGGTCTTGCTTGACTTCCAGCATATCCCTCAAGGTAGGTGGCAGTTCCTTCACCCAACGCTTCAGTTCCGCAAACAAAGCGTCATACAACTGGCTGGAGGTGGGCGCTGTCACCACGACCTTGACGGGATACCTGAGTAATAGATACCAAATGATCGCCCATGACGCTGCCGTGGACTTGCCGACACCGTGACCAGATCGGACGCTGATACGCCTGTTGCCAGCCGCGATGTGATTCAGGAAGGTGCATTGCCACTCATCAGGGCTGGTGTTCAAGACTTCCTTCACAAACAGCACAGGATGATTCTTGTAGCGCGTGACAAACTGCACAAACGGGTTAGCCGCTAATTCATTCAGCTTCTTCTGGTGCGCGTTGTCCAACCTCTCCTGAACTTCAGGATGCAGCTTGATCTTCTTGTCAGTTGATTCTGTTGTCATGCAGGTATTGTTTCAGATTTTTCTTCAAAATTTTTTCTTGGGGCTGTGGGAAGTGATAGGGGTACGGGGTGGGGGGGTAGGTCGCCTGCGTTTGAAGAACAGGTGGCGGATATTTGTGGGGCTGTCATTGTCAGGTCGCCCCCGCCGAGAACGCTGACGGGGGGGTCACGGCGTTGAAATGAGTACTGAAGCACTCACCGATTTGATACAACATTCATTATGTTAAGTTTCATCGTGGTTATCCACAGGTCATACAGGCTTTTCGTTGCTTGCACGCAACACTTGCCATGCGTCTGTGGATAACCTGAACAACTTACGCCTTGTCATCTGTGGATACTTGCTCCACGACCTCGATGTGACGCAACGCGTCCAGCCTCATGCCAGACAGGTTCACTTGCACGCTTGGCTGCTTGCTCTGGGCGTAGGCTTGCGGATTCCAGCGTTCAGCGACCCATTGGCGCGTTTGCACGCGTAGCTTGGCTTTCTGCACCTCTTGGTAGTCAGTATCGTCAGCGATGTCAATCATTTGTCCTACTAATTCGTCCGCAGCTCGTGCGCGCGCGCGTATTAGGAAACCTTCCTGTTCTGGGCGATCTAGCCACTCGTGAAGTGCCTTTTTGCTCACGCCAAGCGCAAGGCATATCTTCGTTTCGCTCATCCCCGACTCAAACATATTTTGCAGTTGCTCAACAGGCAATGAGTCCAACATTGCAAGGTCGTGATGCTTTTTCTTGTTACCAGCCATTTAAACGCTCTCCAATCAATTTTTATACAACGATGCTACCTGCATATCAAAAGCGTATCAAAACGCCTCTAACGCCCGATTAGACGCCTTCCTGACCATTTTAGAAGTGTCAAACACCTTCTTCATCGGTTCGCCTTCCAATTCATCCGATTTCATGTCATCGAGTCCTGTCTCGCCAGCATGAGGAAACTTCACAGGGTCTTTGTCGAGTCTGACGAGGTTCGCAGTTGGGTGCAAGGCTTTGATTTTCATGGTTTCCTTGATGACGGGTGACTCCATGATGACCTCAAGTTCCTGCATCGTCCAGATGTGCCGGTTCTGGACATCAGGTCTGAACTGCTGGTAAAGCTCTGCATCGTGCTGAGTCTCGACAACGACCATGACCGACCCGTCTTGCATCTGCAACTCGCAAGCCTTGATCTCTGGCACAGGCTGAACGCCGTGTGCCTCAGCCCAACTGTCTAACGCTGCGTAGGCATTCTTCATCCCTTGGATGGCTTTCTCGAACCTGACCTCATCTCGCTTGACCTGTGCATCGAAGATTCGTTCCGACTGTTTCCAGAACTTGATGCGGAACTCGGAATCCACCAACTCGATGACTCGGTTAATACCCCACCGTTTCTCGTGGTTATTCTTCACGACCTTGAGGTCAATCAACCCTGACCGCATGACTGCCTCAAACGGGTCAATCGGGAAACTTGGTTGCTCGATCTTTTTCAACGCTTTGCTCAGTTTCTTTTGCATTTTTGCTACCTTTCTGTTTTCTTACAAAATACCCGTCTCAACACCGTCACATCGTCTACTTATGGGTGCGGTATATAGACCCGCACCCCATAAGTAGACGGTTTTGTCGTCTACGCTTGGAGTCTCCATTTGTCCACATATGTAGACGATATGTAGACGATTATTTGATTGGAATGACCTTCCCAAACTCTCCATCAGACTGTTCATGTTCTTCAAATACAGCCCAACACCAATCACCAAAAAGTTCTATCTTTTTAGCATTAACAAGCTGCGTCTTGACGCGCCAGAACAGCTTTCTGAATGCCTCAATGTCCGAATCGTTGCCAGTAATTGCTCTAAATTCAGCCTTCCATTGCTCAATTTTTATGCACTTATTGCGCTTTCCATCGACCTGTTCCATCGTCCCGAACTTCTTAATGGCAGCGTGCAGCGCCTTCAAACCAAGCTGATTGTTGTGTCCAAGCCCTGCTCTATTTGGTGGCGTTGCCTGCTTTCTCTGCTGATTTACATCCATTTGATCGTCCAATTCCAACGCCAAGCTGGTCACAGATTCAAAGCCTAGCGCGCTGGTTCCAATGTCCACCGTGACCATTTGAAAGCCCATGCGCTGCCCGTCCTCGCCGTCCTTTTGCTTGCTGATGTGCAGGATTCCTTTGGGCGCGTCCTCGATTCTTATGATCTCGAGTTCGGTGTCCACCGCGCCTAGCAAGCTGCTGTGACCTCGCAGACCCTTCGTCGCGTCCTTACCTGCGTGGTGGACTACAAGCAATGCCGAGTCGTAACGCTGCTGGATTGCACCTGCCGCGGTGATGAATGCCCCCATGTCTTCACTCGCGTTCTCATTGCCACCGCCAAAGGCTCTGGCTAGCGTGTCAATCACGATGAGCTGAAACTGGATGCCTTGAATCGCTTGCAACTCGTCAATGGCTGTTGCTAAGTCTTGAATGTCCTGCTGGCTTGATCTCAGGTTGACCTGCCTTCTGAGGAAATAGACAGGCGCGCCTTGTGGCGTGTCGTGGTGCAGCTTTAGGGCTTTGATACGCGCCCCGATACCGCCGTGACCTTCACCTGCGATGTACAGGACTGCTCCTTGCTGCTTGACTTCCTTGCCTAAGAACGGTCTGGTCGTGGCGATGCACTCTGCAATGTCCAAAGCTACGAATGACTTAAAGCTGGCAGGTGGCGCGTACAAGGCTACGAAAGCCTTTTTGGGGATAACGCCTTCGATGAGCCAATCAACAGGCTCGTCCTTGATGTCATCCCACGCTTCGATCTGGAAGCCTTGTCTAATGGGTTTGAGTTCTTGTTCAGGCTCTGTTGCTTTTTCTTCCTTGTCTTGGAATCGTACAGGAATCGTGACCTCATCTTCTGTGGTCACTTTGACTGCGTACTGCTTGACTAGGTCTTGCAGCTTGTTCTTAGTGCCGTTGTACTTGTGAACATACTCGAATGCGTCTTCCTTGAGTTCGAGTTCAAGGTCAAGGGTTCTGATTGACTTGGCAATGGTCTTGATGGCTTTGGTGGCTTTCTTGGCGTACTCCCAACCCACCTTATCGCAGTCAGGCACGATGACGATGTTGAGATTCACGAAGTACTGGATTGCGTCCTCTGGGAAGCTACCAGCTCCTGCGTGCGTTGTTGTGGCTGTCATGCCGATGCTGGTTAGCGCGTCCGCTGCCTTCTCGCCTTCTGTGAGGAACACGACCTTGTTGAGTTCTCTGGCTTCTTCTAGTGCTGGCAGGTTGTACGGGACGATGTTCGCGCCGAGCATCGTGGCGTGTCGTCTGCCTTCGTTGTCCACCTTGAGCAGCTTGTAAGTTTTGCCCTTGTGGTCATTCGTCTTGTAACGCTGCTTGATGAACTGCGTCACACCGTCCTCATCTGTGTAGTGCCACTCCTGCTCTAGCGTTGTTTGTAGAGGCTTGAGTTGGCTCAGAGGTTCAGGTCTAGGCTCAAGGTCTGGCAGCAGCCCGAAGTTCTTGATGGCTTCAAAGACATCGTGCTGCTCACACCCACCGTGGCACTTGAACAGCGGCTTGCCATCCTCACCGTCAGAGATAGACAGGCTAGGATTCTTGTCACCGTTGCCTTGCCCGTGTGTAGGTAAAGGGCAACTGGCTAACCAGCCTTGCCCTGTCCTCTTTGCGTTGCCAAGCGCCTTTGCTATTTGTTCGGCTTGCATTACTTGTTCTTTCCAATCTCTGCCGCTGCTCTAACGATTGCTCGGCGGGTTGCTGCGTACTTATCTTCACTTTCGTGAGAAAAGTGCATATCAAACAATTCCATGTTTTCCCAAAATAAGTCCAACTTCACAGCCAAACGCAGCGCCTGACCGTCATCAATAAGCGGATTCCATTGCCAAAACAAACCATCATCAGAAACCCATTCGTGTGTTTCATTTGATAATTGACGCTTGTATGTAAGTCCGTAATCAGCCGCTTTGGCAGCAAGTTCTAGCAGTTCTTTGTCAAACATCTTCTTGTCCTTCTTCTAATTCCTGCAATCGCTGCTCTAATTCGTAGACCCTTTGAGCCAACGCAATCAGCAGCAGCGTCCAAAATTCTTTTGTGTTTTCCATAGAGGAAAAAAAAGCGGGACAGCGTGATGCTGCCCCGCCTTCTCTCGCTGTTACTGAGGTGGCTGATCTTTTGGCTCGTCCTTGGTGACGAACTCATAAATAGATTCAGCGATTGCTTTAACAGCATCGAGTGATGTGCCTTGTGGCACAGAGCGCAAAGCTAATGCGATAGCTTCAAAACGAATTTGCATTGTGTTCATGTCTGTGATTCCTTAAAACATTTCGTCATCATCAACTGCTTTAGCTGCGGCTGTCTTTGGTGCTGCGGCTTGCTTCATGCCACCAAACTCACCTGATGCAGAGAAGCTAGGCTCTTCTTCGGCATCCATGCCAGCGGGACGCTCAACCCACGAAACGACATTGAAGTTTGGGATGCGTGTTGAGCCTTTGCCGATCTTCTCCAGCTTGCTGCCTGTGTACTCAATGACAGGCAACTTGCCAGCGTTGGCTTCACGCTGCGCTGCTGCTGCGTTGTAGAGGGCTTCTAAGCCCATATTAGGACCTGTACCGTTGGATGACCACTCAACAGTTCCAAGCTCCTTGTTGTAGAACTTCACCATGAAGCCACGCTTGTGGTCGGGTGAAGGCTGCGGTCCTTTCTTGCCAAGACCTGCATCTGGTTGCCAATCACGCACACCTTCACCGAGGTGCAGCCAACCTGTTTGCACATTGTCAATGTCAAACACGACCTTCTTGAGTTGGATTTCTTCTTTTGCGTTATTGAGCCAAGCGTTTGCAGATGGCATGAAGCGGATGTAATTTCCTGAACCGCCAGAGGATGAGAGATTAAGCATTTGAGCCTTTCGAGTTTAAGAATGCCACGATGTGTGACGGGGTTGTGATTATTGTCTAATCCGATTAAAAAATCTACGAAGCACATAGCTTCTAATCAAAGAAACAACAGTAAAGATTGCGCCAATGGCTAAATGGTCTGATGTTGTTGCGTAAATGTCAAACAAAGGAAATACAAATACCTGTGTCGTAATTGCAACACAATAGCCAATCAATACATTGGCAACACTTTCAATTGCTGACATTGTTTTGCTTTGCGTCATAGCAACGACTCTTGCTGTAGCTTTAGCTGCTCAATAAACATATCCACCTGTTTACTGGCTTGCTCTATGCGCTTGCAGGCAATGTCAAAGTATTTTGGTTCTCGTTCTATGCCTATAAATTTACGCCCCATTTGGATAGCTGCCACGCCTGTTGTGCCGCTACCCATGAATGGGTCAAGAACTGTGTAATTTTTATTTGTAAACAAATCAACAAAAGACGAAATTAACTGAATTGGCTTTTCAGTTGGGTGATTGCCATGAACTTTCGGGACATTCCAAACGGCGTGTCTGCCACCACCATTCCATTGCTTTCTGCCTTTTTTATGAAGAATTGCGATTGATTCCCAACCCATAGCAGGTCTATCACCTGTGTATTGCGGCATACCATTTGGCTTTATCCAGACACCAGAACGAATAAATTCGTCAGGCATCAGCTTGGCAATTTCAGCCGTGTGCATCCAATCACAAGTCATAACTACCCAACCATTTGAAATTTCTACAAAATTTTTAGCTATTTCAAGAAATTGACTATCTGTTATTGAATCAAAATCAACCAAAACGGTATCACCATCACCAGTTCTAGCGCCTTTGTGTGTTTTTTCTGTATATGGCGGGTCAGTAATCACCGCATCAACCTTGTCTAAGGTCGGCAGAATGTCCATGCAATCACCCAAATACAGGGTTGCGTCACCAATAGTTTCAATTCGTGTTTGCATAGTTATTGACCAAGCCCAACTGCTCTTGCAAGCGTTAGACCAGAAGATTTTTTCTCTGTGATGTCATCCAGCAACACTCTGTCTTCTTTTGACAACAGCTTACTTGCTTCTGACGGGCTGATGATTGATGTTGTGTAGATTAAATCCTTACTGATGCCGTGTTCTTGCAACACTTCGGCTGCTTTGGCTTCATCAGTCCATTTGCGTATTGCGCGTTTGGGTTGCATCTGCCAGCCTGTGATGACTGAGCCTGACTCGATCTTCTGCGTTGCGTATTCGCGCAATGCTTTGATGTAGTCTTCGACTGCTGTGATCTTTGAAAGCATGATGCCGATCTGCTCATCTGTCATGTCGTGCATTCGTTTGATGTCCTGCGCTGCGACTTCGTTAAAGTCCTCAACATGAGCAGGACAGGTTGCCTTCGATGGACACCATTGGCACGCCTTCTCTGATGGTGTTGGAGTTGTTTCGCCTTTGACGATAGCTTTGATGGCTGGCGTGAGATAGGTTGCAGCCCACTCGTTCAACTCTTTGTAGGTCATCTTGTGGACGCGTGGCTCACCGTGATGCGGCTGAATGATTCTGAGTTCGATATTGCTGAACTCAGTCTTGAGTTGCGCCATCGCACCGATTGCGTAAATCTTCATCTGATCTGAGTCAGCGTCAACAAATCCTCTGCCTGTCTTCAAGTCAGCAATGACCAGCGTGTCCTTGTCGTAAGAGTACGCAATGACATCTGCTGTGCCAGCGAGTGTGGCTTCTTTGCCTTTGTAAGCCGTAACGAATTGCTCGACCTTAAGGGTTCCCATGTCCAACTCAAGCTGCCTGATGTGGTCAACATGAGCGTAAGCAAAGCGTGCGTTTTCCTCTGTGATCGTGATGCCTTCCACGACCTTGCCGATGTACTCGTCAGGTGATGTGCCTGTGAGGAAGCAGGTTTCAGCGACTGCGTGAATAGCTGTGCCTATCTGCGCGGCTTCACCTGATGGTTGATTGGGGATGCCTTCCGACAGCTTGACAGATGCAGGACAGGCAATCCAGCGTGATGATGATGATGGTCTGAGTTTTATCATTTGTAATCCCAACAAAGCATTGCATAGTAGTAGTCTGCTCTTACACTATCCGACATTGACAGCATTAAAGCGCCAGCTTGTTCTGTGTAGTCGTGAAACAAGAACTGTTGATACATCGCCATTTGAAAGTCGCCTGTATCAATGTGAACTTGTCTTCTGTAAGCGGAATAAGCAATGTGATACTTGAGAAAAAGCAACTCTCTTATTTTTGATTCCATGCTGCACGCTCCTGTTCGATTTCTTCTGAAAATAGGTTGTAGATTCGTGATCTGACTTGAGGGTCAACAGCCCAACCTAGTGAGTCAGGGTTAAGCATTTCACGCAGTATGTCGTTGCGCTGTTTCAATGAATGCCGTGTGCGTTCTAGCTCTGTTGTGAGCCACACAATGTGCTGTCTAAGCACTTCTCTTTCTTCTTCCTTTGCGTCTAGCAATTGTTTCTCCTGTTGTTGTGATTCCATCATGCACTTGAGCGCATATTCCCGCATCTGCTTGGCTGAATACTTCGCTTCAAATACGCTGCATTTTCTTGGTAGTCGTGCGAGTGTCAATCTTCTATGTCCTCTAAGCTGTCGTTAATCAGTTGTTGTTTTAGTAGCTCAAGCACGCCAATAACTGTGGACATATAAAGCGATTCGTCATACTTCTCAATGACTGCCATCAACTCATCAATCAAACCCTGCGCCAACTTTCCTTGATTTAAGTTCATGCTTCGCCCCTTGCTGGAATTTCAACATCAGGCATAAACATCTTCCAGCATTTTTTGCAAATAATCCAATATCTCATTGCTGGTTTGCCACAATGCTCACATTTCATGCTTCACCTCTTGATGAGCTTCGCGCTCGGATTACTTCTGCACACTCTTTAATCGTTTTCCAAACATAACCATTTGGGGCTACATTTTTTGCTTCTTTTGAAATTTCATCAAGTTCTTTTGCAGATGCCTCACGCTCTTTAGCTGCTACCAGTTTGGCAAAGGCTTCAATCGCTCTATCGTGGGTTCTGTCTTCTTGCAAAATTGCACTTGGCGCAATCAATCCAGCCTGTCTAGCCATCTCAATGATTTCATCTCGTGTCATAGTGTCTTTGTCCCGTAGTAAGCAATCATCGAAGCATCAGCGCGACCTGAATCCTTCACGCGCTTAAAGAGGTGCTGGTCATCTGGGTGCAGTTCCATCGCACGATGACGAATTGCGTCCTTGCCTTTGCCGCAGCCTGTGGCTTTCATCCATGCTTGCGGTGTGATGTATGTGACGGGAACTGATAGGGCTGCAAGACAGCCTTCAATGACACCTGCTGCACGCCCGAAGGCGAACATTGATGACACTCCCTGATTTGGCATTGCGCCGACCTTTTCAACGAAGGCGTGCGTAGGTGCAAGCTCCTTGATAATGGCTGCCACGCCTTGCGCTGAGACTTGTTTTTTGGTGCTGCCACCGCGAACCACCTCAACGATAGGCATATCGACAACGCGATCAAGCCTTCCATCGACATAGAGTGCAAACGCTCCGAGTGCACCCACATCACAGCCCATAACTCGTTTGACGGGCTGAATCATGGCTGCCCGATCTTGTCGATGGACTCGATGCGCTGCGCGATGAGACGGTCTGCTGCGTCCTTGAGGCGATGAATTGATGAGACTAGGGGCGTGACCTAGCCAGCCTTCCAGCGTGATGCCACAGACGGGTCTAGACCCGCCTCACGGCAGACATCAGCCATAGTGAAGCCAGCTAGGGAAGCACGCTCTTGAATCTCTTTGATGTAGTTAGGATTTGTCATGGCTTAAATGTTAAGCCATAATTGATTTGCGTGGCAAGTCAAAAAAAGGGGTGAAGCCCTGTTGCCTCACCCCTATCAAGGCAACCGCTAGCAGGAGAAACCAGCGATTCAGCGGGAGAAACCGAACCCGCCACAATAATTTTATGAGTTTGTTGTGTAAATAATACACCTTGGGTGTTGACAGGCATGACAAGCGTTGTATGATTCACTCATCAACAACCCTAGCTAAAAGGAGCAAAGCAAATGAAGATCAACGAAACAACCCGCTGCTATCCACGCACCACGGCAGACGCATTCCGCGAGAACTACTACGATATTCAAGCGCGTCAGCGTTGGGAGTGGCTCGAAGGTAGCCAGAACGAGACATACGCTCAGTTTGAGTTCTGGCTGTACATCACGCTTGCCTTTGCTGCTGGCTTCTTGACCTGCTTGTTGTGGGGTGCGAAATGACACCAACACCAAAACTACGCTTTGTTGAGCGTGTAATCGCTGTTCCTGCAACAGACGGCGAGGGTAGAAAAGTTATCGTTCTTCAGCAATGGTGGGCAAATGACCCATTTTTTGAAAATGATTTCAGATTGAGTGTTAATGGCGAATGGCGTGATGTTCGTAAGGAGGTTGAGCAATGACAACAGACAAAACAGGTGGACCAGCGTTTCCTACTGTGATGATCGACAAACCAGAAGGCGGCATGACATTGCGTGACTACTTTGCTGCCAAGGCGATGCAAGCCCTTTTGATGCAGCCAGATCGTGTAGCAGACGCAATCACATCACTTAAATTAGATAAAAATGAAGTTGCTAACCATGTTTCATTAGGTGCATATCATTTTGCAGACGCAATGCTGAAAGCGAGAGAACAATGAGCGAATCCATGCAAAATAAGATTGACGAGGTGGTCCACGAGTTTGTTATGCGTGCCGCTGGCAAGGTCGGCATACTCAGACCAGAGGACATCGGACGCATTGCCAGAGAAGCTGCTCAAAAGGGCTGCATGATCGGCTGGTACGAAGGCGTTAAGGCAGAGCGCAAGTTCGCAAAACTCAAAGCAAATGCAGGTGGAAAATGAAACCACATAAACACGCAGAACTTATCAAGGCATGGGCTGACGGTGCTGAGATTGAAGTTTATGGAACATATAACAAACAATGGATTCATAGCATTAGACCTGCATGGTGTGAAGAATATGAATACCGCATCAAGCCACAGCCAAAACCTGATGTTGTCGTTGAATGGCTGGTCGAAGAGCAAAGAGTGACATATTTCGACAATATAAGTGTTGATTCAGGAAAAAACCTACGACTAACATTTGACAGCGAAACTGGCAAACTCAAATCAGCAGAGGTGATTGCATGACAACACGACAAGAAGCCATGCGCCTCATCGTAGGATTGGAAGAATACAAGGCAGAAGGTCCTGACCTGATTGCCAGCGTGATGCGTAAGATGCTCAAAGACTTGGACGCCTACGAGCAAGAGATCGATTCCCTCAAGGACAGAATCAAAGACTTAGAGATGCAAGTGCTATGAGCTTGTGGTTTGACTTAATTCAAAGCTGCGAAATAGCAGAGCAGCAACATAAACAAGAGTCGCTTGAACAGCGCGTTGAGCGTCTTGAGAAGTTGGTCAACTATTTGTTGAAACAGCTTGTTGAGAACTCTCCATCGCTGTCATCAGATATGGAACAGAAATGAGAAAACGCTCTAAGTACAAACCAAAGGGCGTTCGTCTTGACGCAGTTACTTGGGTCATTAACGGGTTCAGTTCAATCAACGATACTGGTGACGCTGCCCTGCACCTGAAGATCAAGAATCATTCTTCCCTTGATTCGTTGCGAACTGGCACAGCCACCAAGGATGACATCGACAACATCATCGCAGCCTTGAATGTGACTGAAGCCTTGTCGCGCATCAACATCGGAGAGGACTACGCCAAGGAGATCAGAGCAGGGCAGGATGCCTTGTTCGAGATAGCCAAGCGTGGCATCAACCGAGACAATAGATTCATTGCAAGAGGACCAGAGTTAATGGCTATCAACGAGGCGTATGAGGTGCATGACGCGCAGCTTGAGGTCTGCACTATCGCGCAACTTGAGAAGGCTCTGGACATCGTTAACGCTGAAATCAAGGCACGCAAAGCGCGTGTCATCAAATAGGGGACTGACATGGACCACAACTTCTGGCTGATCGTTCTAGTGCTGGCAATAGGGGCTGTCGTGGCTGGTGTTGCTGTTCTTGTGTTTGTTGCTGCGTTGTCAGCTTTGGGGGATTGATATGAGCATTGAAGCACTAAACGATGTATTGAGATACGAGCCTGAAACTGGTGACTTTTGGTGGAAAGACACAGCAACATCAAAGATGCGCGGGAAAAAAGCTGGAAATCAGCTAAAGCGTGGACACATACAAATCAAAGTTTGTGGACAGGTTTATTACGCTCACCGATTGGCTTGGTTATTTGTTTATGGAGAAATGCCAACAAAGATAATAGATCACATTGACTGTAATCCAGCTAACAATCGCATTTCAAATCTGCGAGAAGCAACAGACAGCATCAATCAACAAAACAGAATAAACGCCAGAAAAGACAATAAATCTGGTTTTTTGGGTGTAAGCCAAAGAAATGATGGTTATCAGGCTTGCATAAGAGCAAACGGAAAAAAGAAATATCTTGGCTTGTTCAAGACTCCAGAATTGGCACATCAAGCCTATTTGACCGCTAAAAAACAATTCCATGAAGGAGCAGTAAATGTCTAAATTAGAGGCAGAGAAGCAAGAGCCTGTGGCGTGGATTGATCGTACCTGCCTAAAGAATTTGTCCGATGACTTTGAGCCGACCATCGGCAAAAGACCTGTGAGTGAGTATGACATTCCCCTCTACACCCACCCACAACCAAAGCGTGAGCAAGAGCCTGTGGCGTGTCAACACAAGCGATATTCAATTGATGTTACTGAACAGATTGGTACTTGCATTGACTGTGGCTCAGAAGGTCGAATGCATTTTGTTGTTGATGACACCCACCCAAAACCAGAGGCAGAGAAGCAAGAGCCTTTCGGCATCTGGCATCAAGGCCTAACCGAAGATGAAAGCGACTTCTACCTGTTAAAAGACAGCGGTGATGTGTCGTGTCCTGATTGCATCAAACTCTACACCCACCCACAACCAAAGCGTGAGCCGCTGACAGATGAGCAGATTCTTGCTTTGTGGGAAGACACTTATGTTCAGCGCGGGAGTACTGGAATTGAATTTGCCAGAGCAATAGAAGTCTCCCACGGAATTAAGGAGAGCACATGACTACTGAAGCAGTGAAAGCAGTAAGGTTGGTGTATGCCAACACAACCAAACACGATTGGCCTGATGACATTTGGGAAGCTATTTGTGAGGCTGTTGAGGCAGAGAAGCAAGAGATTGACAAGCCATCGAAACAAAAACGCCCACAAAACTGCGGCACAGGGTTTTGTAGCTGCATTGAGTGCGTGATGGATGAGCAAGAGATCGTTTCATATACAACTGGTCATTGCAAAGAAAAAGCGCAGCCGAATGGGTGCCAACTGCATAACCTACATTGCGGCTACCCTGCTTGTGACCGCAAAGCAGTTGTTAACCCACAACCAAAGCGTGAGCCGCTGACAAACAAGAACCCGCTTCTAGTGTTTGCCAAAGAGTGCGTACTTGGCGCGTACCGAGAAGATGAACTTGCTGATGCGGCCTTCAAAGCAATCGAAGCCGCCCACGGAATTAAGGAGAAAAACACATGACAGAATTCAACGACTTTGAGGTGCTGCTGCTAATGTTGTTTGTGGCAATCGCTTTAGACTTAGCTTTTTGGGGGTAACTAATGGACGGGATAACAGTTTACGCATTCGACTATCGTGAGTTCATGCGGCAATGGGAAGCAATCCACGGCAATATGTTTAAGACCATGAACATCAGCGCCAAGAACAGCATGACGATGTCCAAGTCGGTAGACGAAGCCAGAAAGACGAATAAGCGTCACGGCACGATCTTAGGCATTAGCAAGAATGTTGTGTCGCTTGAACCAAAAGAGTTCATCGTTTACAGCAGAGCAGGTACAGCCAACACTAAGGTGAAAAAGCATGGGTAAAGGTTCAACACAAAGACCGTCTCAGATTGATGACGAGACGCTGGCATCCAACTGGGACAGAATCTTTGGAAAGAATGTCGCTGAGAACGACACATCACAAGAATGTGTCGATGAAACGCAAGAAGAAGAACATGATGAAGACTACATCTGCCCGTCTTGCAGCGGGTCAGGTGAAGGTATGCACGATGGTGCTGTCTGCCATAAATGCAAAGGTACTGGTGGCTATCCCAAGCAATACCTTTACGGTGATGACGAATGACGGGCTGGCGTAAAAGAAAGATTGAGCAGATGTCTGACAATGTAAACCACCCAAAGCACTACACAGAGCACCCATCTGGCATCGAGGCGATACAGATCACAGAGCACATGAACTTCTGTCTTGGTAACGCCATGAAGTACATCTGGCGTGCTGACCTCAAGCACGATGCCATTGAGGACTTGGAGAAGGCACGCTGGTATCTGGACCGTGAAATAGCAAGACGCAAAAAATGAGATCAGAACAGCAAAAGCGCGTCATCAAGGCGCTGACAGACAAAGGCTATACGGCAGTTCAGTTGTCTGAGTTGATTCATTGCACCGTCAGATCAGCAAGGCTCATTGTCTCCAAACTGCACAAGCAAGGCCTGATTCACATTCAGTCGTGGCATCGAGTGGAGTACAACTCGATTCCTGCTGCTGTGTATCGCTACGGGATTGGCGTTGATGCTGTCCGACCAAAGCCTATGACCATGAACGAGAGAATGAAGAAGTGGCGCGCCAAGGAGTCAGTCGAGCATCGAGAGTTCAGGCTGGCAAGGCAGCGCCAGCTTCGTAAGAAGATCAAGCGCGACCCGTTGGTGGCTGCTTTTTATGGATTAGCGTCCAAGAAGACCGCCACCACTTCTGAACAATAAATCTTCTGGACTGACATCCAATCCATAAGGATTTTGCTCAGACTTTAATTCAAATGGGAAATATTGTCTGCGTTCTTCAGGTGTCAAATCAACTCTGTTCTGAGTTGATCTTGCCTGTACTTCTCCAGCAAGCCTTTTATATGTCTCTTCTGGCCCAAGCAAAGCTGGCTTGTTGTAAAGCAAATCTGAATGAGTTTGATAAAGACTTGTGTAATTTGGGTCTGTTGATAGCAAGTAATCTTTAACAATCAGATTCTTATCTGCATTCGCATACCAATCTGGTGATGTTTTATTAGCCCAATCAGTAGCTTGTTTGACTAAATCTGCATCTGCAAATCTTGCTTTGTCAGATGCTTTGTTTTGCAGTCTTTCAAGTTTTGACGCGATGTCTTGTGCCTTTAACTTATTTTCAGAAATGTCTAAACCAATATCTTTTATACTTCCACCGCGCTCCCAACCATAAATATCTTGAATGCCATGTTGCATTTCGTGAGCCATTACAGTCTTTAAGTCTTTTTCAGTTGGGGCGTATCCAGTAAGTAGTTTTCCTTCACCAACTCTGCTGTAACTTCCAGACATTCTATTTTCTTTAAGACCCAACTGTCCGATGTCTTTCAACTCAGGAATAAGCGCATAAAGCTCTGGGTGTTCAAATGCGTATTGCTGCAATCTTTCACCACCATTAACGCCTTCAAGATGCGTAAATGCTGCCTTTGCATCTTTGTCAGACAACTCTTTTACATAGTCATTGCCAAATTTTGCAACACCCATCTCATTCCAAACTTCACGAGGAGATTGAGTTCTTAACTTCTTTGCTGCTTCAAATGCTTCTTGTTGTGTTGCTGGCACATACATTTTGCTTTGACTGCCTTGCGCCAAGTCTTGCAACAGTTGAGCGCCTTTGCCACCACGCTGCATCGTGCGCTGCACAACAGGCTCTAAGGCGCGTTCAGCAGCCATGCCAGCACGCTCTGCTTGTGCTGCATAAGCCTGACGAGGAATCTGACCTAATAGAGCAGCTTCAGGGATAACAGGTGGCAGCTTGGATGACTCAAGCAAACCAGCCAACTGCTGCAAGTTCTGCTGACCTTGCGCTGTGCGTGGCTGGTATGTGTTGCGTGCCATGAAGTTTGCAGCTTCTTGCTCTGCAATCTTCACGCCTTGAGGCGTGCCGTACTTACCGCTGGTAACGCCCTTGTAAAGACCGTAAGGCATACCAAGCAAGCCAGAGATAGCACCAGTACCAAGCGTTGCGCCTGTCTCGCCTAAACCCATCAAGTAGTCCAATGGTGATGCCATTTATTTACCCTTCGCCTTATTCCTTGCAGATATTGCTTTTGCCTTTGCCTTTGCATCAGCCTTTGAGTTAGCACCCCACGCTTTCAAGGACAGCAGCAACCTTGTAGGTTCACCGTCCTTGTACTCTGGACCAGCCATGTTGCCCATACGAGCCAAGAATGACGCTCTGCGTGGATTGTCACCAGACTTAACGGGTGGCTTCAAGTTGCCACCAGTTGCAGCGTTGTACGAAGCACGACCCTTCGCATTCAAGCCGCCCTTTGCGTTCTGTCCAGCCTTAGTTTGCCATGTTGGGGTTTTCATTTATGGTCCTAACAATCCACCTAAACCGATACCGCCAGTAATAGGCAAGGCTTGACGCAATGCCTGAACCTGCTGCTGCTGCAATGCGTTAGGCATCATGCCCTGACCGCCAGATACGCGAGTAGCCATTGATGTAACTGGTGCTGATGTGTAAGCGCGTGCAGCCAAGTTTGTAGGCATTGACAGCAAGACATTCAAAGGAGAGTATTCCATCGAGCGTGTGGCTGTACCTGAGTCACCGACAATCGGTCTGAATGCTTGTGCGAAGCGTGCAGCCTCGTACATAGGTGTCTGATTCTGACCAAAGACGAAACCTTGTGGGTCTTTGCGTGTGAGTGCAGACGCTAGGTTCAAACCAGACACATTGCCTGACGATGGGTTGACAACGCCAGAGGCTGTGCGAATCGTCATCAGGTTGCGGTAGTTGTTACGAGCCTGTGCGAAGGCTTCTTGCTCTGCCTTGCTCAAACCTGACGCTAAAGCATCGTCTACCATTTCCTTGATCTGGAAAAGAGCGTTACCAAGCTCACGGTCACCGCTGGCTGTGGTCATCTCGTTCTTAGCTCTGCGACCAATCTTAGAGGACAAGGCTTGCAACTGTTCGCCACTAGCCTGACCTTTGGCTGCAAGGTCTTGCAACTGCTTGACAAAGATATTTGACTTTAATGGCTGAGTGGTCAAACCTTCAAAGGCGTTGTCAATCAAGTCAATGCCATTAAAGATCGTCATCTGATCTAGCTTGCGCTGGTCTGGTGTAGCAACGCGCTTATACACATCGCTGATCTGACGCTGTGCTTGTGCAAGAACTGGATTGCTCAACTCGTCAGACTCAACGCCAATGGCTTTGGCAGTCGCACGATTCAATACCTGCTGGTTCTCAGCCTTGATGGTGTTGAATGGTCCTGATGTGAATGGACTAGATTCGAGTCTAGCTTCCATTTGCAAAAGAGAGCGTGAGCCAGTTTCCTGCGCTGGTGTTGTCTTAAAGCCCAATGCCTTACCACGCTCAAGGATTGCTCTTTGAGCAGCAGTCAAGGCTGCACCAGCTTCAGGTGTAACAGGTGCTAAGTTAACGCCACCACCTGTGACTTGAGCCGTAGGAGTTGCAGCAAGAGTGGCTTCTGCTGTACCAGCACCGCCACCAGTTGCAGCTTGAGTCGCTGCGCTAGGTACGCCACGACCAAACAAAATATTTGTCAGCTTGTCGCCTAAATAGCCACCACCAGCACCCAAAGCACCACCAAGACCAATCTGAGTGGCTTTTTGCTCAAGGAATGAATCTTCAGGCTTTTCAACTGGCTGCAATGCACCGCCAACAGCACCAGACACAGCGCCAGCACGAACTGGTGCAGTCAACAAACCTGCCGCCTGAACTGCACGAGTTGCTGGAACAGCAGTACCCAAAGCGCCACCAATCGCACGACCAACATCAACCTCACCAGCCTTCATTTGACCTTTACGCCATTCTTGCTGGTAAGCCTGTTCAGCCTGACGGTTAATGTCTTCAACGCGCTTGCGTTCTTCTTGCATGAACTTTTCCATGCTTGAGCCAGCAGGTGCAATGGCTTCCAAGCCTCGCGTCAGCATCTGAGCGCCAGCATCAGGAATGTCACGCAAACCACGAATAACGCCACCAACAGGTGACGCTAAGACCTTCTCTGTTACTGTCTGAGGCTGCTTTGGTGCTGCGCCAGTAATAGACTGCAAAGCCTTTGCAATCTCTTCAGGACTCATTGAGTCAGGGAAACTTACAACACCAACATCGGGAACAGTTACTTTTTGAACCATGATGAACCCTTATTTTTTCTCAACGAGTTGACCGTTAACCCACACAAACTCTTTAGGTTTACCAGATGGCATTGATGCTGCTGGCATTGTCTGACGGTAAGCAGATGCCAAGTTCTCCTCTGCGCGTCCGAGCATATCTTCAAGCACCTTAACTTGAGCATTCATGGCATTCTTGCTTGTCAGCAAGCCTGACCACGATGCAGGGTTTGTCAGTTGACGCTCAATGATTGACATATCAGGACCAGTCAAAGCACCCAATTCATAGAGGTTCTTCACTCCCATGAGCAATGAGTTGTACTTACCAGCGATTGTTGCTGTGTCCTCACCAACTGGCAGCGGAATGCCTGTCTCAGAGAAAGGCAAAGGGATGTTCTTAGGCACAACCCATTTGCCTGCTGCCAACTCGTTTTTGTAGTCAGCCAAAGCACCACGAAGGTCGTTCAACTGCTTCGCGCCCTTCATAAAGGCTTCTTGTGGCTTAGTGCCTGTGCCAGCAATGATTGGTTGCAATGCACCACCAGCAGGTGCAGCACCAGTTGGTGCAGCAGGTGGCATAACTTGACCAGTTGGCATTGCAGCGCCACCAGTAGGTGCAGCAGCAGGTGCGCGTGGTGCGACAGCAACAGAAGGCATACCGCCACCACCGCCACCGATTGCGTAGTAACCAGTTTCTGCACCGCCAACGACTTGAGGTGCAAGCGTTTGAGCATAAGACTCACCGCCAGTTAGCTTAGAACGATCAATTGCAACTGTACGACCACCAAGGTTTTGCAGCACAACATCACGCTTTGGACCAAAGCCCTCAACTGTACGAATTGAACCATCCTTCATTTGCTGCACAAGCAATGGCTTGCCGTCAACGCCAGTAACCTCAAATGGTGAACCTGTGACTTCAGCGCGTGGCTTGATCTGATAAGCCATGTCCTGAAAACGCTTGGCTTCTTCACCCTTGCCGACTGCTGCGTACATATCAGCCAGCTTCATGTATTGGCTGAATTTAAGGTCTTCAGGCTTTGTGCCTTCTGGCATTTCACCGCCACCCATCAAAGTCTGAGAAACCTGCTTTTGCAAGTCTGCTGCAATCTTTGCTTCACGCAGTTTCTGTGCAGACATCAAGTTCTGAACAGCACCCTGCTGTGCTGTCATGTAACCCTGCTGACCTGCTTGCAAAGCACCGCCAAGCGCCTGACCTAAAGAAACAGGTCGTGCGCTAGGACCACCAGCAGAAAGCAAAGCAGCCGCTGCTTGCAGCATGGCTTGGTTCTGAATGCCTTGTTGCTGTTGTGGTGTCAGGTACTCTTCAAGTCCAGTACCACCCATGCCAAAGAGCAAACCGCCTAAATCTTCTATTGCCATCATTTACCCCTTACATGAATCCAAGCAAACCGCCAGCCAAAGCACCATAACCAGCGTACTCAGGGTTAGCAGTTCCACCAATCAGTCTACCTAGTTGAGCGCCACCCAATGCACCGCCAAGAGCAGAAGCACTTTGATTGCGGTAAATAGGTGTAGTTGTTGAGCCACCCAAGTTAGCTGGCTGCAAGCTCAAAGCGCCTTGAGCGACATTCAAGCGCTCTAAGCCTAAATTGCGTGCTGCATCAAGTTTCTGCTGCTCGTAAGCCTGACGCAACTGCTCTTGCTGCAATGCCAAGTTCTGAGCTTGTGTGAAGCCTTGCTGACGCAACTGAGCGCCTAAAGCACCAGACTGACGCAATGCAGCTTCGTCAACCAATGCACGCTGCACAGCTTGGCGTGAACCACCAAAAGCTCTAGATGCAGTTGCTTGTGCGCCTTCTGCTGCTGTCTGAATCTGACGCTGGCGCTCAATGTCTTTCATCGCATTGTTGACAACTTCTTCCTGATATGGGTTCATGTACTGCTGAACCATGCCCAAGTTGTACTGTGGGAATGCAGCGAATTGGCGTGGACCTAAACCAGCAGCAGTTGCGCGTGCTTCTTCAAGGTTACGCAAATACGCCTCTTTAATTTGAGGGTCAATTGATGTCGTGGTTGTGCTTGATGTTGGTTGGCTTCCACCTAGTGCTTTAGCCGCCAATGAAGCAGCGCCTAAAGCGCCACCCCAACCAAGGTTGCTAAGACCTAAACCACCAGCAGCAGTACCTGCACCACCTGCAAGTGCTGATGTTCCTAAACCTGCGCCAATACCGCCTAATGCTGTACCGCCAGCAGTAAGACCAAGACCGCCAACAGCAGAACCACCTAAACCACCAGCCAAAGCCGCTTCAGTTCCTAATGTTGAACCAATACCAGCGCCTAGACCACCATAAGCAGTTGTTCCAGCACCAGTTAAACCAAGACCAGTACCTCCAGCAGTAAGACCTGTGCCAGTAGCAGCAGCTCCTGTGCTTGCACCGCCAAGCAAGGCTGGTGCGTAATAAGCGCCAGCAGCTAGTGCAGCAGCCTCTAGTGGGTTCTCAGTTGACCACTTAAAGACTTTTTCTGCTGGTTTAAGCATATCGCCAGCGATGTTTACTCCACCACTAATAACATCTCCAACACCACCAACCACATCGCTTACAACGCCACCCATACTAGACTCCTTTTACTCTTTGTTCGAGTAGATGTAGGCTCTTGAGCCATCCAAACACATAATCTCGGCTTTCCTATGCCACCCGAAAGTCGTAGCGAACTTTTCGAGTTTCTTGTTTTCCTCACGAATGAGAGCAAACATAGGACAGCCGACCAATCCTTCCAAGCAAGATAGGTCTGTCTGGTAGCGTTTTTTGGTGTTTGCGGTCCATCTCTTGATGTCCGTATGAAACCATAAACGATTGTCAAACAGCTCTAAGAAGACCGTGTAGTCATCCTTGATGATGACTGGGACTTTGCTTTTTTCTTGCACTAATTCTAAGCCTTTGGCAAGTTAATAGCGCATCACCGCTGACCAGACGCTATTGCGTCCAGACGGTTCACGCCAACCCGCCAATCACCCAAAATTGAACCTGTATAACGCACCTTGACCTGACGGGCAGAGAACCGCACATCTGTCGGCTGCGCTGCCGTATATGGACCGTAAGTCGTTTCGTCCGAAGTCGGGTACATCCGAGTCTTGAACGAAACCACGACCTCGCCCAAAGTCTGTTCGTCTGGCAGTACCCTAGTCACAGACATCACATTGTCACCGTTACCGATCTCAATCGGTCCTGTCTCGGCGTAAGGCGTAGCACCATCGTAGTTGAAGCCGACCTCATGCTCGTATATGTATCCGTCAGAAGACACCATCAATGGGTCTAGGAAAACGCCTCGATCTGTGCCAGCCGTACGACTTAAAGAGCCAATTGACCAATGATTCTCACGGTAGTTGTAGGTCACATACGAGTCGTTTTCGTTGGATGCAGCCGAAGGGTAGAACCAAGTCAACTCGCCATACTTAGAGTTGTGTACGCAGTACACCTTGCTGCATTGGTTGTAGTTCATGTTCTGGAAGACATAATCGCCAACCTCAGACACCAAAGGCTTGACATAACCGTCATAAATCCAGAAGCCTGAACGAGACATCCAAATAGCAGCCGTGTCAATCGCACCCACAGCCTGAGACGAAATCACGCCACAGCCTGAACCAGCCTTCTCAAACGAGTAGACATAAGGCAGACCAATGTAGGTCGAGACATGGACATCAACATCTGTAAACAGCAGGTTTACACCCCTCACGCGCTTACCTGTCTTCAACGAGCCAACAGTCTGCAACTCAAAGTCACCAGCCTGATTAGTGGCAGCAGGTGTCCAAACTGTGTTGTCCTCCTGATCGCACCACGCCACCTTTCTAGGGTTTCCACTAGCACCTAAAGCAAAGACAAAGCGTTCAGCCGTAGTCATCACGGCAGCGCATGAAGTAGGTGCATTTGTGATGGCAGCGGCAAGCGTAGGGCTTGAAAAGCCTAGCTGCCATTCCAACAGCTTACCGTCAGCAGACGAACAGGCAACGAGATATTCACCCCAAGTGTCCATTGTCCAAGTCGTTGCTGGAGTCACAGAACCGTTGTCAGGACGCGCTACGCCAAAGGCGTATGAGCCGTAAGTGCCGTAGCCGTAACCTGTCTTTGTGGCTGCGTCAGCAATGCCAGCCGTGAAACTTGATGGCGTGATTTCTTTCAAAGTTCCTGACTCGTTCATTACATACAGCTTAGAGTGCGTGCCAGCCGCAATCCAGCGTCCTGTCGAGTTGTCCTTCCAAGTAATCAAGCCACGGCACTTTCCTGTCATCTGGCTTGATGACTTCTTACGCCACCCACCCAAAGGACGCAAAGTCCCCTCAAACCAGCGAACGAGGTTTGAGTCGAAGTATCTGCCTTTGGATTGGTATTCTGTGCCGTTACGGTAAACACCAGCAGGGATTTTGAGTGGAATGAGTGCCATAGTCTGATTATGCTGATAGGTTGGACATATAGGCAAGCGTCACAATGATTGACGGTGTTGCTGGTATTGCTGGAGACGAACCGCTGGCGCTCACAGCAGAGAATTGTTCAAGACTCACGCCTGAGTCGCTAACGCGCCACATGATCTCCACATAGTCGTTTTCGCTCAAGTTGATGACAAAGTTCATTGCTGCAATCAGGTGGCTGTTTGAGCCTGTACTCTTGCGAGCAGGAATGCTGAACCTGCTGTTTGAGTTGTCCACATTCGTGCCGTTAATCCTGAACCAGATGTCAATGTCTTGCACATCATTGGTGCTGTTGACAAACTGTGCGCTGAATTGCAGGTTGTACATACCGCCTTGCGTCACAACAACCTTTGAAGGCAAATCACCTGTAATCGTGGTGCTGCTAACAGTCTGAGATTGATTTACCCTGTAAGTTCCAACACCGCCAGTAGTACCAGTTAATTGCTCAACGATGCGGGTTCCAGCCGTTACACCAGTTCCTGTGATCTGCATCGACTGATAAATCGTGCCTGATGTAACGGCTGAAACCGTTAATGTTGTGGTGGAAATTGAACCTGTCACGACAGCAGCACGCGATGAAACACTCACGCCATTGCTGTAATCTGTCGTGTTCAGACGCATATAGTAGGCAACAGCAGTTGACCCGTCTGTCTGGTCTGTGGAGTCCTGAAACGCCCCGTAAGGGCTGTTCAGGTACTTGCCACCTCGAGGTCCAAGCAATGCCTGAAATGCGTTTCTAATCCTCAAAAAGAAGGTTCTAAGACGCTCCTTTGTCTGGGCTACCGTCGGCCGTTCATACCTGTCTTGCGGGTTAGGCAAGTCTGGTACTGGTGGAGTCTCTAGCTGCTGATCGAGGTTTGTAGCCATAGACCATATTTTCGCTTAAATCAGGCACTTAAAACACTAATGGCTTCATTGATGTGCTTGATGCGGTCTTGCAATCCAATAGTGCCACCGTTGATTTTCTTGGTCAATTTGACCCAATCCTCAGACTCGGCAATCTCATTGCAGCCGTGAGTAGACCAAAACCAGCCAGCCGTGAGAGCAGCATACTTTGGCGTTGCCACGAGATCAGGTTCCATGACGAAATCCACTCCTAGTGCTTTCCCTGCATGGAAATAACCGCTATGCCCTGTCAACTGGATGCAACCTCTGCCCCTGAAACGATACCCGTCACCAGACGCTTCGTCACGGTTTCCCATACGGTTCGAGTACACGCTGTTGGCAATTTTACGAGGCTGACGCTCGTACTGCTTTGCGAACTCTAAGGTAGGAAAACGCTTAGACCACAGCTTCATCAAAGTCTCAGCCCTGTAATTCAGGTTTTCTTCAAGCACCCTGAAATGACCACATTCATGCCCACATTGACCAATGAAAGCAGCTTGCTTCTTTACGGTATTGATGTCAAAGCGTTGGAATGTCTCATTAAGAGCGTCAACCCACTTTGCATCAATGTGCAGCTTGGCTAGTTGTTCAGCGTTGACCATTGATCGTGTCCCTTACTTGGTTGTAGGCTGCGATACAGGCGTTGAGTTCGTTGATTGCCCTGTCGCCTTCTGCTGCGAGTTGAGCAATAAGTCTGAGAGTCTCTCGCTCAGATTCGCTTGTTTCGGTTTGATTTCCGCTGGCAGTGGCGGCACTTGTGGCGGCTTGTACGCAACTTGAGGTGGGGAAGCGCACCCTACCAGCACGAATGGCAGCATCCAAATCAATTTGTTTTTTAGTGACAACATCGTTTGCCTCTTTCAGTTGTGAAGATGTGTTGTTTAAGTCCTGAGCAAGTTTCTGTTCTTTTGCACGCGACTCTTCATTGAGTCGTGCAATCTCTGCTTGCATCTCTGCATCGCGCTCTTTGTAACCCGTATGAGTTCCATACTTGTATGTTGCAAGCACGATGCAAATGCCACCAATAATGACCCAAGGATTTATCATTTCAGTTCTGCCCTTGCTTGTGCCAACTCTTCACGCTCATGCTCTGGTTCTAAATGATCTGCTGGCGTTGTAGGTGGTGGTGGTGGAGTCCAAGATTCATCAAGTTCAGGGTTGACCCATACAGGCAAAGCACCTGATGGGTCACTTGGCTTTGGGGGCGTGGTGTCTCCCTTGGGTGGCTCTGTTGTATTACTAGATGCTGCAACAGAGCGTTTTGTCATCACGCCACCAATGCCACCAACAATCAGCAAAACGATGTCGTTAAGCATCTTTAGGTAGCCTTGATCTATCGGAGCCATGCTTTTGATCGGCTGAGTCACGAATGTCACGCTGTACAACATGAAGAACACGATGCCAGCAAGAATGACAGTCACGATGCCGACTACGAAAGCCCACACCCTGATTTCAATTTCCGCTGGACTGAGAGGCTGCTGGTTGAGGTTCTGCAATTTTCTTCTCCAAGATTGGTGCAACTAAATATTCAGGACAAGTCTGCGTAAACAGGCATCGAGGCTTTTGGCATTCAGGCAAATTGAATTTGTCTGGGTTTTGGCAGGTGTATCGGTATCTGTCCTCGCACCCCACTAGTGCCATCAAGATTAGAACTGTCGCTAGGCTTCTCATTTTTTCCTTCTTTCAGTTTATCTTCAAGTTTCTGCTTTAGCTGCTCTGTCTTTCTTCTGTCTTGCTTTACCTGCTCACTGATAATCCTGTTGTCAAGATAGACAAAGGCAACAAGTGGGAGCGAGATAAAACTGACGGTTGCGAATAGGACCATGCCCCAAAAGTAGACCTTTGCGTCATAGTTTGAGATATTTGCCATATACACAACCAGAAAATGATGACAAGCCCAAGGGTAACCCAATGCGGTACGCAGCGATCAGTTCTGTCGTTCTCAGTCCTGATCTGGTCAATCCTTCTTTGCTTCTCGTTCTTTCTGTCCCTCTCCCTAGTCTTACGCTGCTCAATCAAAATCTTCTCGTACATCGCTTTATAACGGCTGTACAGCGGTCCCAACTGTGGTGGCGCTTCATTCATCAGCCACCGCAACTCAGCTCCACACTTTGACAGCTTCGTCTCGATAGAGATAAGTTCCAGCGCACCTTCGTTGTTGTCCTTGTACGATGCACTAAACACCTTTTGCTCTAGCTCTTCTTTGTAAGCAACAAGATAAGCCTGTGCCTTAAAGTAGTTGCCGACATGACGAATGAACTGGTCAACAACTTCATCTTCGCTAGGAATGTGGTCAACATATTCGTCCTTCTTTGGCTTTGTTGGCTTTGCTTCTGGCGCTGCTTCAGGTGTTCTTTTAGCTGGCTCTGCGCCTCGAAGTATGCTGGCAAGCCATCCAAAGAATCCCGTAACATCTTTAGCGATTGCTTTAGCGTCATCAACGCCTTTCTTGATGCGTTGAATCTCTGCTTTGCCTTCTGCCAGCATTTCGCAACAAGAGCGTATGCCCTTGATTGCGCTTGACAGCATGAGCATTGCAGAGATTGGGTCCACATCACTTTAAGTGCGTTATGGTTGACCAAATGACACCAGCCATGCTAATAGTCAAAACACCAAACGCCTTGATGATGATTCCTTCAAGGCGCTTGAGTCTTGCGTTGATCTGCTCGTATCTCATCGCACAAACTTCTTCGTGCGTTGAAAGACGAGCATCTGTCGCGTCAACTGTTGCCATCATCAACCCTCATCCGCAGGTTCAGGCGTGTTGCCTTCTTCCAGCCATTTCAAATAGG
>JACCEA011724600.1_pt1 | contig 27821 bp, 23 predicted proteins | sample 7449851 | NCBI WGS metagenome assembly JACCEA01 (sample SAMN15323453, study PRJNA562643) | freshwater metagenome | isolation source: river surface water | place: USA:Blue River Watershed | collected 2017-08-18
ATAATATCAACTAGACGTCGTATAGGACTAGTAATGTGAGTGTATTTTGGTACCTCTAATGCTCTGTGCTCCAACGGTTCTAAACTATATTTTGCTGTCAAGGGACTAATAAGCTCTGTGCCTCTATATACTGTAACGCCTTTAATAGCACACGCCACGTTCATTTGTATCATCCAATGCGCCACTACATCGTGCGAATCTGTTTTGCCCGATAATTGTTTTAACACCGCATATCCGTCGGCGGTCTCTAATTTCGGGTCGTCATATGACCAGTTTTTCGCAATTAACGCAATTCCTTGTCCAAATACCGGTTCTTTTGTAGGTTGTCGTGTTTCAACATTAAACTCTTGACTATACGTGTATACTACACGCTTGGCACCGGCTTTCAACGAACAATAATTATCAGACAATAATAGCGGAAGCATCGGTCGCTTTTTGTCGGGTAAATATATGGTGCTTACACGGTCGGTCATGTATTTGAATAAGTCAAAAGTCTCCAACCACAAATACACATTCGCAATGTACACAGTAACTCGATATGAATTTACACCTACATGTTTTACAGAAAACGCGTCGTCATAATCCAAACTCGTAGCCGGGTCAATTGAAAAAATAGTTTCGCCTTCACCAACCATGGGCAATTGGTAGCGTTGCTGAATGGTGGCAATGCATTCTTGCTCGTTTTTTAACGCTGTTTTTACGTGTGCATTAAAGGCAGACATGCTGACATATAGACCGCGTCTATGCAACTGGTATTCACAAAAAGCCTCAAGTGTATCTACATCGCCAATAGTTTCTTGAAGTGTACCGACGGGATGTTCTTGAGTCCATTCCTTGAACTTAATAATAGCAAACTTATTTTTATGCGCTTTTGAAAACGTTGCTTTCAGTTCATATGGAACCAAAAACACGGGTAAAAATGGTTTATCTGGAATAAACTTGTACAACGGTTTTCCAGGTTTAATAGAGCCGTAAGTTTTATTAAGAACCAATACTCCAGGTATATTTGCACTACGATATGGGGAACTGTAAATAATTTGTTCGTCTACATATTTATCGCCATTAAATAAACGATTTTTTATAGGGCATAAAAAAGATAAATCCAAATCTGGGTTGGATTCATCCACATATTTGTAAGAGCTGTAATCACGTGCTTCTATATGCAACATTATATTATATACCATATTAAGTTTATATTGTTTCGTCATTGAATAATATATCCAAATTATAATTATCAACATCCGGATATGTATCATATAATTCAAATAACTGCTTCAATTCTTGATTTGTGAAATGTATATATCCAAATTCAGTTTTACAATATTCAAATGTACAGTCATTGCAATATTGTTGAATACACTTGTAAGGTTGATAACATATCATACATCCACGCTTATCATACACGCTAATAATATATAATGGATGGCCTGATTGTGTAGTATATTCAACTGCTTTTCCATTGAATTTCTCGATTAATATTGGATGCATTGTATGGTTATATGTATTTTGTCACTGCATAATAATATTTCAATTTTATACTTTTTTTCGACTGCTATTTTTACTACTTGACCCGTATGCGCGTCGTGTTTTATGTATGACAGGTAGTTTCGGATAATATAAATACTCGCGCACCAAATACATGATTCGCTTAGTAATCGCCAGCTCCGCCTCCAATTGCGACGCCCCTTTGTGCACATTTTCCGTCATCGATTCCAACAATCGTGTCTCTATATCCGGGTAATATTTAAACTGGGACATCATCAAACGTCTAATCATCGCTATCTTCGACATTCGATGATAATATGGTTTGGGCAATATGTAATACACTTTATCCCCGCACATTTTCTCAAACAGTTTGTCGTCTATAAAACACGTCTCTACTACATCTTCTGGCAACATGATGCAACTAATGTAATCCGAATACGTTTTTGACCGCGTGGTTCGTCGCATCTCAATTACCTTGTTATTTTGTTTAAACGCTTTTATAATATCGTCAAATAGTCCCTTGTATTCCACCTTGGTCTCAATGTAATTTACAATCATATGCACCCAATTGCCGTCATATTGGTTATTCGTGTATATCGAGAGCTTGCACAAATCCCCGTTGCGTTTTTTTTCGGCCAGCATTTCGATAATGGACATGATTCCAGGACGCATAAACTCCGGGTACAAATCAAGCAACACGTTGAACTCTTGTTGTGAAGGATTGATGCACTGGTACAACATTTTCAAATGTTTGAAGTGGCCAATAGTCTCATCCAAATCAAATACAATCGTTTTTTTACGCACCTTTCGCCGTTTGTTTTGATAATAATAATTTCCTTTAATCAATCTAACACCATCTTCATTATTACTCATATATATTATTTGCTAATATATATACGCACACCAAATTTATAGGGAACCAAGGTATTCATAGCCCATCGGTTTCTTCTATATAATCACTCGTCATCAATATAAGTTCTTCGCCCACGCTGAGCTTTTGATATATTAAACAATTATCAAATGCTATTTTGTAGAGCCTATTGTTCCACATTTTAATTGTTAATACAATACCATTATCAGTGAAGTCAATGCTCGTTAAAAACCCGCCTCTTTGCACCACATATTCAAACTTCACGTCTGGGCTCAACGCATACTTTTGAATCCAACGCGTAAATTTGCCCACATGTAATTCATCCAGCTGGTCAACATATCTGTATCCTACCAAGCGTTTCAATATATCGTGGCGCGCTTTCTTTGTAAGCCGGGCACAAGTTAAAGTATCTAATGACTTTTCAACGGCTTCTTCTATTTCTTGGGTTGTTTTATTATCCAAATAAGCATTTGTATCTTTGTTATATGCAGTCAATAATTCGTCCGTTTTTATACACGAAAAGTTTTCAGGGTTTTTGCGAATCTCTGTGAAGAGACTGTGTATTTCTTTTCGCAGTTCCATATACTGAATGCACAGATATCCTTATATTCCAATCGTGGTCTTCACCGTATCAAAAAACAACAATGCATACTCAGTAATACCCATGTTAAATATAATGAATACCGCGCACACAAATATCAGTCTTGTATCTGCCTCTGTAACTGCGGTGGCTCCTCTCAACGGATTAAATTTATAAGCCAGCAATAAACCAACTAATATATAAGCAACATTACTTGCCAATCGAATGTACGTTGGTGATATGTATGAAATTCCTAAAAATACTACAATATATCCAATGTATACGAGTCCTACTGTAACAAAGTACAGAGGCGCTTTTACTGTTTCAGTTGCATTATCAACCACGGTTTTAAGAGCCATTATTATATAAAAGCAATTGATAATAATAATTAAATGCTAATCCATAATTATACTGTGGTTGAAAAGCTGGGTCAAGGAGCATTCTCTATTGTATTTAAAGGCAAAAACGTGGTTACTGGCAAAGAGGTAGCCATCAAAGTATCCAAGGACCCCGAACAACGGTTAAAACACGAATCCAAAATATTGGCGTATTTAAATCGAGAGCGTGTTACCTATGTTCCGACATTATATTGGTACGGTGCATGTGGCTCTAATTCGTGTCTAGCTACGACATTATATACTGAAGGGCTGAAACCAGTGCATATGTTATACAAGGCTCTAACTTTATGTAGTCAAATAGTGAGTGGATTACAAGCAATTCATTGTACCGGTATCGTGCATACGGACATTAAACCCGATAATATTATGTTGGATGACCGCGGTCGCATTCAAATCATTGATTTTGGGCTCTCGTCGTTGATATTTAACAGAGACAAGGGAGTAATACAAGAAAATATACCACGCGAGAACCTGGTTGGTTCGTGCAAGTATGCCAGTTACAATTTACATTTGGGAAACTCACCGTCATTTCGTGATGACTTAATATCGGCTGGATATGTCATGATGTGGCTTCAAGGCATCGCATTGCCGTGGGCTAGTGTAAGGGAAACTGCGTTTCCTGTAGCGAAAGCGCCCGTCGGGAACGATGTTCCCTTAGCGAAAGCGTCCGTCGGGAACGAAGTTCCCTTAGAAACACAAAATAATAAGGAGGGTGCCGGACACAAGGGCCTCCCACAGGGAGACCTGACGGCCCTGTCTTTGGGCGTAAGCCGACCTACGGTCGGCGGAAACGTCGTCCTAAGGCCGTCAGAACCTGACGGTCCTGCCTTTGGTCCCTTGAGTAAATTGCCTCTCTATCACATTAACCATCCAGAGAATGTAGAACGTGCTAAACGTAAACAACTTGTATTAAATATTGAAAACAAATATATGAGCGCATATTTTAACATGGTGTACAAATTAAAATACGAAGAAATACCCAAATACAATGATTACTTGGTATTATTTTCAACCTTGTGAGTGAGCAGTTGTTGAACCTTTTCGTTTTTTGCCAAGATTTCTTTTATCTCTGATTCAGTATAGTCCTTGGTGGTCAACCCTTCAACAGTAAACCCTTCAAGCGCCAACGATATGACTAAAACTGCAAGCAACAATAATATGCTGTAAATTCGGCGTGTTGAGAACATTATATATTATTATGTATTTAATAATACATAAAAAGAAATATTGAAAGATTTATATGAATCAATTTATACACGCATCTAATCAATCTACATTATGGAAAGTAATAAATAATGTAGCACAAGTACAACAATATTTTGCAAACTCGCCACCTGGTGCAAAAGAAAAATGGTTTCAAACGCATATTGGACAAATCTATCAATTGTATTATGGAAAATCAGAGGCTTTACAATCTCTCAATAAAAAGGCAATTGACATAATGCTTGGGTCATTAGTGCAACAACCAGTTCAACAACCGCCTGTACAACCAATAAAACCAATAATACAACAACCACAAGTAATGCAATTGCCAGGACAAGCGATTAAGTCTGCAACTATGGATGAATTTTCCCGTCGTCAAGCCGAATATGAGGCGATGGTAAGTAAACATACGCCCGTAGCAAACTTTAGTGAGCCAATTAAAGATGAGGCCATTACAGATTTAAATTCAGCCGTTGAGCAATACAAAAAAATGCGAGAGCCAATTGAACTGCAAATAGAGGAAATCGTAGATACTAAAGATACAAAAAATACTAATGAACCAAAAAAACACGTTCAATGGTCCAATGCCAATCAAGAGCACGACCATTTTGAAACACGAATATTGAATGCAATCGCCAATATTGAAAAGGACATTGCCGAAATCAAAGCTTTTTTACGCGTAACAAATATATCTAAAGAGAATCCAATATAATAGTATAAAAATCATGGAATCACTATTTGCGAACACGTTATATATTAATTTAGAGCATCGCACGGATAGACTGGCACATGTCATTACAGAATTAAAAAAAATGAACATTCCTGGCACCCGATTCAATGCAATCAAAACCACGGACGGAGCAGTCGGGTGTTCCATGAGTCATTTAAAATGCTTAGAGCTTGCCAAAGAAGCTGGTGCACCTTACGTGTTTATTTGCGAAGACGACATTACATTTTTAAATCCCGAGTTATTTAAAACCAATTTGCAAAAGTTTTTAGACACGGGATTACCATGGGATGTTATTATTGTATCTGGCAATGCGTGTCCGCCTTACACATATATTGACGACTATGCCGTAAAAGTTAACAATTGCCAAACAACAACAGGATATATAGTTGCACAGCACTATTATGACACATTATTAGCAAATTACAAAGAAGGTATCCAAAAATTGCTGATGGACCCAAAAAATAAACGCGAATATGCAATTGATATATGGTGGAAACGATTGCAAGCTTCTAATCATTGGTATATGATTGTTCCACCTACTGTAGTGCAAATAGAAGGGTTTAGTGATGTTGAGGGCCGACACACAAACTATGCTAGAATAATGACAGATATGAATAAAGAGTGGTTGTTCAAACAAGCATTACCTTTCAGTGTACCTAGCGGTCCTGAAAGTGTGCCACAAGCACCCAATATTATGTTCAATTCGCGCCCCGTCGGTCAAATCCAGCACAATCCTATAGAGCGGGGATTTGACCTTGGTATCAAATTTAGAGGCTCTATTAGTGGCAACCTTGTTGTGCCAAAATAGAAGAAACCTACGGTTTCTCCTGGCCACTTCCCTTTGCACTCTTTTATTGGTTTGATAATATATATGAAACCAATTCTCACTCAAATTAACAATGGCACTTTGACCGGTATGAAAGCGATGCCTCAAAAAGACAGTACGAGTGATGGTACCAGTAATTTTGCACAAGACCGTCATGTCTATGCCGAGTCGTTAACAAGTTATACTGCTGCACAATGGAAGCAAAAAAAGTTCATTGGCGGTAACCGAGATGCGTCATCGGTTGCATCACGAAGACGCACCAATGAAGTTGGAAACGGCTCTCTGAACGCGTCTGGCAATCAATTGTCTTTCACCACTACTCGAGATATTAATGTCACAAATAATGCACTTAGAAAGGTGAGAGCCGGCGGTGCATACGTTCCTCCGCTAAAATGCCGGGACATATCTGATTCGGTTGACCCTCGCAAATACATATTTTGATAAAAAACAGTTGTTTCTTAATTATTACAATATAAAATTCATACAATATAATTCAAATCCGTCTTGAACACTTTGTTACAGTTTTTCAAAGTGTTAAAGCTCTCACCACTCTGCACTTCCACGTTGTCAATATCATCTCTACAAAACGGGCACACCAATGAACAAGTCTTCGTTTCAGCCATACTATGCAAACACTCATCACATACGCTGTGACCACAATCAGTAAGCAATACCATTCGGTGGCTGCGCACCTCGTTACTCAAACAAATACCGCACTCTTCCATCGACACTTCTTCAGGCTCCATGTAAAAGCTTATTTGCACGCGTTTAGCTTCTCTGGGCTTATAATCGGTGAAGTAATCGACTATTGAAGGGCGAGGAACGGTACGAAGAACGCGCGGATACACGTTCTTATAACGACGGTTAGCACCGGGTTGCACGATAGACAGTCTAGAGGTCATTAGTTCTCATAAATTCACTTAATTATTATGCATTTAGGAATTTCACAAAAAAATATTTCAATTTTATAAATAGTGCTGAATATGCAATATTCTTATTTGCAAATATGTTGAATAATAATATATGAGTTTCAGTTGTTTAAAATCTGATAATGGACTAACAACAAACTGGGTTGCAACATGCACAAGCGATGATTTTAAGAATATTGCATGCTCATCATCTGCAAATGCATATATTGGAGTAAGAATTTCAAATGATTATGGAAAAACATGGTATACAACCACTTCTGGGTTATCAGCAAATTCAGGAACTTCATTTTTTCGAGGAATGTGTTGTAGCAGTGATTTTTCTAGAATTACTGCGGTTAGAGAAGGTGGCGGAATATGGTGTTCAACAGATTATGGTGTAACATGGACGCAAGTGAGCACCACAAATACTGGCGGTGCAACCGGATGGCATAGTGTATGTGGCAATGCCACTATGCAAAGCCAAATAGCTGTTCAAACTAACGGAAATATATATGTTTCTGCTGATTATGGAGTAACATGGACTGCCAAAACATCAACAGCACGCGCATGGAGATTTGTGTGTTGCAATACAAATTTGAGTATTGCAGCTGCCGTTCATACCGGTGGATATATTTATGTATCAGCAGATGGTGGCAATACATGGACTGCTAAAACATCAGCAGGTATCAGAAATTGGCGTTGTATTGCATGTTCAGATGATGCAACAAAATTAGTAGCTGTAGTACAAGGAGGAGGCGGAGTATGGATATCTACAGACTCTGGTAATACATGGACACAAACATCAGCACCAACCACCGGTTATGATTATATTGCTGTATCTTGCAGCTATAATTTTAATAATATAATTGTGGCATCATACGGCTCCGGAACATCTAGTTACATATATTCTACAAACGCCGGTACAACATGGACTGTATACAGCGTAAATGAATATTGGAGTACGTGTACCGTAAAAAACAATCGATTTATTATTGCAGCAGGTAATACTGGATATATATATCTTGGAAGATTTGATTATGATAATAGTCTATTTAAAGTGAAAGGAGGGCGTTCTGTGCAAGAAGTTATATCGTCAGTTGTCATACCGAATTCAAATACCGGAACAATCATAGAACAACCTAATAGCTATAGTATGCCATTTTATCAATACAATTTAGTGAATGGACCTAACATTGGATATTCAAATCAAACTAGCACTGGCGTAGATAAATTTATGCAATTATCACGTGTTGGAGATAACGTTAGTGCATCTTTTTTTGCAATTACACAATATATTCCAAATATTCTATCCCAACCTAGCAACGCAGTTAGACTTGTTAATTCTCCTGCTAGTAATGAATCTTATCTTTCTGGAAATTTATTGCAATTTCAAGACATTACAATTAGTTTATGGATAGCTCCAGTTACTATAACAATTGCAAATCGATATATAAGTATTATAAATATTGCAAATTCAAGCAATGGTGCATCAGCTATTGACATTGCGATAGATGGAAATTCAAGTAAAATAGTACTTTTAATAAATGGAAACACAAATCTCAGAGGTTATGTTCAAGACGTCACTCCACAATATGCTTGGACGCATGTTGTATGTTCATATAATTCATATACTCAACAAGGAAAAATATATTATAATGGAATATTAGCATCAACATTTAATCATGGAGTTGCATTGAATGCATATAACACGATTCGAGTTGGCGGAGAATGGGGAAGCAATAATGCAAGCTCCACGTTTTTAGGGTTTTATGGATATGTTGCATATTTAAATATATTTAACAGAGAAATTACTGCAAGCGAAGCTAAATATTTATATGACTATCCTGATGGTAATATATCAAATACAAAATCATCTACAACACTTATGAAAGGATTGTCTACAGAATATGGATATGCTATCAATGGTGGTGGATTACCATACATATGTGGCCAAACGGCATTTGGTGCAACCCCATATTCAAAAGTAAATATACCATACAAAATTTCAACCAATACTATCTTAGATTTTGCTCCTTATTACACAATTTATGAAGGAACGACTCCATTAACTGGCGCTACTCACACATTAAAACCATGGACAACGCGTATATTTGTAATTGCGATTGGCGGTGGCGGTGGCGGTGGTGGCGGAAATTATCAAACAAGTGGTGGAAGTGGTGGCGGTGGCGGTGGCGGTGGCGGAGCGGGAATGGCATACGCCTATTGCAGTGTTGATTCTAACACCGCTTTAACATTTGATGTGAGTGGAGGCGGTCTAGGCGGAAAAACTACCGATCTTCAATCAAGTGGTACAGTTGAATATGTTGGCGGAAATGGATTGAATGGAACAACCACAACTGTATACGCAAATGGAAATATATTAGTAAGAGGATATTTTGGTAACAAAGCAAAAAACCAATACAATACAAATACAAATACAAGTAGTTATGCAGTGCCATCAACAACAGAAAATAATCGCGGAGGCGCTCCAGGTGCAGGCGGTGACGGAAGAACAGTACCGTCAAAGACGAATGGCGGTACTCCATATAGTGAAACAAACGGCGGTAATGGTCTAATAGGAACATACAATAGCATAATATTAAGTGGTACATCATCCGGATATGCAGGTGGATATGGTGAAACCGACCCCGAATCTACAAGTCGTCCAGCAGATGGTGGAACCTCTGGTTCTGGTGGAAATTCCGACGGAATACAAATTAACGGCCAAGAATTTATATACAATTCAGCCGACACTAAATTTATTAATTATATGAATACTAATGTTTTTTGCGATGGCTCTACAATAAGAACAAAATACGGGTATGGCGGTGCGGGTGGATTAGGTGAGTCGAGACAAGCAACCAAAACTGCGGGTGCCACTGGAGGCCCTGGTGCAGTGTTAATATTTGAATATTCATCGTAAAGGATTTAACAATTCCTATATTGTCAACTTGTTCCCCGCTATAAAATTGAACAAAAACGATATAAATATGACACCACCATAATATATAATGACCACCATTTACAAGCTCAGTAATTTTGAAAATATTGGCACCGGCACTTATGTGTTGGATACTACCGTGTTGAACAATATTGAGTATTTGTGTGATGTTCTTGGATACACTCCCGATACGAAAAATACTTATATTAACCAATACAACACTGCATCCACTAGCACCTATACTCAATCGAAGAAGCCCAGAGAACGCGAAGTCCGATACAAAGCCAAGCCCAAAGACGAAGAATGGAAGCGACCTGCTTTCAAAGCAACCGTATTTGCTGAACTTGACAACACCAAATCGCTCATCGGCGACATTCGCGTATTATTCAATAAAATCAACGAATCCAATTGCGACGAAAAGACCGAGCAAATTGTCGCAAAAATCGACGAAATTAGAGACTCCGTTGATTTCGGTGACGATGCCGAGCTGGGTGACCGCATGCGACAAATTTATGAAGCTATTTACAAGGTTGCCACGTCAAATAAAATGTTTTCCAAGTTGTATGCCCATGTTTTAAACCATATTAATGCAAAATACGAACTCTACGACCTGTTTGAGCAAAGAGTTGAGGATTACATGAAATCTATGGAAAACATTGTTGATGTTGATTCCAATATAGATTACGATGCTTTCTGCGAATTTACTGCTGTAAACAATACTCGTAAAAATATTACCACACTGTTGTGCGAAATGCAAATGGCTTCCATGTCTCAAATTTGCAAGACTTTGATTGAACGCGTGGAATCTGGTATTGAACATGCATCTAAGCTGAAAGAAGTGGAAGAAATCACCGAGAATCTGGTCATTATCTTTAGCCATAATCCCAGCCTGTTGGAAGAATGCAGGCCCAGTATTGCGACATTAGCATCTTACAAGGCAGGCGAAAAGCCAGGTCTTTCCAGTCGCACCAGATTTAAGTATTCTGATTTATAATAAAGGAAACCCATGGTTTCCTTTAAATCCTTCCTTCAACAGTATTGGCGTAAATTAAGGGGGTATATTAAAATATATCATTTTCAAATAATATATTTTTTACAACATAATAATAAACGTAGTTTCCCCTAGCGGAAGCGCGAAGCGCGGAGAAACGTAGTTTCCCCTATAATACTATAGACAATGGTCGTCTCTATTTTAAAACCCGAAATCACATACAACGAGTCCAAAAAAATCAACGAAGAGGACAAGGGCTACAATACCCGCATATATGAAATTGATTTACTTAATAAAGTCGTCTATGTTGCACTTGGTAAAATTAAATACACATACACTGGCAAAGATGTGCTACATTATTTAGTATATTTAATGCAAGGGCCAACTGTTCGGTCACAAATTGGCGTTGTCGAAATCGAATCGAAACAAATGTCCAAATTGCTTGACCGTGACGGTTATTTCGATTTGGCTGAATATGCCAAAAACGGTGGTAACATATTGCTCTACAAACACGTGACTGTGGATTTCTTGGAGTCTGCCAAGTCATCGCCACCCAAAACAGTCACATTAGAGCCTCAATCGGTCGAAGAAGAACCAGAGGCTATAGAAGACGTGTTAAGTGTTAAAAGCGCAAGTCCATTGACGGCTATCGCTTCTAGTAGTAGCGCAGTTCTTGAAAAAATACCCAATGCTGATATTCCCGAAATGTTGCGCGAAGAATCCAAAGAAGATGCTGACAAATTGAAAAATCCGAATGCAAACACGTATTGGATTCAGAAGTTCATGAAAAACGACCATTTTCGTGTGCATTCAGTGCCCGGCGATGGCGACTGTTTTTTCTCTGTGATTCGTGACGCATTCAAACAAATTGGAATGAAAACAACCGTGGATAAATTGCGTAGACTTGTCTCTGATAATATCAGTCAGCACAACTTTGAACAGTACATGGCGATATATGGGATGTACACAAATGAAATAGCCGAAAACGACGCAAAGCTGAAACGCATCAAAGAAGCAGTTGCCGATTTGAAATCTAAATACAACAATGTGACAGAGAAGGCAGATAAAGAAAAAATCTTGGCTCTCATCGAAGAACACCGCAACGATGCCAAAACGATTGCAAAATACAAAGCCGTTGCCGAAGATGACCGTATACATTATCGGTTTATGCAAGATGTAAAGTCTATTGGAGACCTTCAAAATGCAATCATGAAATCTGATTATTGGGCAGACGAAGTTGCACTTTCAGTTATTGAATCAAAGCTCAATGTCAAACTCATAATATTATCTGAAGAAAACTATAAGAACGGTTCAGAGGATAGTGTTATGGTTTGCAATACTGGTACTGCCGCTAATCCTGCACCCGAATATTACATTATGACTTCATACACTGGCAACCACTATGATTTGATTAGTTACAAAGAGAAAAAAATATTTAAATTCAGTGAAATTCCATACTACATTAAGACACTGATTGTCAACAAATGCGTCGAACACAATGCTGGAGCTTTTCATCATATTACTGATTTCCGCAACTTTCAATCTAAATTTGGCATTAGTCCATCGGTTGAATCAGAGCCTATATTATCAGAACTTTATGATGACACGGTGCAGTTCTTATTTTACGCTTCATCTGCGGATGCCAAGCCCGGTAAAGGAAACGGCGAAAAAATGGCCAAAGAAGATGCTGTCCAGTATAAAGACTTACAACTGGTCACCAATTGGCGTCGCAAGCTTGACGATGAATATGCTTCGCCATTCACTTACGACAACAAACGCTGGCAAACCGTCGAACATTATTATCAAGGCGCCAAATTTAAAAAGGGGTTCCCAGACTTTTATTCCAAATTTTCGCTGGATTCAGAAAGCGACATATCTAAGGATGTGAAAAAGGCCATGGGAGCTGGCGGAAAAACCGGGCGTTATGAAAAAGAACTGCTTCGACCCAAAGATGTTAAACTGGACTCTGACTTTTACGGTGGGCGTGACAAGGTGGAGCGCGCCAATGCCCTGATGGCAAAGTATGAACAAAATGATGAACTTAAACGCATGTTAGTGAACACTCGCAACGCAAAATTGTTGCACTTTGTTCGCGGTGCTGAACCAGAGATTGATGTCTTGTTGATGGAAACCCGGAAAAAAATAAGGGAACTCGTCGGTTCAGATGCGACATAGTCGCCTCCTTCCAGACCTCCTGTGGAGGTCTAATGGCCCTTATAATCCCTCCCGAAGGGTAATAAAGAAAAGTGGACTTATGCCGACCTTATTAGACCTCCATTGGAGGTCATATGGGTCGGCTGAAAAGGACGTAAGATGTTCCTTCAGAACATCCAAATAACCGTAGGTTTCTTCTAATAAAAAACCTACAGTTCCAGTACGCAGTGCGTGCATTCAGCCCCTACAACCCCTCATTTTATGTAAAGGGAAGGATTAAAAGGCATAAGGAGGCAACTACGTTGCCTCTGAATACCGTAGGTTTCCTTTATAGTTTATTAAATATAATAAACAAATCTAACCTAATATTTTAATGAATCTAGAGAATGCACTAATTACGGGCGGTAGTGGTATGGTTGGTTCATATATACATTTTGGTTATAAACCCACATCATCTGAACTAAACGTTGTTGATTATAATTCAATCGAAAAATACGTAAATAGGTTACAAAACGTGTCATGCATAATTCATCTTGTTGCAACAAATTTGCGCGAATCTGAACAAAACCCATGTAAAGCAATTGATGTTAACATAAACGGAACGACTAACATGTTACGCATTGCAATGAAATACAATGTGCCATTTATATTATTGTCGTCGGGTGCAGTTTTTTCGTCTTTTAATTCCAATGTAAAATTTGATGAAATGTTTTTAACATGTCCCAATAGTGTGTATGGGTCTACAAAGGCTTCCTCTGAGCAAATTGCCATATTGTATAATAAAACAATCTTAATTCGAACGGGATGGCTCTTTGGAGGCAACCAAAAAAACCATTATAAGTTTGTTGAATCCGCCATAAATAATTTACTGACAAACAATCAGGTAAAAGCGTCTAATAATTTTTACGGCTCGCCAACATATGTGGTGGATTTAATTGAACGCATGAAATATTTAATTGTAAACAATGCATACGGTGTACACCATGTAATTAATAGTGGGAGTGCATGTGGGTATGACATTGCGCTTGAAATTGCAAATATATTAAATATTGACAAAGAGCTGATAGTGCCGGTTCAGTCACATGATGTTCCTAATTCCGGGCCAGTTCGCAGTTTAACCGAAATATTAGTGTCACGTCATGAATTGCGTCATTGGAAAGAATCGTTACAAGAATACGTGATGCAATATTATAGTAAATTACAATTAAAAAATGTTATTATTTCCAATGGAACCTTCGGTTCTTCCAATGGAACCTTAAATAAAAATTGGTCAACGCGCGATAAATGCCGGTTGTGCAATAGTTATAATTTGAAAACGTTTTTGAAACTAAATCCAACCCCGCCTGCAAATCATTTTGTTATTAAACCTGTAGTTCAAGAAGTAATTCCATTGGATGTATGCATTTGTGATAATTGCAGTCATGTTCAGTTGATGCAAATTGTAGACCCGGCATTTCAATATTCCAATTATTTTTATGTGTCATCCACCAGCGAGTCCATGACAAATCATTTAAAAAACAGTGTTTTTACCACAGGTTTTACTGAAGGACTACAGAAAGATGATTACATATTAGAAATTGGAGCAAATGACGGTGTGTGTATCAAGCATTTGATTGACAATGGTTTTACCAATGTAATTGGCGTTGACCCCGCAATAAATATAAACAAACGACACAATTTACCCATTATTTGCGATTACTTTGGTTCTAATATATTAACCAAGTTCAATACGCCTTTCAAATTAATATTTGCATTTCATTGTTGCGCGCATATTGAAAACATCCAAGATGTATTTCAAACCGTCTATCAATTGTTAGATGACACCGGTATATTCATTATGGAAGTCGGATATTTTTATGAAGTGTTTAAATACAATTTGTTCGACACGATTTACCACGAACATATCGATTACCATACGTGCAGAGCCATTCAACGTTTTGCTTACAATCAACACATGTTGTTATACAAAGTAAGCGAAAATTCCATTCAAGGTGGTTCCATTCAGTTTTACTTTTGTAAAAATAACGGCTCTAGAACAGTCGATAACAGTGTTTACAAAACGCTTGAAAAAGAGTCATCCATTGATTATAATAAACTTGCATCATGGCATAACAAAATCACATTGTGTGGAAACGACATCAATTATATGTTGAACAGCTTTGTATCTTATGGTAAAAAAATAGCTGGATATGGCGCATCGGCAAAATCAACCACGTTTTTATATGAATATCGGCTTAATAGCCGTATTATTGATTATATTATCGATGATAGTGTATACAAGCAAAATTATTATTCGCCGGGATTGCACATTCCAATCAAATCCATTCAACATTTAAATATTGCTAGGGTGGATTATATTATTATTTTATCGTGGAATTTTACGGATGAAATTGTGAAAAAACTAGAGCCTCACCGGCAAACTGGATTGCGAATCATTGTGCCATTTCCGGAAATCAAAATATTATAAATGCCAATGTTAATCAAGCAAGTTTGCCACTTGAACCGGCGCCGACTTGAGTTGAATGGCTAGACATTGAGTGGTAGCACGCAAGTCTAATTCAAGTTGCGCTATTTTATTGGATTGTTCTGCAATAATTGTCTGTTGTTGTGCTACTGTTTCACGATATTTTTCACACTGCACATACAAATTGCCTTTATTCAAGTTTAAATTATGCAACCAAGTTTGGTGTGCTTTGGTTTTGATATGGCTTGCAAATAAAGTGTGTGATTCATACACTTTATCTTTTCGACACGCACAAGGACACCGAATACCTACACTCGGTATTGGTGGTACTACATCAATAAAATTGCCGTCTGCATTGACACTGGGACTGTATAATTCGGGTTCGCAAATTAAATTCATTTCTATTTGCAATTAGTAGTTGCAGTGCAATAAGTTTCAATTTTTAATGGCTCATTAAAAAATTTACTTTTTTAATATTATAAATAAAATACAAAACATATATATAATAGGAGGGGTTATAGGCGTAAGCCACGCAGTGGCGGAGAACGTAGTTCTCCTACTTTAATATACTTATCACAATACACACGAACGGGCTTACCCTGAGTTAGCCTTACATCATAACACTGTGGCTTAGATTCTACGCGCTTTCCTCGAACATACGTGTCGCAATACACGGTGACGTTTTTGCCTTGGATGACACGAACATCAAAGCTCTTAGCAATTCCAATATTACGAATGCATACCCAGTTAGCAGACGACATTTACAAGTTTATAAAATACGAGTTACAAGTTTTAACAATACTATACATTTTATGCATTCGGGTTGTACACAAAAAAATATTTCAATTTTTCATCGTGACCTTGAACGAGTTTTACTTTTTGTTGTTTTTGATTTAGTTCTTGTCTTTGAACCCGTTTTTATTCCTGTCATATTGTTTACTGTGTTAATTAGCCTATCTGTGCATTTTTTATTCATAAATATTTTATACTGACCGACCGATGTATTTTTAAACTGTTCTTTCAATTCATCATCTGATTTTTCTTTAAATTGGTTAAATGTTGGTTGGTTGCAACCTCTGATTTTTTTTATGATGTCTGCCATTTGTTTGTCTGATACTGTTTGTTTGTTTTCAGAATCAGCTTCGTTTAATTCTTCATTTAGTTTGTTTTCGTCGATTGGTTCGTTGCATATTATATCATATATATTAGCATAATCAGTACATACATCTAATATATCAGTGTAGTGTTTAGTACATTCCTCTAGATACTCATCGATTTTAGTCATTACTGCTTTAAATCTAGCGTCCTTTTTGTCGTTGTTATTACAGTCCCGTTGCTCAAAACCATATTTTTTGATAAATTTGTCTTTTAACTTTGAAAAATCTAAAAGTATTCTTTTATTCAATTCCAGTTCTTTATATGTATCTGTCTTTGTTATAGCAGTTCCAATCGTCGCAATAACCAATGCCAATAGTGGACTTGCGGATTGAATAAGACTGTTTGCAACTCCAGCCTTAGTCAGTTCATCAGTTACACCACTGTAAAAGGCGGCATTTGATATAACTGCAGTTAATGATGCCATTATAGCTGGATTAGTTACCCAATGTGTAGGGTTAATCTTTTCTACATACTGATATTCTTTATCAGATACTACTTTGGCTTCAAACATTCTTAATAATAAGCTTGTTTGGGAGCGCACATTATTTATAATGCTAATTTCTTTTGATTCTGTTTTTGTAATTGGTTTTTCTATGTTTTCTTCTTCGCTTACTTCTAAATTTGGTGCATCTAGTAGTGGACTTTGATTATCTTTATTTTGCGAGGGGTTATTAAAAATCTGTCTAACTGTTTTACCAAGACCTGTAGTTGCCTTACCAAGACCTGTAGCTACCGTATTTGTGGTATCTTTAACTCCTTCAGCAACTCTTTCACCAACTTCTTTTCCTATATTTACAACTGCTGTACCAGGTTGTTTCGGTAAATTTCTACTAGCAAAAGAATCGTCGCATTTTCCAATATTTCGAATAATTAATCCTAACAATTCTTTAAGTTTTAACATCAATATTTTTTTATTCCAGATTCTAACTTTATGCACATTAATAATATGAACTTGAAGTCGATGTCTAAAATCATGTGTATTGCAGTAAAATTTTTTAAATATTTTTCCAATATTTACATATTTTAATGTATCATTTTTTGATTTGTTTATTTCAAGTTCAATTCTTTGAACATAATTACGAAATGCGGGCGAGTATGGGTATTTATCAATATTTTTTGCATATACATTATTTTGAATATCATGTAATGGACTATTTATTGTAATACTATTATAACCTTGTATTTTTTCTGCAAGTTTATCATCGTTCGCAAATATATTAAATTTGCCATTACCCTTTGTTGATTTATCCATTTCGTTAACCAACTTAAACAATTCATCTACATTCTCTGTATCTCCCATTATACAATATAAAAACAATTTATTATTATTTATAATACATGAATCCAGAGACAATATACCACAAATACTTAGAATACGAATCTAATTACTCTAAACACTATGGTTCGAAAACCATCGTGCTTATGATGGTCGGCTCCTTTTTTGAGGTCTATGGCCTTAAAAATGACGCTTCAGCTATAATCCACGATTTCTCTCGCATTTGTCAAATGAATATCAGCGAAAAAAAGAAAGTATTGGTCAACGGCCCTACTGGTCCTAGTCCCGTGCTAATGGCCGGGTTTCCCGAGTACACATTGGAGCGCTACGTGCAAAAACTATCCGACGCGGGCTACACCAGTGTTATTATTGTGCAAGACGAAGATAACTCTGTGCAAGGTGGCAAAAAAAAGCACATGGTGCATTCCATATGCAGTCCAGGCACTGTAATTGCGGATACCAACGTGTTGTCAAATAATACGATGTGCATTTGGTTACATACTTATATTCCTATTCGTTCACACAAGGTCCATTTAATATGTGGCATCTCTGTTATTAACATATATACTGGACAGTCACACATCTACGAATACAAGGTTCCCATGGCTAATGACCCAACTGTATTTGATGAACTAGAGCGCGCCGTGAGTGTGCATACTCCATCAGAGGTGATTATCTTATATAAGGACCCAGCTCTGTTACGCAACGCAAAAAAGTATTCGGGAATTAGTTGCGACTCTATTCACGAGTATTGCATTGTTGATAATGTGAAAGCCGAAAACGTGCAAAAACCACAATACGTCGACCATATGTTGACCACCTTTTTTGGTGTTGAATATACCTCTTGTCTAGAGTTTTCCATGTATCATATTGGAACTCAGTCATATTGTTTTCTTTTGAACTTTATACAAGAACACAACCCATCATTAACAAAACGCATATGCAGTCCCGTATTTACCGACCCGAAAACTAACGTTATTCTTGCGAACTCCACGTTGAAACAGCTCAATATTATTGATGACAATTCGACTGATGGTATGAAATCGGGGCGGTGCTCCTCTGTGCTTAACTTCGTGAATCGGTGTTGCACAGCCATGGGAAAGCGCCAAATACAAGAGATGTTATGCAATCCAGTATACAACGTTGAATGGTTGCAACACGAATACAATATTATTGAATACATATTGTTGGAACATGATTACTTGATTGGGTTTGCCAGACAACGTTTACAACATGTTATGGACATTGAAAAACTAGAGCGTTGTTTATTAATTAACAATGGTCTAAATTCAATAAACAATAGTTATTCGGTGAAACCAGCCAGTCTATGGAAACTAGCCGAATCCATCGACAACATTCAGCAAATACAAGTTTGTTTGCTCGAAAACCAGAGATTGCTGGATTATTTGGATTCGCATGACTTGGATACAAAATGTGCCAGCTTAACCCATTGCCTGCATAAGTATTTGAATATGGAAGCGTGTAAAAATGGTATTGTGCAAATAAACGACGGCATTGATGAATCTCTGGATGCGTTAAACCAAGAGCTGTCTGTAGCTACCAATACTTTTTCAACAATCCATGGATTTTTCAATATGGCTATGCAATGCACGCAAGACTCGGATGCCGATTTTGTTCGTGTGAACACTACTGAAAAATCCGGTTCCACATTGCAAATCACCAAAGTGCGCGCTAAAGTGCTGAAACAAGTGCTAGATTCGGGCAACTATATTGCGTATCCTTGTTTTAAAGGTATCTTGACTAAGGTATCAAATAGCGCTGTTCTATACAAAAATGTGCTCATCGAGTTTCACGATATAAAGTTTGTAAATGCTACTGGTTCGAATGATGAAATACGGTTCAAACAACTTGACGATATATGCGCCTCTGTTCAACGACTCGAACATGCAGTAAGCAAAAAGAACACGGAGCTTTACAATGATTTTATATCTAATGTGCTAGAGAAGGTAACAATGGAACCATTCATTCGATTTTCAGTAAAGTTGGACACCATTGTATGTAAAGCATATTTGGCGAAGGAATATCGACTATGCAAACCGAACATTCAAGAAACGGTTGTTTCGAGTAAAGAAACGGTTGTTTCAAGATTAGAGGCAAAACAACTCAGACATTTGTTAATTGAACAGCTCCAGCAAAATGAACTCTATGTGGCAAACGACGTTACCTTGGGACAAAATGGCATTTTACTATATGGAACGAACGCAGTAGGGAAAACCAGTTTGATTCGTGCGATTGGTATTGCAATCATACTGGCGCAGAGCGGGTTTTATGTTCCATGTAGTGAATTCATATATAGTCCATATAAATCGGTGTATACACGCATTCTTGGCAATGATAATTTGTATAAAGGTCTCTCCACTTTTGCAGTCGAAATGAGTGAATTGCGCGTCATATTGAAGAACGCTGATGCAAATTCTCTTATTTTAGGCGATGAATTATGTTCTGGAACTGAAACCCAAAGTGCCCTTAGTATATTTATGGCCGGACTACAAACACTGTCGTTAAAGCAGTCATCGTTCATATTTGCAACCCATTTTCATGAAATCGTGGATTATGATGAGCTTAAGGCTCTCAACAATGTGTATTTGAAACACATGGCGGTTCATTATGATGCAACCACAGATAAGCTTGTCTATGACCGGTTGCTTAGAGATGGACCAGGTGATAATATGTATGGATTAGAAGTATGCAAATCATTGCATATGCCAACCGATTTCATGGACATGGCATTTGAACTGCGTAATAAATATTTTCCAGTTAATTCTGGCATATTATCCATGCCAGTAACTCATTACAATGCCAATAAAATCAGAGGCATGTGTGAAAAATGTGGTCAAAAAATGAGCACCGAGATTCATCACAAGTTAGAGCAACACAGAGCAGATAAAGATGGCTATATTGCGAATACGGCTATTCGAAAAAACCACAAAGCAAATTTAGTCGCACTATGTGAAGCATGTCATTTACTGGAACACAAATAATGTATTAATAAATTATAGCATGCGTAATAAGTCAAAACGTAAGTACGGTGGTTCAGTTCGTCGGTCTACGCGCGCAAAAAAACCAACAGTAGTTGAAACACCCGCTGAATTAACCAGAGACGAGCTGTCGGGTAAAATTCAATGGCTGATTGATTTTGCTGGAACTGATAATATCATGGAAGCCGTTGTTGAGTACTTTGTAAAACCCAGTTGCAAAAACGTGATGCGTGAAACTGTAAATGGTGAACTTGACCCTAAAGCTAAATATAAAAACAAAATCATATTTAACACTCGCACTGGTGATGTAGGTCACTGGATATATTTTTCAAATACCGGCCAAGAATATAATTCATACAAACTCGGACATCAAAAGCCAGCGACAAACCAGTTTTGCCAATCATTTGCCACATTGTATATGTTGAAAAACTGTGGAATTAAATCAGTGCCTGATTTTTATGGAAGGTTGCAATCGGTTAATATACATATGCGATTACCAGAAAAACATCAAACGTGGGGACATAACATTGAAGTGATTATTGACATGTGGAAATGGATATTTGGCCAATGGTCTATAATAAGTGTATGGTTACTTGATGAAATAAAAAAAATTAATGACGATTACAAAGCGACAAATGCCAGAACTCGCGTCAATAATAAAAAAATGACATTAATTGATGATGATTCTAATAAGATTACCATGGCGCTCATTACTTCAAAACTTGATGACATTGTTGCACACAAAGTGCTTATTGCCGAAAAAACTTAAAATACTAATATATAATGAATTACGGTGGAGACGTGTTTAGAAATAACGCACTAAAAAATATAGTGAGCGTTGGATATGAAATAGAATGTGGCGTATTAGCAAAAATGACATTGTCCGAAATGAGTGAATCAAATAATAAACTGCTGTTGAATACTGATACAACAAGTAAAGATGTGTCCCAATTAAAAAAACTGGAAAAGGACCTAGATGCATTAGATGATAATGTATTGAAACGTATTGAAGAAACAGTTGAAATGGAGTCATTAGATAAACATGGTAATGTTGATCCTAATACTGAGTTTCACATTACGAATGATTATGCAGTAACGCCGTTTTTAAAAAAACTAAAACCGCTTTGTTTTTATAACGACGATGACGATGAAAATAATACACACGAAAAAAATTTAATGTATAAGTTTCACTCCAAAAACGGAGATATTTATGATATTAATTTTATCTTAAACGCATTTAATTATTGCGAGTCATTTTCATGTGTTGAATGGATATTTACATATTATAAGCCAGAACGCAGTGTAAACATTATATTAGAAACGTTAGTGAATATGATGACTAATTTAATACAACACGTTGATGATTTGAAACCAGTGCATGGTAATTTAAAGCTTCATTACTTTAACGACGAAGAACAAATTATTGATAAACCCAATGACAGAATATTATATTACAAACCCAACACCAATATATATTATTTGCAAACACATATATTAGATAAACCTTTAACAATAGATGATGTATGTTCTAAAATTCAAATGACTTTTGGCGCAAAAGCAGAACACATATTTGATGTTATGTTAGCATTATTAGATTCTAATAAATATGAAAAAATAAACGAGCAATACAAAGCTATAAACAATGTAAAATTATGTGTGGAGGAATTGGTGGAAAAGTCTGGACATAATATTAATGCACGCGCCAAAGCGTATATTGGATTAATTATATTTAAACTGCGCCAATACTATATTTATCAATCACTTGATAAAAAGGACAGTTCATATTTCAAAAATGCGTTGTTTATGAATGCTCGACACAGTAATTATGATTTGTATTTGGCATATAAAAGATGTGTTAAAACAAATGCATTAAACACACTATGTGATATTGTATTGCAACCGGATATATTAAATAAATACTTGGATAACCCATCAGTTAGACGCGGAGCGTTCAGCAAAAATAACACATTAAATAAAGATGCAGTTCAATATGGTAACCCTGCATATTCTTTGCATAGTTATTTTCAGTTTTTTGAATCACCACGCAACGATGAATCTAACTTGGATTACAAAGGAAAAATATTATATTACGATTGGCTTCAATATAAAAAAATAGATTTTTCTTCTGCCAAGTTGCCACTGAAACGCGATGTTGTGCTTGTAGAAAGTCGCAGTTTTCACCATATTATTACGTCTTTTATTCAAAGCATTGCTAATGACGAACTTACAAAAAATCTTATGGGTGGTATATGCAATGAAATTACTAAAAAACATGGTATTGTTAGCGCATATTCAATTAGAGATATGCGTAAGATTGTAGAATTATGTAAACCACTATTGTCAATAAAACCAGTGACACATGTTACTGCACCAAAATCTATCACAATCAACAATATTATTGCGCGAAACAGGTGCAAAAACGGCACTCATAAAAACCGTAAAACCGGCCAATGTGAAATTATAAAACCAGTAACAAAACGGTGTGCCAACGGAACCAGAAAAAATCGTAAAACTGGTCAATGCGAAGTAAAAAATTGAAATATTTAATTCTAATTTAGTTAAGTTTAACAATTATGAACCAGTTTTTATGATGATATATTATTTGGAAAAAGAGTTAAATAAAATTATTGATGCGTCGTCTGATGACGATTTGCTTCATAATGTGCAAAAATTCAACTATGACGTTGAAATGTTGTTTACCTATTTTGCATATCCTGTGTCGTATAAATACATTCAATCTCTATTAAAACGCAAGTCAAATAAATGTGCGTTTTTACAAGTCGGGTCTGAGCCGTTTGACATTTATAATTGTGTAACTGGATTAATATATGCTTGTTGTAAGGGAACCGAAGGTTCCCTCAGCGATAGCGCCCTTAATAAAACATGTTATATTATGCTAATATGCACACACCCTGACCACCAAAATAAAGGGCATGCCACTCAAATGTTGAAAACATTTATTGAATCGATGCGAGGTAAAGTTGACAGCATTGTGCTAAGCTCAGTAGATTATGCAGTTTCTTATTATCAACACATTGGATTTGAAGCGGTTGATGATAATATTAATAATTATCCATACTTGAGTTATTTTGAAGCGTCATCACCGGATAAAATTACAACCATAATGGAGTACAAACTATAGGAAACCAATGGTATTCAGAGTTAACTACGTTGAACTCTACTGCCTTTAAATCCTTCCTTTCTAAGTATGGGATTATAAGGGAACGACGAGTTCCCTTAAAAGGACTTAAACGTATTGTTACTAGTAATATAATTAAAATGACTACTTCTACTTCTACTTCGTATGACGAAAATAAAATTATTAATAACTGGGAAGACTGTGTAACAAATGAGGATTTGTTGCGTGGTATTTACGCGTATGGCTTTGAAAAACCCAGTGCTATTCAATCTAAGGCCATATATCCGATTACATGCAAACGTGACGTTATTGCACAAGCTCAGTCTGGAACTGGTAAAACCGGCGCATTTACAGTCAGTAGTCTAAGCTTGATTGACACGTCTATACACGACACGCAGGCATTATTGCTTGCGCCTACACACGAGCTTGCTAAGCAAATAACGAGTGTTATTACGAGTCTCGGTCAGTATATTCCTGGTCTGCGTGTAGGAACTTTTATTGGCGGGTCATCTATTATGGAAGACCGTAATATGGATACGCCTCATGTGGCGGTCGGTTGCCCTGGGCGCGTATATGACATGTTTCGCCGCCGATTCTTGAAGCCCGACAACTTGCGTATTATTGTTATTGATGAAGCTGATGAAATGTTATCTAAGGGATTTCAAGAGCAAATTCAAAGCATTTTTCAAATGTTGTCAACTGAAGTTCAAGTCGCCATTTTTAGCGCCACTTTGACCCGTGATGTGATGGATTTAACTCCGAGATTCATGAATAATCCAGTGAAAATTACTATGGAGGCGGAAAAACTGTCACTTGAAGGCATTCGCCAATATTATGTGGCGGTTCGCTCAGATGACGACAAGTTTGATGCGCTAAAAAAACTGTTTAACTATATCACTGTGACTCAATGTATTATATATTGCAATAGTGTACACAGGGTTGCACAGTTATGCGACGCAATGCGCGATGAGGGGTATTCCGTGGATTGTATTCATCGTAACATGAGCAAGGAAGATAGAGACCGCGTGTTTCAAGAATTCCGGTCGGGCGGTTTGCGATTTTTAATTTCGTCTAACATTACCGCACGTGGTATTGATATTCAACAAGTGAGTGTTGTTATTAACTTTGATATTACTTCGGATGTGCACACTTATTTGCATCGTATTGGTCGTTCTGGACGATGGGGACGTAAGGGCACTGCTATTAATTTTATATCTCCTCGTGATATTCGTGTGATGCGCGACATTGAAAATTATTATCGCATTCAGGTGCAACCCTTGCCCGAAGACTTTAACTTTTAGAAGAAACCTACGGTTATCCAGAGCCTTCGGCTCTTATGCCTTGCCACTTCCCTTTTACCCTACGGGAGGGGCACCCGAAGGTTCCCTATAATATATAGGAGATACCTTATGAACATAAGTATGTGCTTGTCAAATTTGGCGCCGATTGTAGTTACATATACCGTAATGTTTTAATCGACAGTGCTGGTAAAAAAATACGTGAAACACGGTGGATTTGTCTTCCATTCGCGGTCAATATAGATACACTGATAAAAAGTAAATGCGTGTGATTTAGCAATAATACATTGTAATATAATGTATTATGGCATTCAAACATCCTGTCGAATATTTAGACCCAAGTATGGTGCATTGCATAAATCCAGTTGTATGTAATGACCTAGAATTAGAATCTATGTACCATATTGCATTCAAACCCCAGCATAAATATGCGGAACAAATGATTCATCAATGGAAAACCAAATTCACAAGCGACATTGAGTATTTACAGCAAACTCAGCAAGTTGTTGCAAACTGCAAACCAATTGAACATAGTGCGATTGATACTCATGCTATTGATACCGTATTTAACGATGTATTTACTGTGTCCGGATTTTGCGACCGTTATTGTTACATTGATATTGAACACGTCAAGTTTGTTAACGAAAACTCAACGTTTATGGGATTTTGGACAGTTGCCAATTTTCTATCGCCGCTTATTTCTCTTGTTCTTCCATTATTATTGTTAGTAGCGCCGTTTGTATTACTTAAAATTCAAGGCGTACCAATCAGTTTTGATGCATACATATCAATTCTGAAAAGCCTTGCATTAAAACACTCACTCGGTAAAGCATTTTCGTCGTTTGATTCTAGTTCATTAAATGGTCTTGTATATTTGCTGTTTTCTCTTGCCATGTATGGAATTCAAACATACCAAAACATCAAATCCTGCATCAAATTTTACAATAATGTGTACACTGTAAATACCAATTTAATTGCGATTCAATCCTTCTTAAATACGACATTGCAAAATATGAAATCGTTTCTTGTTGATAATGCAGGACTTAGTAAGTATTCTGGATTTTGTGCCGATTTGTCGGATTCATTTGATAAGTTATCTGAGTTGCAACGGCTATTGTCCAATATTCAACCATATAATTTTGGATTCAGCAAAATGTTTGAAATTGGTAATTTATTAAAATGCTATTATGCACTGCAAAAATACAAGGACTGCATTCAGTATGCTATGGCATTCGAGGGTTACATAGATAATTTGCGTGGCATTAAAACGTTGAAATATGCAGAGCTTATTAACGCAGAGCTTATAAATACACGCTTAGAGAACCAAGTTTATCCAGTCTTATCTGAGGCTGTTAAAAATACTGTCGATTTAAGCAACAATATTATTATCACTGGGCCAAATGCGTCTGGTAAAACCACTGTTCTAAAAACTACCGCTATTAACATAATATTCACACAACAATTTGGCGCCGGTTATTATAGCAAATGCGTATTGAAACCATATACGCAAATTCATTCTTATTTAAACATTCCAGATACAAGTGGTCGAGACAGTTTGTTTCAGGCCGAGGCACGACGATGCAAAGAAATATTGGACATCGTGGATTCGGCAAAGGATGAGCGTCATTTCTGCATATTTGACGAGCTATTTTCTGGCACGAATGCAGAGGAGGCAACAGTTGCATCAGTTGGATTGTTAAATTATATTCAGAGCAAGCCTAATGTGGACTTTATGCTTACAACGCATTTTACTGATGTTCCAACTAAAATAACAGGTCGCATCGTGAATATGAAAATGGATGCTACGCTAGAAGCCAATAGCATACATTTTACTTATAAATTGGTGCCCGGTATATCAGAGATTAAGGCTGCTAAATTAATTCTTATACAAATGGGGTTCCCTGACGACGTTTTGAGCGCTTTTGCTTGCGATGACGTTTAGAACGATTACGTATACTGCGTATACGACGTTTTGATTTTCCACCCAAATACTCTTCAATAGAATTTATTCTATTGACTGGATTGTTTATCGCAGGTGCAGGTGCAGGTACAGGTGCAGGCGATTCAATGACTTCAATTATTTCATCAATAGATGGTCGGTCGTCTGGATTTATGCTCATAATTTTTTGCAAATAATCATTGTGAAACATATTAACCTCCATTTTTTGTATCATTTTGCCAAATGAATAAATATCTGTTTTCATTAATGCTGACGTGTTCTCTATTGTTGATATCATATGTTTCGTTTCAGGATTTATCAATTCGGGCGCAATGTATTCTAATGTTCCATATACTTTTGTTAGACCGGTATTCGTTATTTTTGTCAGTGACCCCGCGTCTATAAACTTTACGGTATTTTTAGAGATTACTATGTTTTCAAGTTTGATATCAAAATGAACG
>JACCEA011687921.1_pt1 | contig 27805 bp, 14 predicted proteins | sample 7449851 | NCBI WGS metagenome assembly JACCEA01 (sample SAMN15323453, study PRJNA562643) | freshwater metagenome | isolation source: river surface water | place: USA:Blue River Watershed | collected 2017-08-18
AAAATCAGAATGTGGATCTGGCCCATCGGATACAGGTTTGAAATCTATAATTTCACCAATACCAATAGGAAACTCTTGACTTTTTAAAATATAAGGATATAAACTATTTACATCATACCCATAACCATCAGTTAATACCGGTTTATATACATCACAAATACCACCTCTATATGCTTCACGTAAATATTCTTCTTTTGAACGGTATACAACTTCTAGAGGAGTTTGATCTACATCATACCAATGCATACGAAAAGCAGCTAAAGCAATAGATGCTATAGTTAAATATTTCAATGGATTTAATTTAAAACTATCAATATAAAAAACAAAGCATTTAGAATAACAATAAGTCAAAAATAAAATCTCTTTTTCTAGATAAGATTGATATAAAGAAAGATATTTAGAGGAATCCTCTGCGCATAAATCAGCTAAAGCAGAAAGATTAAGATTAAATGTATTAGGTATTAAGATAGCTATAATTTGAGATTCCAAAGTTAAAAGATCATTCAATAAATTTAAATATTCTAATGAGCTATCAAAATTACTGCGAAATTGAGTATTAGAAGCAGAAAAAATTAAATCAGGATCTCTTAAAAATACAACTTGATCTTTATATTTAATTTCAATACGATAGCAAACTCCATCAACACGAAAATAGTCTAAAGTATACCCATATTTAATAAAATCAAAACTTAAGAAATGATCTAAAAAAACCTTCTCATTAAATTCTCGAATATAAAAAAACATTTTCTTAACTTTGTATAAACTTTTAGCACTTCTAAGCTCAAATAAATGCCTTAGAAAAGATAAAAGAAGAGACTCCGTATTAGAAATTTTTGAATTTTCATATCATGGAGAAAGTGGATCCAAATCCTTATTACCTTCATACATAGGCGATACGAAATGTCCACTCAAATTAAATGAGCAAAGGCTATACTGCACCAAAAGAGTAGAATTATGTATTTTCCCAAACTTAAATTTACAAAAAAAAGAATGGGATAAAAGCGCCTTAATAGAAGCCAAGTAATTTTCCTTTTTTAAAGGCCTTATGATTTTCCTCGACAATGGGACTTTATCAGCCTTTGTCGAAAATAATTTAAAATTAAAATTTAACATAACAAATATGAATTTATTTTTTTCTTTTTTTATTTTTGTTTTTTTTCTAGCCCAAAGGAAAACTTCCAACTAAAAAGTAAGAATAAACTTTTAATCAGACAAACCTAAGACAAATTTGAATTAAATTCTCTTTAAAAAATAAGCTTGTAAAAGTCTATTTTCCAAATAACCTATTAGCGGTATACCTACTAATAAGAATACAAAATAAAACAATGTAGCTAGCATACCTATTTCAACATAAGGACTTTCTACTGGTTTTTGACCAATCCATCCTAATAATAAAAAATCAATGGCTAAAAACCAATAAAAGAATCCAAATATTGGTCTAAATTTAGTGCTTCTAATTCCAGAGGTACTAATAATCGGTAATAGACCTAAAACTAAAATAGCACTAACCATTGCCATTACTCCCCCCAATTTATTAGGAATACTTCTTAAAATCGCGTAGTATGGTAGGAAGTACCACTCTGGGACTATGTGAGCAGGTGTCACCATAGCGTTTGCGCCAATATAATTGTCTGAATGTCCTAAAACATTAGGGAAATAAAAAACAAAAAAGCCAAAGATAAAAAGTAAAGCGAAGAACGCTAACTTGTCTTTAACATAAAAGTAAGGATAAAAAGGTATATAAACCACGTTTGTATTAGAGCCAATAGGATTATTTGAACCATCTTTATGTAATAAAGATAAATGAATAATCACTAAAGCAGCAATAATAAAAGGTAATAAATAATGTAAACTAAAAAAGCGATTTAAAGTAGCATTACTTACAGAGAATCCTCCCCATAACCACTCAACAATGGAACCACCTACAAAAGGAATAGCGGAGAATAGATTAGTAATCACAGTTGCTCCCCAAAAACTCATTTGACCCCAAGGTAAAACATATCCCATGAAAGCTGTTGCCATCATAGCAAAAAAGATTAAAACTCCACTGCACCACAAGAATCCTCGTGGATAAATGTAAGATCCAAAATAAAGTCCTCTAAAGATATGTGCATAAACTACAATAAAGAACATAGAAGCTCCATTGGCATGAACATATCTTAAAAACCAACCATTATTTACATCTCTCATAATATGTTCTACACTATTAAAAGCTAAATCAATATGTGGAGAATAATGCATGGCTAAAAATATCCCCGTTAAAATTTGAATTACTAAGCAAATTCCTGCTGTAGAACCAAAACTCCATAAATAATTAATATTACTTGGAGTAGGATAGCTAATAATATGGCTATCTATAAAGCCTAATAAAGGCTCTTTATTTATTCTGTTTTTAATTAGAAACATACTTTTAATTTTTTGAAAAAAGAGCGAATTAATTTAAATCGTATTGATCAAATAATTTATCAATGGTCCAATCGATAAATTGATTTGTTTTAACTGCCCTTACAACAATCGGCATAAATCCATGATTTACTCCACAAATTTCACTACATTGTCCATAATAAACACCTTCGCGTTTAATAAACATTGATGCTTGTGATAATCTACCTGGAGTAGCATCTACTTTAATACCGAAGGATGGGACACACCAATTATGTATCACATCAGCAGCAGTTACTAAAAGTCTAATATGAGTTTTTATAGGTAAAACAACTCTATTATCAACCTCTAATAACCTAAAAGCCCCAAGAGTTAAATCAGATGTTGGAATCATATAAGAATCAAATAATAAAGGAGAAGTCACACCTTTATGTAAATTTAATTCATATGACCAATACCATTGATGTCCAATTACTTTTAAGGTTACTGAAGGATCTACAACTTCATCTAAAGAATATAATAATGTAAAAGATGGAATTGCAATAATTACTAAAATAACCGCAGGAATAATTGTCCACACAATTTCTAGTAAACTAGAATGAGTAAACTTTAAAGCTATTTTATTTTTATTTTCGTTATAATTAACAATAATGTAATATAACATCCAAAATACAAAAACTCCAATTAAGATTAAAAAGAATAATAAATAATTATGAAAAAATATCATTCCTTCAGCTGCTGGAGTAGCTGGGTCTTGAATTGTCATTTGCCAATCTTCAGCGGCATCACACGCTGTTAATAATAAATGAGAAAAATAAGACATAAAAAAATTTCGAGTACCTAATACTGGAATCGAACCAGCACCTCTCACGAGAGCAGATTTTAAGTCTGCCGTGTCTACCGTTCCACCAATTAAGTGAAGTGCTGTTCAACTCTAGTTAAAATTTAATATGATATTTAAAGGTGGAATTTTTAATTACTAAGAAAAGAGATTAAGAAAGTATTAAGATCCATAACAATACTTCCATGATGCGAATTATCTATATAATATCCTGACATTTTACTCATAAAAACGCCTAAACTAAGAAAAAGTGTTGTAGCTACACAACCCGTGAATAAAGCTCGTCTAGTATCATTATTCACTTCAGAAAAACCTTTTCTTAATTGTGTATTTTTTGAAAATATATTATCCTTAGAAAATAGTTCTGATAAACCAGATAAACGTGTATTTACTAAATTTTGTCGAATTATTTTACGATCAAAACGAGTAATCATGCAAGTTACATCATGGTATATACTCCTCATAATACCTTCAAATTTACGCGGTAAATTGTCAAGAGCATGAGATGATACTCCTAAATGCATAGTTAAATAGAGTAAACATAAATTTTTATGTAAAGCGAAATTAATTAATACAGAGGCTATGTACTGACTATGATCAAAAGAAGACACGCTTAAATTATTAGCAAAATCCAAAAAATCTAAAGTAGAAATCAAGCATTTATTAGAAGGATCATGCATTATTATTTTACAATGAATTTCGGATAAACATGACTGAAAAACATATTCATTTGGAGAATGCAAAACATAACATTTACTACCATTAACATATAATAACCATTGCTCAATTATACTATTGACATTATTTTCATCTAAAGTAATTTTACTAAATGACAACTCAAAAGCATCTACTTTTTCTAATAATAAAGTAGAATTATCCATATTTTTTTCAGTAAAAAATTGGGGATTACTTGTAGGTAAACGATCCAGATAATTCATTTTAATCGACGGAAATAAAATATCTTTACTATTTATACTACGACTTCCATTTATGCGAACTAATTCATGTAAAAAATCCAATGATTGAGAACTAATTTGACTCACATTTTCCGATTGGGGAATACTATACTGTTGAATAAGATCTAAAGCTTGTCGATTAGAATCAATAAATTCATTTTTTAGAATATCACTTCGATATCTAATATTGGTATCTTTCATATTATTATTTAAACTTTATTTTAAAATTTATTTAGCGTAAATATCGATTTTCATATACTTCTACTAAAATCCAGAATATGAACAAAGCATGCTTTAAAGCATAAATAAAGATATATACATACAAAGTTTTTTATGTTCTCTAAAACTATAATGTATTTATTAAAAAAGAGGTAATTCGTGGTGCTTACACGAAACATTTTAAATTTAAAATCCCACTCAACCTATAAAAAAAAATCAATTAAGAAAAATAATTGATTATAGCTTGCTTGCAATAGAAAAAAAAGAAGCTAAAGGTTTTTTATTATTATATTCTCCATATGTAAATGTGTAGTAAACAATATAGAAGAAAAATAAGACTGAAAGCGCCGAAACATACGATCCAAAAGAAGCAATAAGATTCCATCCAGAAAAAGCATCTGGATAATCCGGTATTCTTCTAGGCATCCCGGCTAAACCTAGGAAATGCATTGGAAAGAAAGTGATATTAACCCCTAAAAAAAACAACCAAAAATGGATTTTTCCTAATATTTCTGGATACTGAACTCCCGCTATTCTATGTATCCAATAATACCATCCTGCAAAAATTCCAAAAACGGCTCCCATTGATAATACATAATGAAAATGAGCGACTACATAATAACTATCATGAGTAACGGCATTGATACCCGAATTTGAAAGTACAATTCCAGTTAAACCACCTACGGTAAATAAAAATAAAAACCCTAAAGCGAATAACATAGGAGTATCAAACCTTAAGCTACCACCCCACATAGTTGCAATCCAACTAAAAATTTTAATTCCTGTTGGAACTGCAATAATCATGGTAGCAGCAGTAAAATAAGCCCTTGTATCTATATCAAGTCCTGTTTGATACATATGATGAGCCCATACGATAAAACCTAAGAAACCTATAGATCCCATGGCATAAACCATTCCTAAATACCCAAAAATAGGTTTTCTAGAAAAAGACGAAACAACGTGGCTAATTATACCAAAAGCTGGCAAAATTAAAATATAAACTTCGGGATGTCCAAAAAACCAAAATAAATGTTGGTATAAAATAGGATCACCTCCCCCTGCTGGATCATAAAAAGAAGTACTAAAGTTTCTGTCTGTTAAGAGCATTGTGATTGCTCCTCCAAATACTGGTAACGAAAGTAAGAGTAAAAAAGAAGTAATTAAAACTGCCCATACATATAAAGGTAACCTGTGCATATATAAGCCAGGAGTACGCATATTTAAGATGGTACTAATAAAATTTATAGAACCCAAAATTGATGAAGCACCAGATAAATGAAGACTAAAAATAGCTAAGTCTACAGAAGGTCCTGAATGTGCTTGTATACTACTTAATGGTGGATATACAGTCCATCCTGTTCCTGCTCCTGCTTCTACTAAAGTAGAAAATACAAGTAATAATAATGAAGGAGGTAATAACCAAAATGAGATATTATTCATTCTTGGAAATGCCATATCCGGCGCTCCAATCATTAATGGAACAAAGAAATTTCCAAAACCTCCTATAAGAACTGGCATAACCATAAAAAAAATCATAATAAACGCATGACCAGTAATCAAAACGTTATATAGCTGATGATTTCCTAGTAATAATTGATTCCCTGGTAGTGCTAATTCCATTCTAATAATAACGGACATAACTGTCCCTACTACACCTGAAAAAGCACCAAAGATTAAATATAAGATACCAATGTCTTTATGATTAGTGGAAAATAACCATCTAGAGCAAAAGTTATACATATTTGAAGATGACATACAAAATTAAATACAACTAGAAAAAGAAAATCTAGAAATATTCAATTTTAAAGAAATATACTCCTTATGTTAAAAAAATATTAGAGAAATATTTCCCAAGTAAAATTATTTTTGTTTCAGCCGCACGTTCCCGTACGACTACCTTGTTACGACTTCATTCCAGTTAAAAACACTAAACTCAATAAGAAAATAATCTATAAAATTTTTATTTAAAAAAAAATTATTTCATATTTTAAGAAATTTTCGAATGATGCTCTCTTCTAGAACGTGACGGGCGGTGTGTACAAGACCTAAGTACTTATTCACCGTAACTTGATGATTTACGATTACTAGTGATTCCAACTTCACATAGACGAATTGCAGTCTATGATCCGAAAACGATAATCTTTAAAGACTCACTCAAAATTGCTTTCTTGTAATACTTTTTGTAATTATCTTTGTAATACGTGTGTAGCCCAAGCCATAAGGGCCATAAAGACTTGCCTTCGTTCTAACCTTCCTCAGATTTATCACCTGCAGTATCTTTTAGCGTTATATAGATAGATAATTTATTCCTAATTAACATATTTAAAATACACGAGTATAAAGTACTAGCTTATCAAAAGGACTTTCGCACTTTTTCGGATAGCTCCAAAATTAGGTTAATACTTTTAAATATGGTTTTACTTGAATCAATATCTTATATAATAGAAAAAAGAAAAGAGTTTCGCTCGTTTAAGGACTAAACCAAACACCTCACGGCACGAGCTGACGACAGCCATGCAGCACCTGTATATTTTATATTATTTATACAAATATAAATTGATATAGATTTATTTTTTTAAATCATTAAAAATATATTCAAAACTTGGTAAGATTTCGCGTGTATTATCGCATTAAACCACATATTCCACCACTCGTATAGGCCCCCGTCAGTTCCTTTGAGTTTCAATCTTGCGATCGTACTTCCCAGGTGGAATGTTTTACGCGTTAGCTTATTGCATAAGTATTTTAAACCTACACATTAACATTCATCGTTGACGGCGTAGACTACAAGGGTATCTAATCCTCTTCGCTCCCTACGCTTTCGTTCCTCAATGTCAGTTATCTCAAATTTTGAGATTTTTATTCATAGAATAATACCTTCGTCTATCGGCATTCCTTCTTACCTCTACAGATTAGACTCCTACTTAAGAAATTCTTTATTCCTGTGAACAACTCAAAGTACTATCATAAATAATATAAATGCAAAGATTTTACTCTTTATTTCACTATAATAAAATGATGTACCATCTACGAACCCTTTACACCCAATCATTCCGGATAACGCTAACTCCCTTCGTATTACCGCGGCTGCTGGCACGAAGTTTGGCCAGAGTTTCTTCTTTAGCTACAGTCATTTTCCTCACTAACGAAAGAAATTTACGACCAGTTAGAAAACTCACACTATTAGTAACAGCTAATCAGAATTTAAAAACCTTTAATGCCGTCCTCATTCACGCATTATTACTGGATCAAGCTTTCGCTTATTGTCCAATATTCCCCACTGCAGGCAACTAAGCTTGGATCTTTTTCATCCCCAATGTGGCTGATCATCTTCTCAGATCAACTAAGGATCATCGGCTTGGTAAGCTATTACCCCACCAACTACCTAATCCTACTAGAGCCTATCCTAAATCGATAGTATATCTTTACAAAATATTATTGTTTCACTATTATTTATGAAAATCAATTTTATTTATTATTTAGGGTAAGTTCTCTATTTTACTCACCTGTGCGCCAAATATATTTTATTATATTTCGACTAGCATGTGTCAAGTATAATGCAAGCGTTCACCCTGAGCCAGGATCAAACTCCCTAGAATTTTTTATATTTAATATTACATTTATAATTAAAAATATTAATTATAGAACTATATATAAATTATAAATCTTGCTTTGATTTAAGACATTATTAATTTATAATGCTTAAATTGTCTTCTCTTTTGAAAAAAAGAAAAGAATATATAAAACCAAAAATTGAATTTGGTTAAATTTTATGTTAATCCATAACAACGAAAGATAGAATAAAAGAAAGAAAGAAAAAACGCGAACTAAGTTAAATAAAAATATCGTTCAAAAAAGAAAAAAATCAAATTTAAAATTTATCTTCTAATAATAGTATCACTTTCAGTAACAGTAAGACTAGTATCCAAAGACAAGAATGAAGTAGACTCAATATTGTCCACCTCATCTAAATATTTAAGATCAAAGAATTTTTGAGCAAGGCTTTCTCTTTCTTGCTCTCCTTTATAATCAATAAATCTTAAATAGGTTAGTACAACAGCCAAACCAATAGCAGTTTCTGCTGCAGCTACAGTTAATATAACAAACGTATACAAATAACCATATGTATCATTATAATATCGAGAAAAAAACAATAAATTAGTACCTATTAATAATAATAAAAGTTCTAAATTCACTAGAGCTCTTAACCATCTTTTTTCATATACAGCTTCTACTAATGAAAATAAACCTATAGAAAAAAGAAAGAAATTTAAAAAACCTTGTTTTAAAATGGATGAATGGATGTATTTGCCAAAACTTGAAAAAGCTTCCATAAAATATATACTTTATAAATTTAAAGTTGTATTTATAAATTCAGAAATGCTCGCGCTTATATTTTTAATTGTGTAATCTTTTTTTATGAGAATATAGGACAGCGTCTAAACTAATAACTTTTTGTATTATTACATTTGAGGCCTATTAGCATCATAATCTATAAAAATTCTCTCTACAAAAATGTAGAAATAATGGAAATCTGTGAAAAGATAGGTTTCAGACTTATATGCTTTCAGTGCTTATCCCTTATAAACTTAGCTACTCAACGATGCATTAGATTATACAATTGATACACCAGTGGTTTACGTCGTTCGATCCTCTCGTACTAGAACATAATCCTTTCGATTTCTCCTACACTCCTCTTTATTTAGATTTGAGACTTAGAAATTTAAGTATAAATCATCTTAGAAAATGCTATAAAATTTGACATTTTAACTCTGTATTAAATAAAAATATATAATTTACCAAAAGTCCAAACCTGGACTCATCATGAGGCTATAAAAATAATTAGAGCGCACACTGGAAAAGAACAAAGAGAAAAAAGTCATATAATAAAATAATTAAAAAAAATATAAAAATACGAAAAACTCTATATAAAAAGTATATATATAAAGTTCAATATACTCATGCTATGTGGCAGATAGGGACCAAACTGTCTCACGACGTTTTAAACCCAGCTCACGTACCATTTTAATCGGCGAACAGCCGAACCCTTGGAAGCTGCTTCACCTCCAGGATATGATGAGCCGACATCGAGGTGCCAAACAATTTCGCAGTTAAGGACACTTAAAAATCATTAGCCTGTTATCCCTAGCGTACCTTTTATCCGATGAGCGAATCCCATTCCTCTCAGTGAATTCGGATCATTATGACCGACTCCCTAAGCATAGTAATCTACCCTTAAACAAGTCTCTGCTCGAATTGTCAATCTCGCAGTCAAATAAGCTTTGCGCCATTACACTTAAATAGCTTACCTTTGTACATCTCAGTTGATGTGTATGAGATGACCGCCCCAGTCAAACTAACTCTCATACACTGTTCCATATAGGGTTAAGATTCTTCGTTGTCTAAGAAAGGTATTTCATTTTTATCATATTAAGGATTCCACATAAAATACTGGATTAAATACTAAATTAATCTTATCTAAAGCTCAATATTTTAATAACAAAATATAATTACCCATTATACTACACAATATCCAAAGAAAAATCAATGCAAAATCATAGTAAAGGTGCATAGGGTCTTTCCGTCTAACCACATAAACTCCGCATCTTCACGGAGACTTCAAATTCGCCAAGCTCACATTGGAGACAGTGAAGAAATCGTTACACCACTCATGCAGGACGGAACTTACCCGCCAAGGAATTTCGCTACCTTCGGACCGTTAGAAGTTACAGCCGCCGTTTACTGGGGCTTAATTTCAAAGTAAGTTACTTATTCACTTAACCTAACAGTACTGGGCAGGTGTCAGTCTCTATACATCTTTTTTCAAATTAGCAGAGACTTGTGTTTTTATTAAACAGTCGCTTCTTCTTGGTTTCTGTCAACCTATCATAGTTCCCTACAATATGTCACTCTTTATCCCGAAGTTACAGAGTCAATTTGCCGAGTTCCTTCAATATGATTATCTTGAGGCCTTAATATACTCTATCAATCCACCTGTGTCGGTTTACAGTACGATTTATTTAAAAATGAATATATATTTTAGCTATTTCCAGAGATTATATATTTACTTCAGAATTCAATCAGTGTTAAGAAATAAACTTTTTATTACGTAATCTGTCACTAAAATATACTTATTATAATCAAATTGGTGTTTAATTATCATAAATCTTTAAATAATTTCTCATTAACTTATACTTTTGTAATTCGTCTTAGAGATCGTGCTAACATTATCCTATTAAGTAATTTGATAATAAACCTTGGATTTACGGCCATTATGATTTTTATGTGATTTTTACAAATCGCATACATAACTTTAAAACACTACTAATGCCAATATGCTCACTCCAACAATATGCAATTACTTTTGACAAATAATCTTCACTTAATCTGTTGGATATTCTGCTACCAAATTTTACTTAATTTCGGAATTGAGATTTATTATATATACATTCATTACAAATATATTGATAAAAATCATTTCATATTATTTAGTTTCTCTAAATCTTCGAGGCACTAAAACTCGATTCTTGAGCTTTTACGCTTTCGTTAAAAGGTAGCTGCTTCCAAGCTTACTTTAGAATTGTCATCATTTTAATACTCTCTTTTCACTTAACTCAAATAATATAGTTCAAATCCTTAATTATAATTCGGGGCTGTTTCCCTTTCGACAAAAAACCTTAGCGCTAATTGTCTGACTCCATATCTATAATCATTCATATTCGAAGTTTAAACGAACTTGGTAAGATTAAGACTAACCTCCCTCATTCAGAAAGTGCTCTACCCTAAATGATTATTATTACTCCCCCTCATGGCTAAAGGAATAACTTAGTTAAATACAGGCTATACTTCAATATATTTCGCAGAAAACCGGCTATTACTGAACTTGATTAGCCTTTCACCCCTAACCACAAGTCATCTTAATCTATTTCCACAGATACAAGTTCAACCCTCCTCAACCTTTTAACAGGACTAATTCAGTTTGCTCATGGTTAGATCGTTCAGCTTCGGGTCTTATATTATACACTTCCACGTACTTGAATTATTCATTCTTACTTTCATTACATCTAATATATATATATATATTTAAATTCGCGTATAATATAAACTTATTGGCCCATTATGCAAAAGGTAAGTTGGCACTACAATAGAATGTAGCTTCAACTGATTAAATGCATTAAATTTCAGGTCTTTTTACTCTATAAAGTGCTATTTCACCTTTCCCTCGCGGTACTAGTTCACTATCGGTAATTAATTAATGATAAGATAGAAGGAAGATCTTCTAGAGTTTATTATATAACAAATATTCGATTTTACAAATATAATTATACAAAAAACAAATACTAACAAATTTAGCATAATTCATTAGTTATTATAATATTTTTTTTATTATTGTATACAGGATTTATACCTTTTATTGTTCTACATTTTATTAAATATTATTCTTATAAGACGTATTCGCTCGCCACTACTAACATCTTCTCGGTTGATTTTTACAAAGGCTACTATAATGTTTTACTTCGCCCTGATTCATACTTTTTAAAAGAAGGTTTCCCTTAAGAAGTTACAGAAATTCATAGTTTACTTAATTTCTATTTTTGCAATTCACAACTTCATTATATTAATTCCTAGGCATCCTTTTAATGCATTTCTTTATTCTTTTGAATTTATCAATAACTAAATTTGAATTTATTCACTGCTTTATAATTACATTTTAACTATCGATAAATAAATATATTTATCTTGATTCTAAAAAATGAATCAGTTTACCTGTGTTTAAAACTTTTTTTGAATCTTTTGGGTAAAAATGTTACTATATTATCTTTACGCGATAATGATTTAAACATTTCTTGACTCTCAGCTTTTATTTTTACTGCAGATTTATCATGATTTATCATAAAACTTATAATACATACTAAACCCAATAATAAAATTAAACCACTTAAAACTACTAAAAAAGCATATGTATTATAAAATGAGATACCTATAGAGCGAATCTCACTTATATTATCTGATAAATAAAAAAAATTAGAATACGATAATTGTCTATCTAATCTAGAACCTAAATTTTCAGATAATACTAATCCATACACAAATAAGGATAAACCGATTAAAGAATAACCTAAACCTGTCAGAAGTTTATAAAAATTACTAGATAATGTATTATTTAATTTTACTCCAATAATCATTACTGCAAATAAAAATAAAACTACCACTGCGCCTGCATAAATTAAAATATAAGCAATCCCAGCAAATGATAAATTAAATAATAAACAAGTTATTCCCATACACAAAAACATTAATAATAAGTATAAAATTATTTCAAAATCAGAACGACTATTATCACCAATTTTAAATACAAGAATTAATTGAGTTATCATTAATAACAAATGGAAAAAGCTTAAATTATCAAAATATAGACACAGAATATCAATTAAAGAATCGAAACATAATAAAAAGAAAAATGTATCTAACATACAAATGAATTATTTGCTATGGAGATTAAGGGACTCGAACCCATAACTTATACGGTGTAAACGTGGCACTCTGCCATTGAGTTAAACCTCCTGAGACCTACAGTAAGTTCTATACTGTAGATACACAAGGACAACTATTTCAATACTAATGCACTAGTATCTTTTTTATTTTGTAATAACAAAAAATTAAGAAATAGTTATGATAGAGTGCGAATAATGGGATTTGAACCCATATTCTTTGCTTGGAAGGCAAACTATCTACCATTAATATATATTCGCGGGAGATGGAGATAACCAGAATCGAACCGGTAACTTCCTGCGTGCAAAACAGACACTCTGCCATTGAGTTACACCCCCATTCCCAACCTTACATCCATTGATATGATGAGATTTGAACTCACAATCTTCCACTCCCAAAGCGGACGCGAAACCATTTCGCTTCATATCAGCACCGAAGTGCCCCCACGGCATACAGGGAAGATATCAAAATGGGAACCCATTTATCAATCCATCAGCCGTTTCTCTTAAAACTAAAGTAGTACTAACTAATTTTAAAAATCTTTAGTTTTAAGATTCTTTTTTTTTATTAGGTGGTAATCTTAGCTAGGGTTTTTTACCTTACGTTCCGTAAGAAGTTTATGATAAATAGCCTCCGACTGCTCAGCAATAACTTCCCAGTGCATTTTCTTTGGCTTTTCTTCAGGAATAGGATCTTTTCACGACACTCTTCTATAAAAGCTTTCCAATTCTTAAATGCTATAGAACCAGGATGAAAGGAAGCATTAGACCTAAAATACGGGTAACACAACAAAGGAGGATATACAATGCTGTAAAATAATATTACCGCCACAGAAAAAGTCATATAAGGGGTTGAAATACCAGTAGAAACCCCTGTAAAGAAATGAGAAACCTCCTGTACTAATTGAATCCATTCATAACTTAAATGGGAAACTATTTGGCTATAAGCCGAAGAGTACAACGAATAAAAATATTCTGAACCTAATTCTAATTCAGAAACTTCTTCGTAGCGACTAAGAACTTCCTCTAATGACGGACGATCTAAACTGCGAGCAGCTTTAAATCTATAAGATAAATCGAGTAAAAAATCCATATTTTTTTCGATATTTCTGATTAAAATATCCAAATTTTCTACTCGACTACTGACATCAGAGCTCGAAATTAATCCTTTTAGTTCTTTTAAAAAATCACTAAAAAGTACTCGTTCTTCAATTACTTTTATATGAAGCTCTTCATATAAAGATTCCTTATCCATATAATCTAAAGACAAATTTAAAGAACTATCAAGTTCTTTTATCTTCCCTTGAACTATCTTAATACGTTCCACTAAACTCGGGATATCTGATAAAGAAATTTTAGTAGATTCCACTTTTTCTAAAATAGAGTCTAAAAAGTAAAAACCTTTATCTTTTAACCCACGCAAAAAAGAATCGAGCTTAGTAAAATCATTATTAAAATAATTAGAAAGGGAAGTATCCACCAAAGATTTAATGGAATTAAAGTATAAACTAGTTGTTTCACTCGATCTTCTACCCTCTAAGCGCTCATAGAGCTCAAAAAAAGACAATAAGAACTTAAAGCAAAACATAGACTGAAAAACTTGAATATAGGAATACTCCCTAGCTAAAGGGTTAGGAAACGGAGAAGAAAAGTCCCAATTAAACAAAGTTTTACCAAAGAAATCATGGGCCAAAGATGAACCATAAGACTCACCTGTAAGCTCATGACCTTCCTCCGGTATATAAACCTCATCAAAACCACCACCATCCTCCCCGTCATCCCCATCCCCAGCCCCACCAGGGCTAGCACCACCAAAATTATTCTTAAATACCGTAGAAAAAAAGTCATTAAACTGAGCTTCCAGCAGAATAAAAAGAACAAAAAGGATAAATAGGCTAAACAGACTAAGCCCAAAGGAAGAGCTATCAAAAAAGCCAGGGCTCTCAGGAATGCTATTTCCAGAATTTAACGCATTTATAGTTTCTTCTAAACCTACCTGCAGGTCAGTTAAACTTCTACGGCAGCTTAAAACGTCCGCATTAAAAGTATCAGCGGACGCTTGTTTAAAGTCTATATAATGTAGGAATCTATTCAGATAAAATAAGAGAATACAAAACAGAAAAATATCTATTAAGTATCTTCTTAAAAAATCGGACAACTTTCGATAAAGAAAAAAAATTTGTTTTACATATTTGGTGTCTGCAACAACACCTAAAAACAAATTAATAAATCTAATACCTACATCATATAGAGTAAATCCCCCACCTAAAAAAGAGCACAGCTTTAAGTGAGAGATATACCTTAGTTGTGTAATAAGGAGTTTTCTTGAAAGAGTATATAAAAACTCTAACAAAATCCTTATTTTAATTAAAATCAAATTTGCGCACACTGTTATGTGCTTGGCCCAAAACGCCATTACTTTTCGTACTTCTGTGATAATAAAAAACATAAAAAATCTAAAAATATTTAGTGAGGGGAACTCACATAAGTCCCTTCGCAATCATCTATCAATCCTTCGGAACGACAAGAGTGATTACTGCGAAATAAATAAGCCTCCGTTAAGGAACCACGAGAACGAAGGATAGAATAAAATGTAAGAAATGAAAACCCTACCATAATAAAGGGTGACACTCCCGGAACATAACCATATAAATAAAGAATACCATCATTTACAAATTGAATCCACTCAGGACTCAGATGTTCAATGATTTTATTATATACGGCACCAGAACTGGAAGGCCACGTTTGGATCACAAAGCCCCTACCTAAAGTCGTATCCGCAATCTGAGGATAAGCCCTTACAGTAGGATCATCAGCAAGCCTATTAAATAAAAAATTAAGATTTCTCTCCATCTTTGAAATTCACGGATTCAGACTAACTTCAGTCACAAAGCGTTCACTCTCAGAAATATTAAGAATAAATAACTTTAAATTTAATAGAAGTTCACTAAATAAAATCTTCTGTAAATGAATATCCTGAGCCAAATCTGCAGTATAGGACATATTAGGTAACACTTGGCAATTTAAAAATTCAATTCTCTCTTGTAAAAGACTAATTCTATCTATTAAATCAGAAATGGGTGACGGATTAACATCCCAACTAACACACCTGTAAACAGAATCCACAAGTTTTAAAGCTTGCTTATAAACCTCATGGATATAAGTATCTAATCTATAAGAACAACGAGGATGATAATCAGATGGTGATCCCTCAATTATAGACTTTATTCCCGAAAAAAACATACTTACTGTATTATTGGATCTTCCACCCTCTACTCCTTCTAAAAGTTCAAAAAGAGGTAATAAAGACCTAAAAGAAAATAGAACTAGAAAGAATTGAAAGAAATTAAATTTTTTTAAATCCCCATCACTTACCGAGTCGATTAAGTCTGACCAGAAAAGATAGCCATGTGGACCATCTCTTTCATAAGGCCAAAACATAGAAGTAGCTAGACCTCTACTTCGGCGACCAAGAAGAAATTGTGGACCAATCAAATCACGGTCATCTTCAGGAATATTATCATCTTCTTCGTCATCTTCTGGGTCATCATCAGGACCCCTACCTCTAAAAATAAAATTACCAATATACTTATTATATTTAGCCTCTAAATAAATTAAAGTAAGAACTAGAAGAAATAATGTAATTCCAGAAAACGGAGAATGAGAAATATCTTTAGCCTCATCTAAAGATTTTTTCTCCGATAAAAGGAAACCTAAATTCTTACTAATTTCCGATAAAGAATGAGAAAGAGAAGAAACATCCTCATTAAATGCCGTTATACAATAAGATTTTAAGGCTACAAGAATATAAAAAAGTATAAGAATAAAGATAAAAAAATTATACGTATATTTTTTGCAAAAGGTATACACAGGCTTATATACGGGATTGCCTGCGCATGTTTTAATTATTTTATTTAATATGATTACCCGAACATTATAAAGGGTAAATCCACCTTTATAAAAGCTACAAAATACTAAATGATCAATCCCATCAATTCTTCTAGCAATAAAGGATTTTAAAAGAGAATAAAATAAGCTAACAAAGTCAAATAAAAATGAAAAGAATTTAGAGATATAACTTTGAGCCTTAATATACAAAAAAAAATCCAGAACTAAAAAGAAGAAGAAAAAAAAGAAAAATGAGTTTCCATAGCTGGAATAAACATAAAGAATAAAATAATTATAACATGTATCAAATAAATTTATAGGAACAAAGAGTACTTCAAGAAATACCTTTTGTACATATAAACCGTAATAGAATAAGGTGCTGTTACCCACCCAAGACCCAAATAAATTGGACAAAAGTTCTTTAACAACAAGGGCATATATAACAGTTTTAAAGGACTGGCATGACTCTGTGCTAAGAACTCTTGTGCATACACTATATTTTTCAATTTCAAATTTGATGTTTATCATATCATGAAAGTGAACCAAAAGGTGGATACAACAACATTCTTTCGTATCACCATAAGGTATAAACCCATCTGAGCGGTGATACACGAAGAACAAGTTGCACCTCCAAAGGCTAATAACTTTTTAGTTAAAGGTATAAAAAAAAGAAACGGGAAATAATTTGAGGAAATTCAGATTATGCCACACCCTAGAATAAGAAATTAATAATCATCAGCAAGTTCAGTTTCTTCGCAATCATTCTCATTATTAAAAGGATTAATGGAACCAGGAAAAGAAGCACCAACTGTATGATTTTTCCTAAAAGATATATAATTAATATGAGAATAAAAAATAAGAAAAAAAAGTCCAAGAAAAGAGGAACAAATAACGGGTACTGTTGAAATATCACCAGCTAAGAAATGAAAGCGTGGAACATAAGAATAAACAAAAATGAAGCCATCATTAACAAAACGATGCCACTCAGGACTTAGATTTTCAATGATTCTAATATAGAGCTCACCACCAGTAGTAGAATGTAAAAAATCTAAACCAAAAGTAGACTCTGAAATATCAGGGGAAAAACTTAAACCACGGTTTAAAGTAGAAGCATGAGTAACCTTACTAAATAAAAAAGTCAGATTTTGATCCATGCTTTGAACTATAGAATTTAAATTATTTATATCAGCTGGAGTTACAACTTTATTACAATTATTTGTTAAGACTTTTAAATTGAATAAAAGTTCACTAAATAAAACTCTTTCCTCACGAATAAGCACAGACAAGTGTTCACTATAAACAAGACCTACAAGATGCTCATTACTAAATTCAAGAATTCTTTCTTGTAAACTAGTAATTTTTTTTAATAATTCATCAGTAGGTGATACTAAAGTAGAAGCAAGTGAAGGCTTAAGATTTAGAATAACACTCCTATAAATGGAATCAATGAGTATTAGGGATTGTTTTTGAAGTTCATAGATATAAGTATGAACTTTATAAGGATGACTAATATAATAGTCATACGGTGAACCTTCAATTACCGATTTTAAGGCTAAGAAAAAAACAGTGACTGTATTAACAGATCTTCTACCTTCTACTCTTTCAAAAAGTTCAAAAAAAGGTAATAAAGATTTAAAAGCAAATGACATTAGAAAGAATTGAAAATATGTATAGGTTAAATTATTACCATTAGTTAAATATTGTATAAACTGACCCCATAAAGGTAAACCATATTTGCCATCCTCACCATTATCATCAGCTTCGAATAAAGCTGCCTGCTCAACACCGCGACGCACTATTTCCAAAGCGACATCTTCAGGAACATTATCATCTTCTGCGTCATCTTCTGGATCATCAGGGCCTCTAACGACATTACCAATATAATTACTAAATTTGGCCTCTACATATAAAATACTAATAGCAATAAATAAGACAAAAAAAATCAACCCAAGTACATCGGAAGATTTAAAGTCTTTAAAATACAGAGAAAGTTTATGAAGATAATCTGATATATATGACCAAAAATGAGCACCGGTGTCTTTATTAGCATGACTAAAGACTGGTATTTCTTTATGCGGAACAGAATTACCTTGACTTAATACATCACAAGTAAGAGTTAATTCCTTATGTACTTCCTGTAAAGATAAACTAAGAGAAAATAAATCCGCATTAAAAGCTGTTAGACAATCAACAAGTTTATATCTTAAACCTAGAAAAGAAAAAAAAAGGATGAGAAAAATAAAAACAATATCGTGAATATATTTATCTAAAAAGCCTTGTATACTCTTGTACAAAAAGGATAACGAATTAAAGAACGGAGTCCCTGCTATAAAACTCAAAAAAGAATTAAGCATACTTATTCGAAGATCATAAAAAGTAAAACCCCCTTTGTAGAATCCACAGAAGACTAACGAATCTAAATTAGTCATACGTTTTACAATAAAACATTTACAAATAGAGTAAAAGAAACAAATAAAATCATACCCTGCTAACATTAAGACTTGACAGCTTTTGTAAAATGAAACTACAAATATTTTATGAGATTCATTATGAGTATAAAAAGGGATTAATATTAGCATAATAAATAAAAAAATAAAAAGATAACTGAAATTAATAACCTCATAATAAAATGAATTAAAGTAATGATGGACTAGACTAATTAATGCGCTATAATTTGTAATTGAGATTAAAGAAAAAAAAGTCTCATTTAAGTCTAATTCAGGAGCTATAAAAATAGGTTTAAAAATTAAATCCTTGTTTAAATCAATTGAAAAAAACAAATCTAAAAAAAAGTATTTCGTTAGGATACAAAAAAAAATAAGAGAAAAAAGGATATAAAAACTCTTTCTATTTTTTATAAAATTATTTTTTAAAAAATGATGTCCTGCCATAAAACAAGTGTTATGTTTCTATATTTTCTTTACTTTTTTTTCTAAGATTTTATATAGTATTAAAATAAGGATGCTGAAACAAAAAAAAAAGAAACAAGAGGAAAAAAAAGTTACAGCATAGCTCGTAATTAAATGAGCAGAATTTGAAACAGATATTTTAGAGGCTAAAGAAAGTAAATCAGAGTCTATCAAACTTAATAAAGAGCCTAATTCACCTACATCTAATGGTTTTTCAGGATTATTTAATAAACAGGCCAAAGAATTTAAATGCCCATGAAATATGTCTTTATGATTAGAAATCTCTAGCGAAAAATTGTCATTTACATAATTAACATTAGATAAATCATGGCAAACAGAAGTCAAATCACTTTGTATTTTAGTGATCTTATCAATTAATAATACATTGGAGTAAGAGCATACACTACGATTTAAAAGGAGTAACACTTGTGTATGAAGTGCATAAATATACTGATGAACACTATAAGTAAGACTCACCGCTCCTTGAGAAATTTCAACTATAACTTCCAAAATTGTATCTAATCTTCGTTCCATCGAATAGGAGAATAAAGAATAAAAAAAAGGGGAAATATAAACAAGGAAAAAAAGTTGAATATTCTCATAGCTCCAATAATTAAAATCAGTCAAAAAACCTATTATCATATCCCAAAAAGAATAATCAATATAACGATCTTCAAGACCCATAGCTGTTATCTCAGCTAACCTTGAGGCTTCTTCAGCTGCTAATAATGCATCTTTCAAAGAATTATCTTCTAGAATATTTTCATATTTTGAGCCAAAAAAACCAAGATTATGTATAATATATAAATGAATAATAGCAATAACTAATATAAATATTTGAAGCCCTACGGATGAAAAGTCTTTTAAAGATAAAGAAATATGCTGCAAATATTCTGTTATATCTAGAAAACTTATAAAGCTTTGCTTAGTATCTAGCAAGTTTAATACCTGTGTTAATTTTCCATCTATTTCTTGTATACTCATTCTAAGAGATAAAACATCTTCATTAAACAATTTAACTTTCAATTGATGAAGCATAGAATTGACTCTTAATATATAAGCAAAAATAAATATAGAATAAATAAAAACTATAGGATACATATACTTATTCAAAAAATTAAGTATGCTTAAGATATAAGAATCATAGTTTTCCCAACACCCTATTAAAAAGGTATAACATAAATTAAAATAATGACGAAACTTAAAAAGCATCTCTTAATGTATAAAAAGTAGAATGTATAGATTCTACAACATCATAATTCTTGAAGTCTTCCAAAGAAGAATTTTTTTTAATTATTCTTCGACCTATCAAAGTACCACCTATAAAAATAAAAGTACTTGGATAAACAATATTAGTCCAATCATAACTTCCCTGAAAAAGTGCTATTAAATCATTATTATAATTTAAAATTAACCCCTCATAAAGAGCATCCAAGGAATAAAGAGATTCTTCCCCTCCTAATTCTATGTCTAAATTATTAATCCCAGATGCAAAATTAAAAGAAGGGGAATCAAAATAAAGATCCACTCCACGTGGACCCAAACACAGGCTCTCGCGTAAAATATCTTTAAGCCCTTTATAGCTAGGCACATCCTGTATAAGACCTGATAAAAACCTAGTATTAGCCTCTAGCATATTTAACAAATGATCTAAATCGCTACAATCCAACGATTTTTCTGAATCATGAACTAATACCTCCAAAGTCTTTAAATAACTATGAATTAAAACTTTTTGACTACTAATTTCAAGAGCCAGCTGCTCATTGGTATATACGGACAAATATAAATCTCTGTTAATACTTAAAAGATTCTGCTGAATAGCATTAATTTTATTGATTAATAAAGTATGTTCCGCAGCAGAAAAAGGACTTAACAGACCAAAAAAAGATATACCCCTGTCTAAAAAATGAAAAAAAGGGGATAAAAACCCTAAAGAAACGAGACTCACATTTAGATAATTAAAAGGGGAGACTAACAGATCAAAAAAACCTCTTCCTCCTTCTTTAGAAATATCCACTAAGTCTAATATAAATGAATCTTCACAGGAAGCTCCTAAAGATTCTACATTAAAGAAACCTGGAGCTTCTTCAGCAAAATTCTCACTCATAATTTGATTTGACTTATGCTGGTAAATAAAAATAAAAATGATGAATAAAAGAGCCCCAAAGCCCAGAACCTTAAACGAATAAATAGGGCACTCATTCTTATAGTCTAAAGGAACATTTTTTAAATTATCTATTACAACATTTAATTCTCCACATAGAATTAATAAATCTCGTTGTAAAGATCTAACATCAGAATAAAAAGATACGGAATCGGTCACCAAAGAACTCTTTAATGCATAAAGAATAAGAATGCAAAAAAAGAGCGGCAACAATAAATAGACTAAGATGTAGTTCAACATAGTTTTTATTATGATAGTTTTCGTTATGTCACAAAGGCCGGATTCGAACCGACTAAAACAGGATTATGAGCCCTGCAGACTTCCAAGCGTCTATCTTTGCGTTGTCTAAAGGGAGAATTGAACTCCCGACACGAAGATTTTCAGTCTTCTGCTCTACCACTGAGCTATTTAAACTAGTACGTTATTATAAATATCAAATGAATTAAACCTATTAAATTTAAAACTACATTTTAGGGGAATCGAACCCTTATTCACAGCTTAGAAGGCTGTTGTTCTAGCCATTGAACTAAAAATGCAATTTTAAAAAGAAATTCTAGGTATATCGGGACTCGAACCCGAATAGATAGATTAAAAGTCTACGACTCTACCCTTGAGCTATATACCTAATTGTCGACGAAGGGACTCGAACCCTCACACAATTAGTATTAGATTCTAAGCCTAACGTGTTTACCAATTTCACCACATCGACAAAAGGAAATATTTGAAGAAAGCAAGAATCGAACTTGCTATGAGTTTTACTCAAGAGATTTACAGTCTCTCACAATAACCGTTCTGTCATTTCTCCACAATTAAAAAGTAAACAATTATCAGAGTTAGGTGGAATCGAACCACCAATAGTCGAGTCAAAGTCGAATGCCTTAACCATTTGGCTATAACCCTAAAATAAAAGGGGTTTATATTCTCCAAACTATAAAAAGCAAAACAATAAAATATATAAAACAGTTTAAAATACTATTTATAATAATTTCATATTTCTATTAAGGTCTTAGTTAGTATAAATTCACATTGCTAGTTTAGGCTTATACCTGAAATATTAAAAAAATATAAAGATATCTTTAAATCAAAATAAGAAGTTTTAAACTAAGGATTAAATTTAATGAAATAGGATAAACCTCAAGAATTTCAGAAGTCATATAATTTTATATTTTATTTTAATTTATCACGTATTATACAATAAAAAAGAAAAACGCTATAATAAATCCCAACGAGTTTATATTTAATCTAATTCCAGCTTTTATCTTATTTTACTTTAAGATTTACAAAATATAAAAAAAGGCATAATGAGCATTATTATTAATTATGATTAAACTAAAAAATTAGAATTAATTTAATTATTATATAACCAAACATTTCGAATTAAAGCTCTATTTACTTTCATCACCTCCGATTTATGATTTGCATATTCTTTTTATTTTCAAAAAATTTATGCTGTATTAAAAAAAAGAGCAATAGAGTAAAAATTAAAATTAATATTCTATTTCCTACGATGCCCTATTTCCAAGAATATAAAAATTATCATAAACTCAAATTTAGTATAAACTCATATTTCTAATTACCCAAGAATATATTGTTTAATATAAATTAATATTTACAAAAACTGCACACCTCTAAAGTTTATATTTTACAAAATCTGAGAAGACAAAAAGAAATATTAAAATTAAGTTTAATTAAAAAAAATATAAACCTCAAAAATTTCAAAAATAATATAATTTTATATTTTATCTTAAATTATTATAAATATATAGATTATTATATAAATTTGAAAAATGCTACAGTAAATATTATTATGAATAAAAAAAATTAATGGAGTATACCGTCACACAATAATTTCATATTTACCATAATTTTATATTATACCTTATTTTAAGATTTTATAAATTATAAAAACTCCAGTATAGATATTATTATTTTTAGACTAAGAATTAAAGTTAGTTCAATATTATATATACCAAGAATTTCATATTTCTAATTTTCAAAGAATATACTATTTAAAATATACAGCATATTTAACATAACTACATATTTCTAAGAAAAGGCTAGTTCTCATTATAATTCCAACTTTCTACTAATATCATATATGCATTAAAGAACCAGTTAGTAGAACTTCATCTTTATCATAACTATGTATTTCTAATAAAAAACCACTTAGTACGTATTTCTAAAAGAGATATCTAGGTTATCTAAATATCAACGTTTACCATAACTGCATATTTCTAATAAAACCCCGGATTACTACATATTTCTAAGGAGAACCTAGATTATTAATATTTCAACGTTTAACATACCTACATCTTTCTAATAGAACTCAATTTGCTATAACTTCAGACTCACCATAACCTATATTTCTAAGAGAAAGCTAATCCTTATTATAATTTAAGATTTGGACTAACATGAAATATTCAATAAGAACCCAGTTGTTAAAACTTGATGTTTAGCATAACTATGTATTTCTAATAAGAGGCTGATTCTTATTATAATTCCAGCTTTCTACTAACGTTATATACCCAACAAAACCGAAATCATTAGAACTTCATGTTTACCATAACTACATATTTCTAAGAAGAGCCAGCTTACTATTGATTTCTAAGGATAACCTATACAGAACTTCAAGAATTTGCCATAACTTCAAACTTTTAATAACAAGGCATACAAAACTTTGACATAAGCTATAATTTAAAGGAGAACCTACTTTACTTATTAGAACTTCAAGGTTTGTCATTACTACACATTTCTAATAAGAATCGACTTACTATGTATTTCTAAGAAAGAGGCTAATCATTAAAACTTCAAGCTTATCTTAGCTTATATGTCTAAGGGAAACACGAATCATTACAAATTGAAAAACTGGGTCAGGACCGAACTTCACGGGAAAAGTCGGAAGAAGCTTACATTTATAATAAATCAAAAATGGCGAGGTTAGAACACTTTTCTTTGCATCGTGATAAGGGTAAACGTGTTCAACACACCAAAAGTCAACCCGAAAGTTGCACTTGCCCGCACGTATAAAAAAAAACGAACTTTCCAAAATTATTTCAGAAAAAAAGAACTGCTATTTCAAAAGAAAACTAAAACTATGGCAAAAAAAAGATTAAAACTCTTGAAAAACACACCTGAATTTAGGTGCAACTTCTCTGTAGCCTCAAACCCACTTTGCCCCATTATACCTTATGGTGAAGATAAATACCTCCTCTCTCTCTCCCTCTCTCTCTCTCTTTCCCCCTAACGCTTTCAATAACTAGATTCTGCGAATTCGTCTTTTCAACTCCAGTTGACCTACGTTTAAAAGACACAGTATTAAGATTCTACTTAGAATCTAAGCTTAACTTATAGGCATTATAGGATTATAGAGATTAAGTAAGGTTTGACTACTCTGAGTTAGGTATAAACTTCAAATAATAGTATCCTATGAAGGAAAAGATTAAAAAAATAAAAGCGATCATTATTAATGGTCTAACATCAGCATTAAAGTATACCTTTAATATGCTAAATAAGCTCTTAGATTTTATCATCTATCCATATGATGATAAGGAAATCACCGATGATTTGAACAGAAACCATCGAGAGCTTCTAAAAAGATTAAAGCGTGAAGATGAGATCAAGAAAGAAGCTAAGAAAAGAAAATTAGCTTTGGAAGAACTTACAACCGCTAAAAGTCTAAATCCCGAGGAAAATAAACCTGAGTTAATTAAAGAAGAATTGACACTTGATTATTTCAGAAAGCGTGCTATACTCCGTGATCAGGCTTATAAAAAGCGTAAAAAACTGCTTTTTAAAAAACGTGATTATGAGTTATTTATAAATTATTTTAACTCATTAGATCCAATATATAAGTATAGCTCACACTACGAGGAATTAAGACATAAGTATCAAATTAAATATAGGCATAGTCGAGATAGAATTCAGAAGTATACTTTTGAAATTAAAAATCTGAACTCACCAACTATTTACCTAAATAGTAAAGATTTAAAAACATTAACCTATATGTTTTACTCACAATTGTTGAAGACAAGATATGAAGAAGAATTTAAAAAAGATGGGGCAATATATTTCCATTATAAAATGGGAGTATATTATGAAACATCAAAGAATGATGAAGATGTAGTATTATGGGATGGTAAAATTAAATTTGCGAATATATATACCACAACATTATACTACGAAAGTATTGATCATAATTTTGTAGATTTAGAAAGAAACTATTCTCTATTTGATCAACGTTATGAAACAATGTTAATAACTGAATATTCGTTTACTTTCTTTTATCACACAGACGAAGAATTCAAATAAAATTAAAGGATCATTTAATTATGATAGACGTAATAATAAATGCGAAACAATATAAAGTAAAAAAGGGTATTAGTATATTAGAAGCCTGTCAATATGCTGGAATTAGAATCCCTAGATTTTGTTATCATGAAATTTTAAGTTCATCGGGAAATTGTAGAATGTGTTTAGTGGAAATAACAGAAGATCCATTGCCAGGTAGTTTAACTGAATTTAAATTAGAAGAAAGAGAAAAACCTGCTGCAGCATGTGCTACAGAAATATTATCGGGAATGGGTATATATACAGATAGTCCTTTTGTCTATAAAGCTAGAGAATCTGTATTAGAATTTATATTATTAAATCATCCATTAGATTGCCCAATATGTGATCAAGCGGGAGAATGTGATTTACAGGATCAAACTAAATTATATGGCTTTAATCATAGTAGAGTTAGAAAAAATAAATCTACGGTAATTAATAAACAATTATCGCCTTATATTAATACAATTATGACACGTTGTATTACATGTACTAGATGCGTTCGTTTTGCTGCAGAAATTGCAAATGAACCTGATGCATTCGGAACTATTAATAGAGGTGGCCATACTGAAATTAGTTCATTTTTGACTAGAACATTTAATTCTGAAATCTCAGGAAATATTGTTGATTTATGTCCAGTGGGAGCATTAACTGCTAAAACATATGCATTAAAACTTAGACCTTGGGAATTAAGAACTACAGAATCTATAGATATTACAGATAATTTATGTTCTAATATTTATGTGCAACATAAGGATAATAAAATTGCTAGAATATTACCTAAACAAAATATAAATATTAATGGATCTTTAATTGCTGATAAAGGTAGATATTCTTATTATGCTAATTATAAAAATAGAACTTCTAATAAATTACAAAGTTTAACTTTTAATAAAAAATATAAAATTAATAACGTATTAACTGATAAACTAGATTTATTCACAATAACATATAATAATACATTATCTTATTTATTTCCAAAAACTTTACAAACTTATAATTTAACACATTTTGATAATTCTAATTTATATTTAAACCTAAACTTACAATATTATAAAAAACTAATAAATACACATAAATCTATAATTCAATTCGGTTCACATTTAAGATATGAATCACCTATATTTAATACACAATTAAAAATAACACATAATTCTTCTGACATTAATATATTTAATATAGGAAATAATTATAAAACTACTTATGAAACACAACACATACATATTAATAATCCTATATCTATATTAACTGGACAATTTAATATTATCTCACAAAATTTAGCTAAAGAATTATCACCATATTTAATATTCTCATCAAATTATATATATCACACTTTTAACACAACATATTTATTAAATAACATATTTAATATTAATAGACCACATATTAATCAACAATATATTTATCCAAATCCAAATACTATATCTATTTTAAAATATCCATTCACTAATTTCAACTTACACAATAAAATACATAAAATTATAAATTTAACATCTTATAATTTATCTAATAACATATTCACATATAAAACTTTTAATAAAATTAGATCTAAACTTAAACATTTATTAATCAATACACATTTAATAGATGAATCTGAATATACTGAAAATCATTTAAAATTAAATACA
>JACCEA012180154.1_pt1 | contig 27797 bp, 29 predicted proteins | sample 7449851 | NCBI WGS metagenome assembly JACCEA01 (sample SAMN15323453, study PRJNA562643) | freshwater metagenome | isolation source: river surface water | place: USA:Blue River Watershed | collected 2017-08-18
TATTAGCCATTAAATCGAATCAGTTTGGCAAAGGCCAAGAACGATTCACACAAATATTGAAGCTGGAGCCTAATAACTTCAAAGCCGCTTTAAATCTCGGTTTTTGTTTGGCCCAGTTAGATAAAGAAGTCGAGGCAAAAAAAGTCCTAAAACGTGTACTTACGGAAAGTAAAGATGCGGAAGAGGTCAAAGCCGCGAAAGAATTGCTCGCAGAAATGCAGCATTAAACATTGTTGAGTTCACGAACTGTGGACTTCTCAAAAAAATAAAAAAGCTGAAAGTCAGCTTGGTAAATTATTAAAAACTTAAACGCTAAAAGCTATGCCTTGCGGAAAGAAAAGAAAACGTCATAAGATTTCAACACACAAGCGTAAAAAACGTCTTCGTAAGAATCGTCACAAGAAGAAATAGTAACAGTTAGCAATTTCATTTAGTGAGATTGTCATACTTGCGCAGAAACATGCATTTTATTTAACAATAAATAGCCTGTTTTTGGCGTTTACTTACCTGTATATTATATATTTGGGTTTTACACCTAAATGAACATTCTTCTCGTCAAACATTGTGAGTAATGAACTAATCATAAATTCTACACCCAAGGGTGATAGAATTGCCCTTTTGCATGACAAAAGGATTGTTGAATACCACATTGAACAGTCGGAACCTCAATTCTCCGTTGGAGACATTTATTTAGGTACGATTAAGAAATTGGTTTCGGGATTAAATGCCGCATTTATTGATATTGGTTATGAAAAAGATGCATTCTTGCACTATCATGACCTTGGGCCAAATTTAGCTACCCTTCAAAAATTCACCCGTGATGTTTTAACCAAAAAAGGTAAAAACGTTCGTATAGAGAATTATAAGTTAGAAGAGGAAATTGACAAATTAGGCAAAGTAGATAAAGTATTAACTCGTGGCCAGCTAGCCCTCGTTCAAGTGGTTAAAGAACCGATCTCCACCAAAGGCCCTCGGTTATCCTGTGATATTTCCATCGCAGGAAGATTTCTCGTACTTGTTCCCTTCTCAAATGGAGTAAACATTTCGAAAAAAATCACGTCAAAAGCGGAACGTAATCGCTTGCAAAAGCTCATGAGCTCGATTAAGCCTAAAAACTATGGCGTAATTGTGCGCACCGTAGCAGAAGGAAAAGCCGTAGATGAAATGGAGCGTGACTTGAAAGAGTCTATCGCGAAATGGGAAGACGGAATTAAAAAATTGGTCGATGCAAAACCAGCTGATAGGATTATCGGTGAAATGAGTCGAGCAACCTCCATGCTGCGTGATCTATTAAATAATGATTTCGACAATGTGATCGTTGACAGCCCTGATTTATATAATGAGGCCAAAGAATACGTACACAATGTTGCTCCAGAAAAAGAGAAAATCGTCAAACTCCATACGGGGAAAACGAAATTGTTTGAGCAAGTAGGCATCGAAAAGCAATTAAAAATGCTCTTCGGCCGCTCGGTATCTTTACCCGGTGGTGGCTATTTGATCGTAGAACATACGGAAGCCTTACACGTTATTGATGTAAACTCGGGAAACAAATCCAATTCGGAAGAAGACCAAGAAGCTACCGCATTAAGTGTAAATAGAGAAGCGGCCAAAGAAATTGCCCGACAATTACGTTTACGTGATATGGGCGGTATCATAGTCATCGACTTCATCGACATGAAAAAGGCGGATAATCGTAAGATGATCCAAGATATCATGCGCGACGAAATGCGTGGAGACCGATCAAAATACACGATTTTGCCATTAACTAAATTTGGGTTAATGCAAATTACGCGGCAGCGCGTCCGCCCTGAAATGAATGTATCCACACACGAGACTTGTCCTAGTTGTGCAGGAACGGGGAGTATCACAGCAAGTATCGCTGTTTCTGAGATTATTGCCCAACATGTCGAGCATCTTGTGACGAAGCAAAATGAGAAGAAATTAACCTTGTTAGTTCACCCATTCTTATCAGCTTACTTTACCAAAGGATTCCCATCGATTCGCATGAATTGGTTTGTGAAATACAAAACATGGATTTCCATCATGGAAGACTCCTCATTTGGCATTACAGAATTTAAGTTCTTAAACCAAAATGGAGATGAAATTGAAATATCATCTTAGGCATTTTTTCCTGCTAAGTTTTTTTCTACCATTGGCCTTCACTACGCAAGGCCAATGGTGGAAATTAACTGAAGAGGCTGAAAAAGAACGTTCCAAAGGAATGCTCCTACTCACAGCTGAAGTGCAAATTGAAGCTACTACAGCCATCAATCAAATGTACAACTTTCACTTCCCGGAGGCAGAACGTGAATTCAATTACCTTAAAGTTAAATACCCCAAACATCCCCTGCCCGATTTCCTACTCGGCCTAATGCAGTGGTGGAAAATTGTCCCCAACACTAAAAGTGAAGTATACGATGATCGATTGATTGAGTATATGGATAGAAGTATTGAAAAAGCAGAAGTTATTTGGGATGAAACCGAAAATCCCGAAGCAGCTTTCTTTATGGCGGCAGCTTATGGATTCAAAGGCCGACTGCACTCGGAAAGGAAGAATTGGACTCGAGCAACTTTAGCCGCCAAAAATGCACTCAAGTACTTAGAGTATTCGCGTAATTTTGCCGATTTCAGCCCTGAACTCATGTTTGGGGATGGGTTGTACAATTACTATTACCACTTCATTAAGCAAAATTTCCCACTTTTGAGGCCCGTGCTTTGGTTGTTCCCAAAGGCCAATAAACTACAAGGTATAAAGCAATTAGAGCAAGTTAGCTACCAAGCATTTTATACACGAACAGAGGCGCGCTATTTCTTGTTACAAATTTATGCCATGGAAAATATGACTGATAAGTCATACGATATGGCCAAGTATACCCATGAAAATTTCCCTGAAAATCCATTTTTTCACCGCTATCATGCACGTGCAGCATTCATGGTTGGGAGAATGGACGAAGCCGAGGAGCAAGCCAAATCCATTCTAGATCGTATTGAAAAACATCAAGTAGGCTATGAAGGAGTATCAGGTCGTTACGCAAGCTATATTTTAGGATACTATAATCTTTATGTTTTCAAAAATTCAATCGAAGCAAAAAAACGCTTTTTACAATGCCTGGAATTCAGCAAGCAAACGGATGGAATGGAATCCGGCTACTATTGGGCTTCTGTACTTGGACTAGCACGCATTGCTTTTCAGGAATCAAATTTTGATTTAGCCGTAAGCTATTGCAAAGAGGTATTAGATAAAGCCGACAAAAAATCGGCCCAACATACCGAGGCAAAAAAGCTCTTATCTGAATCAAAAAAGGCCAGGAGAAGACAAAAATAGGGATGATATTTATGTATCTTTAATGCTGAAATTCGATTATGAAAGCGGAGTTAATTAAAAAGTATTTTCCTGAGATCTCGGAAACGCAGCTACAGCAATTTGAACAATTATTCCCTTTATATGTCGAGTGGAATGAAAAGATCAATGTTATATCGCGTAAGGATATCGATAATTTAATGTTGCACCATGTGCTTCATTCATTGGCAATCGCCAAATTCATCCAATTTAGACCCGGAACGGAAATATTAGATGTTGGCACCGGCGGTGGATTTCCTGGAATCCCCTTAGCCATTCTATTTCCGGAATGTTCATTTTTATTGGTGGATAGTATTGGGAAAAAGATAAAAGTGGTCGAAGGCGTGGCAGAAGGACTTGGTTTAACGAATGTTCGCGCCGAACACATCCGAGCTGAAGATGTAGATCAAGATTTTGAATACATCATCAGTAGGGCCGTCACACGCCTGAGCCCATTCTATTATTGGGTCCGCAAAAAAATTAGCCCAAATCATTTTCATACGCATAGAAATGGTTTAATCTTGTTAAAAGGAGGCGATTTAAAAGAAGAAATTGAAGAATTAGAGCGGAAAACAAAAGTTACTAACTTGACTTCTTACTTTGAAGAACCATTTTTTGAAACCAAAAAACTCGTTTACGTTCCCATGTAAATTATTGATATGGAGTCAATTTCAGTCGCATTATGTACGTATAACGGGGAGGAATTTTTACCCAAACAACTTGATTCAATCAAGCAACAAACAAAACCTATACATGAATTAGTTGTATGTGATGATGGATCACGCGATGCAACAATCGAAATTCTAGAAAAATTTAGAAAGTCAGTTAATTTCCCCGTTATTATTCACCAGAATTCGAGTAATCTTGGAAGTAGCAAAAATTTTGAACAATGCCTTCAGAAGTGCTCGGGCGAGATTATATTTTTATGTGATCAAGATGATGTCTGGATGCCAAACAAAGTGGAAATAATGACTACCTATTTCCAAGCACATAGCCATCATGATGCCGTATTTTCAAATGCGCAAATTATTGACCAGCGAGGCTTAAAGACCGGAAATACCTCATTTAATCAAATAGAATTTAACCAGCTTGCACAAGCCAAATGGATAGCGGGTGGCTCATTTGAAATTCTTTTAAAAGGCTACGTGGTTACAGGTGCTACCATGGCCATCCGAAAGCGTTGTTTACCTAACTTATTACCAGTACCTGAGATTATTCCTGAACTAATTCATGACGGTTGGATGGCACTTATGCTGGCGATAAACAATCAAATAGGATTTATTGCAGAACCCCTAATCCAATACCGAGAGCACGAAAGCCAACAAGTGGGTCTAAAAGCAAAAAATCACCCTGTTTCATTATTGGATCGTTTCACAAGATCTAGAAACGATAAGTTAATGCGTATTCAAAAAAAACATGCAGATGCTAAAGCACTGTATCAATACATTCATGCGCTACCTAATGTGCCGATTGACGTTATCCATAAACTTCAACATCGATTTGAATTTTATGCCATGCGAGCTCAATTGCCTAGCAATCGCTTATTAAGAATTGTGCCAATATATAAATTTGCTATCGCTGGTGCGTATAAAAATCTTGAAGGGGGGAAATGGTGGAGACCCATACTAGGAGACTTATTTGAATGATATGCAACAAGTAGCGGTTGTTATTCCAGTTTATCAGACAAAGCTTTCAACGAGTGAGCAGATGTCGCTGCGTCAATGCCAAAAGGTTTTAGGGAAGCACCCCATGTTAATTGTAGCACCGGAAGAATTAAATACAGAATTCCTTGATGCATATATTCAGACATATAAAGTTGTAAGATTCCCTACCAAATATTTCATTAGTCCTAAAACATATAATCATTTACTCGTTAGTGAGGCATTTTACCATGCATTCCTAGGATTTGAATACATATTGATTTACCAACTAGATGCTTACGTATTTGAAGATCAATTACAAGCCTGGTGTAATAAGGGATATGATTATATAGGAGCTCCCAAGTTAAAAAAGAAACATGTAGCAGGAAAAGATTCATTATTTAGCGCACCGATACTTATGAATGGTGGCCTTTCATTACGTAAAGTAAAATCGATACTTCGTTACATCAGATTCTACGGATACTTTTTTAAGGAATGGAAGGCCAATGAAGATGCGATGTTTTCATTTGCACAAAAACGTTCCTATCCTTTCCGATGGTTATTGAAATTGCCAAATTGGCGGGAAGCACTTGCATTTTCAGTTGAAAAAAATCCAAAAATTGGAATTGAACTATTGGGAGGAAAATTGCCATTTGGGTGCCATGCATGGGAAAAGTACAGCCCAAAATATTGGAACAAGTTTATTAATTAAGCGAGCGTTTGAAAATACTCTTTTAACGGACGGACTTGTCTCCGAGAAATTGAAATTACTTCATCATTAACCAAACGAATCGTCTTCTGTGACTTAAAATCGATATGTACGATGGCGGAGGGATTAATCAAAGCAGATTTAGATGGACGAATAAAACCATCCTCACTTAATAGCGTAGCAAAATACTTTAATGTGCGGCAGGAAAGGAATTTGCGCCCATCTTTTAAGAAAAAGTTTGAGTAATTCCCTTCACCACGAATAAAAAGGATTTCGGAAGAAAGTATATTAATTGCTCCCAAAGAGATTGAACTCGGATCTGAAGTGCCATTAAACTGCATAACGTATTAACATTAGTTAAGTCAAATTTCGACTTATCAATCAGTTTAAATTAGAAGATTTGCGTTATTTGCGTTATTGTTGTTTTTATGTAGAAAAAACATTTATTAAAAGGTTTTATTGAATATGTTTAAAAAATGTATAAACATATTTTTGATACATAGATTATCAATAAGTGAAGGTTAAACTTTAATATAATATAAACAAAAACGTATTAAGCGGATTTATAATTGAATGATAAAAAAGCTAACTTGGAAGTCAAACAAAGATTAATTCAACAAGATGATATCAAGAAGATTTGGAAGAACGAATTGGAAAGTAAGTGAAATGGGGTACGGTATGTGGGGACTTGCGGGCTGGACAGGCTCAGATATTCAAGAAGTAAATAAATCATTAGACCATGCTGTTTCACTCGGCTGCAATTTTTTCGATACCGCATGGGGATATGCAGAAGGGAAAAGTGAACAAATATTAGGTGGACTAATCAAGCGTCATGTAGACACTAAAATATATGCCGCTACCAAAATTCCCCCGAAGAATTTTACATGGCCATCAAAATCTCATTTCTTGTTAAATGATTGTTTCCCTGCGGATCACATCATCGAATACACAGAAAAAAGCTTGAAAAATTTAGGTGTAGAGCAAATTGACCTGCAACAATTTCACGTATGGGAAGATGCATGGGCTAATCAAGATGAGTGGCAACGAGCTGTTGAAAAACTAACACAAGAAGGCAAAGTTGCACACTGGGGAATCTCCGTTAATCGCTGGGAACCAAATAACTGCCTACAAACGTTAAAGACAGGTCAAATATCATCCGTGCAAGTGATCTATAATATTTTCGATCAAAACCCCGAAGATTTACTTTTCCCTCTATGTAAGGAATTAGATGTGGCCATCATAGCGCGCGTTCCCTTTGATGAAGGCACATTAACAGGGACTATGAGCTATGACACGACATTCCCGGCTGACGATTGGAGATCAACCTATTTTGTCCCTGAAAATCTTATCTCCAGTGTGGATCATGCGAATGCACTGAAACCACTTATTCCCGAGGGAATGGACATGCCTGAAATGGCGCTGCGATTTATTTTATCAAACCCAGACGTTGGAACCATCATTCCAGGCATGCGAAAAATTAATCACGCAGCCAATAACATTGCTTGTTCTGACGGGAAAGGTTTATCAAGAGAACTATTGGATAAATTAAAACTTCACAGATGGGATCGTCAACCTACTGAATGGTCCCAATAGCTTGAACGAATAACTCTTTGAGTTTCGGCTCTTCACGGAATCCCGATGTTTTTTCGATCACTTTACCTTGGTGAAACACGATAAAACTCGGGATTTCATCTATGCCATAGGCTTGTAATATCGCTTGATTCCCATCAGCCTCTACCTTTAACACCGTTACTTTACCCGCAAACTCTCCTGCCAATTTATCCACCATAGGCATCATTTTTAAACATGGAGCGCACCACTTCGCATAGAAATCAACAACAATTGCCCCATTTTCCTTGGTTAATTTCTCGAAATCACTCAAACTCCAGGCGGCATCATGCTTGACGGCTGGAACCCCTTCTAAGGGTTTCATTTTAGTAGTCCATTTCAAATATCCGCCTTTTAACTCCGTTACTTGAAAACCTTTGGACCGCATCACTTCAGCAGCTTGTGCAGATCTCCCTCCTGAAAGACAATAAATGAGTACCGGCTGACTCTTATCAAGTTTGTCTATTTCCTGGGCAAAAGTTGCAGACCTAAAATCGATGTTTTGCGCTTTGGGTAAATGACCTCCGCCGAACTCTCCAGACGTACGTACATCCAAGAGGGTGGCCATTGGTAATTCAGCGATTTTAGCGGAAAAGGATTCAACATCAACCACTTGTGCACTAACTGAAAACCAAGCGCATAATGAAAACAGGATTAGACAAGTATAATTTTTCATTTTGATGAGATACAAGGTTATATAATCATGAATAAACACAAAACCGACGGAAATTATCCAAATTTTACGTTATTTTGCAAGGCAATTTAATCAATTACAACGTAATCATTTATTCACACTAACAATAAAAAGATGAGTGCAATACAGTACGTACACGCAAGACAAATTTTAGATTCACGCGGAAATCCAACAATCGAAGTAGATATCAAAACGGAAGATGGCGCTTTCGGCCGAGCAGCAGTTCCATCAGGAGCTTCTACAGGTATCCATGAGGCTGTTGAACTTCGTGATGAAGATAAATCAGTTTACGTAGGTAAAGGGGTTTTAAAAGCTGTTGAGAATGTTAACAGAGCTATTGCTGAAGAATTATGGGGTTTAGAAGTATCTGAGCAAAACATGATCGATCGTTTAATGATTGAATTAGATGGTACTTCAAATAAGGGTAAATTAGGAGCAAACGCAATTTTAGGTGTTTCTATGGCGGTTGCGAAAGCAGCAGCACAAGAAGCGGGACTTCCATTATATCGTTACATCGGTGGTGTTAACGCTAATACATTGCCAGTTCCTATGATGAACATCTTAAACGGTGGTTCACATGCGGACAACTCAATCGACTTCCAGGAATTCATGGTTATGCCAGCGAAAGCTGAGTCATTCTCGCATGCGTTACGTATGGGTACAGAAGTTTTCCACGCATTGAAAGGTGTGTTGAAGTCTAAAGGCTATTCGACTAACGTAGGAGATGAAGGTGGTTTTGCTCCAAACATCAAATCAAACGAAGAAGCAATCGAAATCGTATTGCAATCCATCGAAAAAGCAGGTTACAAGCCAGGCGAAGAAATTTTCATCGCGATGGATGCTGCAGCTTCTGAATTCTATGATGAGAAAACAGGTCTTTATACCTTCAAAAAATCAGATGGTAAGCAACTGAACAACATGGAAATGGCTGCCTATTGGAAAACTTGGGCAGACAAATATCCAATTATTTCAATCGAAGACGGTATGGCTGAAGACGATTGGGCTGGCTGGGCTGAGCAAACGAAATTGATTGGTTCTAAATGCCAATTAGTTGGCGACGATTTATTCGTTACAAACGTGAAGCGTTTACAAGAAGGTATCGAAAAAGGAGTAGCAAACGCTGTATTAGTTAAAGTAAACCAAATTGGTTCATTAACTGAAACTATTGATACGGTCAACTTAGCGAAACGTAATTCATACAAAAACATTATGTCGCACCGTTCAGGAGAGACGGAAGATGCGACAATTGCCGACTTAGCTGTTGCGTTGAACACAGGTCAAATCAAAACTGGTTCTGCATCTCGTTCTGACCGTATGGCTAAATACAACCAATTACTTCGTATTGAAGAAGAATTGGGAGCAAATGCTTATTTCCCAGGATTGAATTTCTAAGGAATCATGAATTTTGTCAAAAGGCTTTTTTGGGGACAATATCGCTTCTATTCGATTTCAACAAGCATCCTTTTTGTTTGGATGTTTATCTTGGATTCGAATGATCTAACTGTACAATATCGTTTGTGGAGTGAATTAAGCGAAATGAAAGCCGAAAAAGCCTTTTACCAACAAAAAATCAAAGAATTAGAAAAGGAGAAACGAATGGTTATCGGCAATCCTGCCTTATTGGAAAAATACGCTCGCGAAAAATATCTCATGAAGAAGCCTAAACAAGACATCTTTGTGATTGTAGACGAAGCAAATCAACCCATTGAATAAAAAAAGCCCTTCGAGAAGAAGGGCTTTTTTTATATCTTAATATCCTTACTTGAAATCGCCGCTTTTTCTGCAGGATTACCTTTCCAAATACTCCATGGATCTGTTTTTTGTTTGGTGAGATTTGCCCCCATGGCAATTAATGTCCCCTCTCCTATAATCGTCTGGTCGCGAATGGTGGCATTCACACCTATAAAGCTATAATCGCCTACCTGGCATCCGCCAGATAAAACCACATGTGATGTAAAGAAAACGTGATCTCCAATCGTACCATGATGACCAATATGGTTACCTGACCATAAAACAACATTGTTACCGATTTTCACATAAGGCTGTATGGTATTGTCCTCTAAAATAAAACAATTCTCCCCTATTTGGTCCGTTAAAACTGTTGCATGTGAACTGATATAGGAAATGTATGAATAGCCCTTTTCTAGACCTTGCTCATATACACGAGCCCGAACCCGATTCATATTTTTTTCCGTCAATGGCGCAAAAAATTTAAACTCCTTTGGCGAATAAATTTCTTCTACTGTCTCAAATGGAACCAGAGGTAATCCATGAAATGTAGGCTCCTTAATATAATTTCGCTCAACTGTAAAGGCAACTACCTCATGATCCGAATCATGCTGCAAATAATATAGAGCCAATTCGGCGGTTTTGGTATTCCCAAAAATAACAACTTTAGCCATAAATGATTTTAAAACAAATAAAGGTAATTAGAGAAATAGTAAAACTGACAATTCCCAACTTTGTTATTTATCAAATGGTCAGTTGTCGACTATTTGTACTTAAAACAAGGGAACACCCGTCATTTCTTTTGGTTGTTCCACGCCCATCAACTTCAAGATAGTGGGCGAAACATCACCCAATTTACCATTTTGAAGCGTTGGATGAAATTCATTATCCACCAGGATACAAGGAACTAAATTTGTTGAGTGCGCAGTGTTAGGTGAACCATCCTCATTCATCATGACATCTGCATTTCCATGATCCGCGATGATGATGAAAGAATACCCATGTGCCAATCCTACTTTTACAACAGCCTCCGCACATGAATCTACTGTTTCTACCGCCTTTACAACTGCCTCAAAAACACCGGTATGACCAACCATATCTGGATTAGCGAAATTCAAGCAAACAAAGTCAACCTCTTCTTTTTCTAACTCGGGAATTAACGCGTCACGTAAATCAGCTGCCGACATCTCCGGTTGTAAATCATATGTAGCGACTTTTGGCGAATTCCGTAATATATTTTCTTGACCCTTGAACAATTGCTCACGACCACCAGAAAAGAAAAACGTTACGTGAGGATACTTCTCCGTTTCGGCGATACGAATTTGCTTTTTACCTGCACCTTCTAACACCTCACCCATCGTCATAGGTAAGTTTGAATCATTGAAAATAACTTTGACATTTTGGAATTCTTTATCGTATTCCGTCATCGTCAGGTAATACAAATCTAATTTGTGCATATTTTCCTCATGAAAATCCCGCTGCGTTAACGCTTGTGTAATTTCACGGCCACGATCCGTACGGAAATTGAAACAAATAACCACATCTCCGGAAGCTATTTTTGCCAACGGTTTTCCTGCTGCATCCGTAGCAATAATTGGCTTAATAAATTCATCTGTCACTCCAGCATCATAACTTGCTTGAATAGCCCCTAAAACATCTTGGGTGGGCGTACCTTCCCCGCTTACCATGGCATGATAAGCCAAGGCCACACGTTCCCAACGATTATCGCGATCCATCGCAAAATATCGACCTGTTACCGATGCAACAGCGGTTCCTGTTTTCTTTGTATGGTTAACTAGATCAGTCATGAATTTCATGCCCGACTTCGGATCTGTATCGCGACCATCTGTAAATGCGTGGACAAAAACATTTGTCAAACCCGCTTCAGATGCAGAAGTCAACAAAGATTTGATATGTTCAATGTGTGCGTGAACACCTCCATCTGAAACTAAGCCCATGAAATGAACTGATTTATTTTCTTTTTTTGCGTAATCAAAAGCCTTAGCTAATTCAGGCTCTTGACCTAATGTATTTTCACGAACAGCTTTGTTGATGCGTACCAAATTCTGATAAACCACACGACCTGCTCCTAAGTTCATGTGTCCTACCTCGGAATTACCCATTTGGCCTTCTGGCAAACCTACAGCCTCACCAGAAGCTTCCAACTTTGAATGTGCATATTTCGAATATAATGAGTCAATAAACGGAGTCTTTGCCGCATCAATAGCTGAAACTTTTGGGTTGGTAGCAATGCCCCAACCATCTAAAATCATGAGTACAACTTTCTTATTCACAGGTTATCATTTAATGTATGTTACAAAAATAGCCAAAAAGCTACAAACGCATACGCATTTGCTTGGCTAATGCCAAAATATCATTTCCTTCAATGGTTTTTTTATCCGAACCAAATATAGAAACTTCCAACATCGCCTCGCCTAACTCTTTTAGCGTACAAGCCATGTGTGGAACGAACGCATTCAAAATCGGAAAGACCCAATTAATGTATTTATAGAATGGTAAGGCATTTTTCAAACCGGGAGTTGGCTTAATCATGGCAGGTCTAAATGAATAATAGTCTCCAAAACCTAATTTCGACAGGTCATTTTCCGTTTTTCCTTTCACACGTGCCCAGGCTAATCGCCCTTGCTCTGTCGAATCAGTTCCGGCCCCAGAAATATAGCTAAACGACATATTCGGGTTTTCTTCGTGTAATATGTGCGCAAATCCCAGTGTCAAGTCATACGTTTTTTGCTTATACTCCTCAGCATTCATCCCCACAGAGGAAACACCAAGACAAAACAAACAGGCATCGTAGCCTTTAATAGCTTCGCGCATTTCTTCTGGTTTCAAAAAATCAGTCAGTAGATATTCTTTGACCTTAGGATGATCCACTCCGCAAGGTTTGCGGTTGATGACCATGATTTGGCTGACATAGGGTGAAAGGATTGCTTCATGCAACACTCCTTCACCCACCATACCGGTAGCCCCTGTAATGATTAATTGCTTTTGTAAATTTTCCATTGTAGACTTGAATAATATTTAAAACCTATTTATGACCTCGAGAAGAAATTTCCTCCAACAAGCCGGAATGGCAACCGCTGCGAGCAGCCTTTTACCTAATGCAAAAACTTCTATGACCTTTGTTCACCACGTCCTATTTTGGGCTAAAAACCCAGCCAATGAAGCCGAAAAAACGCAATTGTTGGCCGCATTAAAACAATTAGGCACTTTACCTATGATACAAATGGCGCATGTAGGTAGACCAATTGTAACGGAATTCGACAAAGGAGCCACGGATGGAAGTTATACTTTTTCTGTCGTTTTAGTATTCGAAAATGCAGCGAAAGAATCCGAATATTTGTACCACCCGTTGCACAAGAAGTTCATTGATGCCAACAAACACTTGTGGGGAAAAGTTCAAGTGATTGATTCCGAAGCGATCTAAATTAGTCATAAATCGAATTGACAAGTATGCGTGTCTGTCCTACTTTTAGGACATGAAACCACACTCCATAAAATTATATCAATTAGTTCGAGCCAAATTACATTTGGGCGAGCAAGATGGCATATATGAGGAGGAGAGCCACATAAGCGTTGACTTTATTATTCGGGCATTTGAGAAAATGGAGCGCGAGTTGATCAGATGGATGTTTATTCTTTGGATTGGGCAAGTAGCTATTACTTTTATGATGATATCTCTACTGGTAAAAAACTGATAAATATCGGATTATTCATGTATCGAATTGACTCATCTTATGTGTTTTTGTAGGTTTGAAACATGGAAGCGAAATCAATTCAATTGTATCAATTAGCGCATAAAAAACTCCACTTAGTGGAAAAAGATGCCATGGAATTTGTAGACCTAGTTCAGGGAACTATTGAGGAGCGAACGGATGAGTTGGTGACCAAGGAATATTTGAACATAAAGTTGATGGAGTTAGAAATCAAGATGGTCAAATCTGAAAAAGCACTTATTATGTGGATGTTTTCATTTTGGATTGGCCAACTTGCCGCAATGTGGGGCTTTCTCTATCTATTCCTAAAACATTAAGCTTTTCGTTTTGCGAGCACAAACATCCCGATGCCGGAAATGAGTAACATTCCGAGGCTCGCGACATCTTGCCAACGGACCATTTCGGGGTGATTAAGCAAATTGGCCCAAGAAGCAGCCTGCATCCCAGTCCATAAGGCAATCAGCGTACGAGGCAACATACCCAGCGTGCCTCCTACAAAAAACTGACGTAAGGGAACTCCCAAAAATGCCATTAATGCATTTGTAATCGCAAAAGGAAAAACCGGAGATAGTCGAGCCAAAAACACCCAAGCAAAAGATTGAGCCTGAACGTTATCTAGAAAGTCACCCGCTTGAAACTTGACACGAATTAGTTCTATGAGAGCGTCCCCTTTCATTTTTCTTGCCAAAGCATACCCAAGTAAGGAGGCTATGGCATAAGCGATAATCAAAGGAAATAATCCCGACCAGCCCCAGACATAGCCCGTGAACATCGCGAAAAAGGTCGTAGGACATAACGCAAGTCCCATGATGAAAACCGCACTAATCCAGAAAAACACAAATTCAAGAACCGAAAAATGGGTAAAAAAACTCGGATTAGCTAAGGCAAAATAGCCCAACAACATACTTGAAAGAACGGGTAAGGCACCCATCCAAATGAGGTAGAGAGTTTCAAGAAGAATTCGGCGGTTTTGGGGCATAGGGCCAACAAATATACGCTTCTTTTCATAATCCAAGCCCTTTTGTCTACCTTTGCATGGCATTTTGCCCACCAAAAACACATCCATGGAAATCGCAATCATCAAATACAATGCCGGGAATGTGCAGTCGGTCATGTATGCATTGGACCGAATTGGAATGAAATACCAATGGACAGATGACGAAAAAGTGATAGCATCTGCCGACAAAGTCATTTTTCCTGGAGTGGGCGAAGCAAGTACAGCGATGGCCTATTTACATGAAAAGGGCTTGGATCAATTAATTCCTTCCTTAAAACAACCCGTATTAGCGACCTGTATCGGTATGCAATTATTGTGTCGCGATTCGGAAGAAAATAACACGACATGCATGGGGGTTTTTGATGTATCTGTTAAAAGATTCGTAAGCCCTGATTTGAAAATTCCGCATGTGGGATGGAATTCGATTCAAGCTTACGGTGAAAATATCCTCATGGAAGGGCTTAAAAAAGAGGAATTTGTATATTTTGTCCACTCTTATTACGCACCAATTAATCCATATACTTCTGCAACTTGTGATTATGCGCAACCATTTTCGGCTATGTTGCAAAAAGACAACTTCTACGCCGCACAATTCCACGCAGAAATATCAGGAATAGTTGGTCAAAAGATCATTCAAAACTTCTTAGCGCTTTAATCTATGTTCCAACTCATTCCAGCCATCGATATTATTGGAGGACAATGCGTTCGGTTAACGCAAGGGGATTACCAACAAAAAAAAGTTTACAGTTCTGACCCTTTAGAAATTGCCAAAGCATTCGAAGGAGCTGGAATCCAACGACTACATTTAGTTGACCTAGACGGTGCGAAAGCAAAAGAAATCGTTAATGCTGCCGTTTTAGAGCGTATTGCTTCGAACACTTCCTTGCATATTGATTTTGGCGGTGGGGTACAATCCGACGCCATGATCGACCGAGCATTTTCTGCCGGTGCAGCACAAATCACCGCAGGAAGTATTGCCGTTCGCAATCCAGAACTCGTGCACGGTTGGTTCAAAAAATACGGAACAGATAAAATCATATTAGGTGCAGACGCACACAACGAACAAATCGCTGTGTCCGGTTGGCAAGAAAATTCCAACATTTCCATTTATGATTTTCTCACCGATTATCAAGCGGCTGGAGCTCAATATGTCATTTCTACTGATGTAGCAAAGGACGGTTTATTGCAAGGACCGAGTTTTGATTTATATGAAAAAATCCAGGCAAATAACCCCGGATTAAACATCATTGCGAGTGGTGGAGTTGCCAACTTACCAGATTTGGTACAATTACGCGAAATGAATTTATTCGGTGTGATTGTTGGCAAAGCCTTTTACGAGGGCCGCATTACACTTGAAGATTTAGCCACATTTGCCAAAGAATCTCTATGCTAACGAAACGAATTATTCCTTGTTTGGATATAAAAGAAGGTCGGACTGTGAAGGGGACCAACTTTGTGGATTTGCGTGATGCGGGAGATCCTGTGGAACTAGGGGCTTTGTATGCGGAACAAGGGGCAGACGAATTAGTCTTTTTGGATATCACGGCCACAGTAGATAATCGGAAGACTTTGGTCAACTTAGTGCGCGAAGTGGCTCGTCATGTCAACATTCCATTTACTGTTGGTGGTGGAATCAGTAGCATCGAAGATGTTTCAGCCTTATTGAATGCTGGTGCGGACAAGGTTTCTATTAACTCCTCGGCGGTTCGTCGGCCTGAATTAATTGACGAATTAGCCTTACAATTTGGATCACAATGTATTATTGTTGCCATTGATACTCGATTTGTGGAAGGAAATGATTGGGTGCATACCCATGGAGGCCGGAATATTACGGAAATTAAAACCATGGCATGGGCCAAAGAAGTCGAATCACGGGGTGCTGGAGAAATCCTATTAACATCCATGGATGCCGATGGGACTAAGGCTGGATTTGCGAATGACCTAACGAGTCGAGTTTCTGCGCAATCTTCGATCCCAATCATTGCATCAGGTGGAGCAGGATCCATGGAGCATTTTTATGAGGTTTTTACGGAAGGAAAAGCTGATGCCGGGTTGGCAGCAAGCATATTTCACTTCAAGGAAATTGAGATTATCGAATTGAAAAAATACTTAGTGAACAAAGGAATTCCCATGCGGATATACTAATTTAACCCCTATGAGTGTACAACCAGATTTTTCAAAAGGTTTAGTCCCTGCCATCATTCAAGATGCAAGCACGCTAAAGGTGCTTATGCTTGGGTACATGAACGAAGAGGCCTATGCCCGAACCATCGCAGAAAAACGGGTAACCTTTTTTTCCCGCTCAAAAAATCGCTTATGGACCAAAGGAGAGACATCTGAAAACTATTTAGATGTAGTCAATGTCGCCATTGATTGTGACCAAGACACTATTTTAATCCAGGCGAATCCAGCAGGGCCAACATGCCATACCGGATCAGAAACGTGTTTTAACGAATCAAACACAGATAATGCTGCCTGGTTAGATCACTTAAAACACATCATTCGATCACGCAAAAACGCCTCAGCCGATTCATCCTATACAGCTTCCTTATTCCAAAAAGGCACACACAAAATTGCTCAAAAAGTGGGCGAAGAAGCCGTTGAATTAGTCATAGAAGCTCTGATGAAAAATGACGATTTATTCAAAGGTGAAGCGGCTGATTTAATTTTCCACTTATTGGTTTTATTGGAAGACAGAGGAATTGGGTTAGAAGAAATCGTTAAGACATTACAAGCTAGACATCAGAAATAACATGATTGGATTTATAATTCGTTACATCATTATTGCCGGAGTGGTCATGATTATACCCCGTTATTTAAAGGGGATCACTGTAGATGGATTTACAACAGCCTTATTGGTAGCGCTAGCGATGGGATTTTTGAATTCTTTCGTTAAACCTATTTTGAAAATTATCAGTTTGCCGATAACCTTCATGACACTAGGACTATTTTCGCTAGTAATTACCGTAGGAATGGTGTATTTGGTCGAAGTATATGTACCCGGCTTTAAGGTCAGCGGGTTCATCGCCCCATTGATTTTTAGTTTTATTATTGGCTTTACTAATTCCGTCTTAGGAATGTTCAGCAAATAAATCAAAGCGGGATTCCTTCTTGAAAAGTAATCTCTGTGGCGATACCCATGGCACTAAATCGAAAGGCAATCGATTTTGCTTGTGAAGGTTTTTGTTGGCAATGGGGTCCCGGCTCCAAAAAGTAGATATAATATTCTTGATTTCGGTCGGCTAATTGCTGTAAGTCAGGTTTGCCCAAAATCTCATCCATATTATTTGAACTTACTCCCTGAAAATTCATTTTATGTGCTTTTAACCAGGCGACTTGTTGGCCTCGCTTACCACCGCATGCCCCACGATCTTGCTTGAATGCGGCTGCATCAAAACCGGTCAGATCAGGCTGATGTGTACAAGCGCTAAATAATAGGCCAAAGATGAATAAAATGAAATACTTCATATAGATGAGTTAGAGCACAAAAGTAAAGAAATGTCAGTAAATTGAACCATTAAATTCAGCGTGTGAATATTTTAATTTGTCCAGATAAATTCAAATCATCTTTAACGGCTCAAGAGGCGGCAGAAGCACTAGCAAAAGGAATTTTAGCTAAGCGCAAAAAGTCTGTCATTCAAATTGTTCCTCTTGCTGATGGTGGAGAAGGTACGCTGGAAATGATTCATACCATTCATGGAGGAACGTGGCAAACGCATACGGTGAATGATCCCCTAGGCAGGCCTATACAGGCGGCATTTTTGTGGCTAGCCGACCAAAAAACTGCTTACATTGAAATGGCTCGTTGTTCTGGATTGCAACTACTAAGTAAAAAGGAACAAAATCCACTGAAAACGAATACGTTTGGTACTGGGCAAATAATCAACCATGCCATTAGTCAAGGTGCCGAAACTATCGTATTAACTATAGGAGGTTCGGCGACAAATGATGCGGGAATAGGCATGGCGGCGGCGCTAGGCTATCAATTCCTTGATAAAAATGGGAATATTTTGGAGCCGATTGGCGAAAATTTAGTCCATATCACGCAAATTAAAGGGCAAACTCTTTCTTCGAAAACGCAATTTGTTGTCCTAACAGATGTTGACAATCCGCTGCATGGCCTACAAGGTGCTGCACATATTTTTGCCAAACAAAAAGGTGCCAACATAACATCAATTAAACAATTAGATAAAGGTCTAATTAATATAGCCAAATGGCTTCCCGCTCAGATCCCAGGAGCTGGCGCTGCGGGCGGTTTGGGAGCAGGGGCAGTTTACTTCTTAGGGGCAAAAATAGTCTCTGGAGCGGAATGGCTTCTGAACAAAGTACATCTAGATCGCGCCATACGCAAAGCGGACTATATTATTACGGGAGAAGGGAAAATAGACCAACAAACATGGTCGGGCAAGTTAGTGGCTAATGTCGTGGGGCGAGCCGACAAGCAATTAAAGCAAACTATTTTGGTATGTGGGACCTTTGAGGATGAAGAAAAAATACCTTTATTTATGGATGCGAAGGATATTTATAGCGTTCTGAGCGAATCTAAAAGTACAGCAGACGCGATGACTAATGCGGCTTCCTACTTAGAAGTGATTGGCGAAAAAATAGCGCTTAAGTATCTATAACTGCGCAAGTTTTTGAGCGGCTTCCATTAAGACATCATCATTTTTGGCGAAGCAAAAACGCAAAATCCGGTCTTCGGGAGGTGTTTCATAAAATACGGAAACAGGGATTGAAGCAACTTTTAATTCCTTGGTCAGGCGAACTGATAAATCTACATCAGATTCATTACTAATTTCAGCATAATCCAAACACTGAAAAAAACTTCCATGTGAAGGCAAAATCTTCCACCGAGAATCCTTGAAATAGGACGCAAACAAATCACGTTTCTGTTGGTAAAATGCGGATAGCCCCAGGTAATGTGCTGGTGTTTTTAAATATTCGGCAAGCGCATATTGTAAGGGGGTCGCACTCGAAAATGTGACCCATTGGTGCAATTTTCTAAACTCTTGGGTGAGATATGGAGGCGCTAAGCAATAACCCATTTTCCAGCCGGTAATGTGATACGTCTTTCCGAAAGATCCACAAACAAAGCTTCTTTGGCGTAATTCAGGATGTAAAAGTACCGATGCGTGTTGCGCACCATCAAAGACAATGTGCTCATACACCTCATCTGAAACGATCAGTATATTGGTCCCCTTCACCAGAGAAGCAAAAGCATCTAGGTCTTCCATGGACCAAATTGCGCCCGTTGGATTATGGGGAGAATTGACCATAATCGCTCTAGTTTTGGACGTAATTTTACGGCCTAACTCTTCCCAATCTATGCTAAATCCATTGGATGAATTTAGTGGAATATGCACGGGAATACCACCAGCCAAGCGCACGATAGGGTCATATGCGTCGTATGATGGATCAAACATGATAACTTCATCTCCGACAGATACACAGCAATGAATAGCTGCAAAAAGGGCCTCAGTGGCCCCAGAAACAACAGTAACTTCGGTATCTGCATCAAGTGAGACTCCGTAAAATGAGTTAGTTTTGTTCGCAATACTTTGTCGGAATACCGGAACTCCCGCCATAGGTGCGTATTGATTATGACCTTTGGCGTAAAATTTAACGAGTTCTTGAAGTTCCTCGGAACAATCGAAACCAGGAAAACCTTGTGATAAATTTAAAGCACCCTCCTCGGTTGCGAGTTGGGACATTTTCGTAAATATGGTCGTTTGAACCTGCGGCTGTTTCGATGGAAAATGAATCATCTCCTAATTTATCAAAGCTTCCCCATCATACCAAACTTGATTCACGTGCAAATCATCCGACAAATGCACAAAACAAGCTCTTTTCCCAGCTCCAATTGAGCCTAAATGTGCCAAATCCGCTACTTCGGCTGGATAAACTGTTGACATGCGAATAGCCTCTTCGAGCGATATTCCTGCTTTTTGGACACAATTCCGAATCGCTTCATCCATCGTCAAGGCTGAGCCAGACAAAACCCCAGCCTCATTGGTAAATCGGATACCATTTTTTGTGAAAATATAAGGACCAGATTCATCATGCGTCACAGCGTCTGTAATCAAAAAGAGCTTCTCTCCTTTTATTTGTTTCGCCAAACGCAATGATTCAAAATCACAGTGTAACCCATCAGCGATGATGCTTGTCCACGCATCTGAGCGAAAGCTGGCGCCAACTAATCCCAAAGATCTGCTTTGCCATTGAGACATCGCATTAAACAAATGGGTAATCCGAGATATACCTGCCTGCTGGGCTTGTTCATAGGTTGCATCTGAATGACCCATCGAACACATGATGTGGCTATTTTTCAATAGACGTAAAACATCCGGCTCAAACATTTCAGGTGCAATGGTCATGTACGTGGGTAGTCCTTGCGTGCGATCAATAATTTCTTGTACAAATTCCTTCGTGGGTTCTTGGACAAATTTTTCGTTGTGAGCCCCCCGTTTTACAGGATTAAAAAATGGGCCTTCTAAGTGCAATCCCGCCAAACCCTTGCCTATATACGATTTACATGCCTCTATGGCAGACCACATCGATTGCTTGGGTGAACAATTTAAAGTGATTTGAAAGGCAACCGTTCCTGTTTTTACATGTTCATCAAAAGTAGCTTGAATGGCCGCTACGGTTTGATGATTTGAAAAAAGCAGACCACCGCCGCCGTATACTTGCAAGTCGATAAACCCAGGAACAAGAAAGCCATCAGAAATTCCTCCTGCTTCGTGAGACAGGGAATTAATGTAACCATCCTCAATAGATATCGCTTGATTTGTGAGCCATTCATGGCCTGTAAACACGCGTTCGAATATCAGTTTTTGCATCTTAAAATTACTTTTTTTCACCTACCTTTGGCAAACCTTGGAGGATTGCCAAAGGTAAGGGGAGGTTAGTACCCGGCAGCTTGCCCATCTTTCCGCGACTCCGTCGCTCCGAAATATACCTTCCGGACAGGGTCCCAACGAATACACTGATACCCGCCATAAATTCCACTCATATACCCAACCTGATGGCCTTTTTGCAATAATTCCCGAATCACCTCATACGGATAGCCATGTTCCAGCGTAATCATACCTCCTGTAGTTTCCATTTGCTCACCCGTTGGCTCCGATGACCCTTCATGATTCATCCGAGGAAAGTCCCCTGCCTCCTGCACATTCATCCCAAAATCAACCACATTCATCACAATCTGTACATGACCCATCGGCTGAAAAGCGCCACCCATCACGCCAAAACTCATAACCGGTTGGCCATCTTTCGTCATAAATGCTGGAATAATGGTCTGAAAAGGTCTTTTCCCAGGCGCATACGTATTATTCTCCCCTTCCTTTAAATTGTATAATTCGCCGCGATCCTGGAACATAAATCCCAAACCATCAGGCATCATACCCGAACCAAAACCACGGTAATTGCTCTGAATCAACGAAACCATATTCCCATCTTTATCCGCAACAGTTAAATAAATAGTGTCCCCCTCCTTTAACGCAGGGTTCCCTGCTTCATAATGCCGACCAGCACGGTTTGGGTTAATGAGCGCCCGACGTTTCGCTCCATAAGATTCTGAAATGAGTTCCGCAACTGGAATTTTTGCAAACTCAGGATCTGCATAATATTTCGCTCGATCCTCAAAAGCAAGTTTTTTGGCCTCTGTGAACAAATGAACATGTTCCGCGGAACCCAACTTAATTTTGGAAAAGTCGTAGCCTTCTAAAATTGTCAACATCTGCAAAGCAGCTATCCCCTGACTATTCGGAGGTAACTCCCACACATCATATCCACGGTAGTTGACAGAAACCGGCTCCACCCATGTCGACGTATGTGTCGCCAAATCATCGTAACTCAAAAAACCCCCATTCTTCTTCATAAAGGCATCCATTGTCCGAGCCATATCGCCTTTGTAAAACGCATCTCGACCATCACGACCTATTTTTTCAAGGGTATTCGCTAAGTTCGGATTTTTGAAAATATCACCTTCCACAGGCACTTTCCCAGCTGGATAATAATGCTGAGCCACATTCGGGAATTTCCCATAATTGGCCTCTACACGTGTTAATGCGGAAGCAAACTCACCATGTACCGGGAAACCATTACGCGCATACGAAACGGCGGAATTCAATACTTTTGGCATAGGCATCGAGCCGAATTTTTTATGCAACTCGAACCAAGCATCCACCGCACCAGGTACAGAAACGGGAAGAGGACCCAGCGAAGGGATATGTGTCAACCCACGCTTTTTAAATTCTGCCAAAGTCAGTGATTTTGGCGAACGACCTGAGCCATTAAGCCCGTATAATTTTTTTGTTTTGGCATCCCAAACAATCGCAAATAAATCGCCGCCAATTCCATTTACATGGGGTTCCACCACACCCTCCATCGCATTCGCTGCAATTGCCGCATCAATTGCATTTCCTCCTGCCTTCAACACATCCAATGCCGCTTGCGTCGACAAGGGGTGTGACGTGGCAACCATGCCATTTTGAGCCATAACCTGCGAGCGTGTTGCCCACAATTTACCATAGGTGCGATCTTGGGCAAACATTCCAAGAGGCAGTAAAAGTAATCCCAATATATACTTCATAATAGGTGATTTTTTAGAAGGTGTAAGTTAATCCGTTTTTTCACTTTTTTCAAAATTTAGCTTAGCTGCTGTGACCTGAAGATACCAAACAAAAAACCCCCGAACATTGTTCGAGGGCTTTCGCAATCTACTTGAACCACCAAAAATTACGCTCTTTTGGTAAAGAACTTTTGCTTAATTCGCTCCGAGATATAATACATACACGGCACAATCAACAAGGTTAATACAGTCGAGAACGTCAATCCAAAGATGATCGTCCACGCCAATATCCCCCAGAAGTCGGCCGACTCAGATCCAAAGAATATATGTGGATTTAACTCCGTAAACATGGCCACAAAATCAATGCTCAATCCTACCGCCAATGGAATCAAACCCAAAACCGCAGCAGATGCTGTCAATAATACCGGCGTCAAACGAATTCCTCCTCCTTCAATGATCGCTTCCTTCAAATCATAACCACGTTTGAAACGCAACTCCTCAATGAATTCAATCAACAAGATTCCATTCTTCACCACGATACCAGCTAGTGCAATAATACCCACACCCGACATAATCACGGAGAAGGTCATTCCAAAGGCCATAAAGCCTAATAACACCCCAATCAAGGAAAGTAAAATAGTCGCAAAAATGATAAATGGTTTCACCGCTGAATTGAACTGAGTAGCCAAAATCAAATAGATCAATACCAAGGCCGCCAAAAATGCGACTCCCAAGAATTCCCCTGATTCCTTTTGCTGCTCCTGCTCGCCACCCATCCGGATTTTATATCCTTGTGGCATGTCAATCGTTTCAAACAATTGCTCCAACTCCCCTACGATCTCATTGGCATTATAACCCTGAACCACATCTGACCCTAAGGTCACCACACGTTCCTGGTTCTTCCGGTTAATTTGGCTAAATGATGTTGCATACCGTATATCAGCGATTGAATTCAATGGTACCTGGCGCAATGCCCCACCCATATTCATATCTCGATACGTGACATTCATCGACAATAACTTCTCTATTTGATTACGAGAATCGCCCTTTAAACGCAATTGGATGGGGTATTCATCCTTGACATCCCGGAATTTCGAAATCTCTGCACCAAATAATCCAGTACGTACCGCCATGGCAACTTGAGCCGAAGAAATTCCCTCGCGACTCGCCTTCTCGCGATTTACATCGATAATGATTTCAGGTTTATTCGTCACCAAATCGGACTTCAATTCCTGAATACCTTCAATCCCTGATTTCTGAATGATCTTCCGAACTTTTTGCTCCAACTCTTGAAGAACAGCAAAGTCATCACCGGCAATTTCAATCGAAATCGGCTTACCTGTCGGCGGCCCCTTCGCCTCACGCTCAATCGCCATTTCCACGCTTGGAATCGGATTCTCAAAAAATTCTTTCTGAAGTTTCTCCAACAATACACCGGAAGAAATTACACCACGCTCCTGCTTCGGTGAAAAAGCAATGGTTACTTTACTCTTATGCGGAGTCGCTCCACGATCTGGCTGCATCGGATCCCCAGCATTCTTGCCTACATTCGATATCACCGAATTAACCGCCTTACCTGCATTCTCTTTTTTAATAAAGGCAAATACACGTTGCTCAACAATTTTAGTCACCGAATCCGTCACTTTCGAATCTGTACCAATCGGCATTTTCGAATAGATATAAATATAATCTGGATCTGAAGCTGGGAAGAAAATAACCAACGGCTTAACAATGCCCATCAATAAAATGGTCAAGACTAACAATCCAAATGCACTCAATGTGGCATAGATTGGTCGACGACCTTCCAACACCCATGAAATAGCCCGGCGATACGCATTTTTAAATGCAGGCAACGTTGTTTCTTGGAACGGTACTACCCATTTCGGCGTAACAACAAAGTGATTAAATACATAAAGAATTAAGGCCAATAAACCGAAATTACCAAATCCAAAATGACCCAAGCCAAAGCCTAACACATATCCAAAAGCAGTTAAACTTAGCAAAATCACCACAGTCCGACGGATATCCGCAAACTTAGGATCCTTCACATCATTCGCTTCTTCATCATGACGCTTCATAAATGAAACCGCAAACACAGGGTTCATGACATAGGCCACAAACAATGACGCGAACAGCGTAATGATCAAGGTAATAGGCAAGAATTTCATGAATTCCCCTACGATTCCCGGCCAAAACAACAACGGTAAAAATGGAGATATCGTTGTCAATGTACCCGTCAGTACTGGAATGAACACCTCCGATGCAGCCAGCTTAACTGCCTCTGTGATGGTCAACTTCTTAAAGTTATTGAACAAACGGTGTGCATTTTCAATGACCACAATAGCGTCATCCACCACAATTCCCAAGCCTAATAGGAAGGCAAACAATACGATGGTATTCAGCGTAAAGTCTAACCCTGGCATGAATAAGAATGTCAACAAAGCTGACAATGGTACGGAAAGAGCAACAAATGCCGCATCCCGTACTCCCATGAAAAACATCAGTACGATAACCACAAAGATAAATCCAAGAATTACGGTATTGATCAAATCTGCTAAATCACCTCGCGTACGCTCAGACTGGTCGGCCGTTACAGATACCACTAAACCTGCAGGAAAACGACTCTCACGATACTCTTCAATAGTCTTTTCAATCCGATCAGCTGCATTAATTAAATTAGCTCCACTACGCTTAATTACGTTTAATGTAATCACGGACTTATTATCCAAGCGGGCGAAATCTTGCTTCTCCTCAAAACCATCGCGCACATCAGCTACATCTTTCAAGCGAACACGCGCTCCCGTAGATGAACCCACCATCAGGTTGGCCAATTGATCCACAGATTTAAACTCACCCACCACACGCAGCGAACGACGCACGCCATTCACATCTAAATCTCCGCCAGAAATATTCACATTCTCCCCTTGTACAGCAGATTGAATATCATAAAATGTCAAGCCATAACTCTGCATCTTATACAAATCCAAGTTTACTTGAATCTCGCGCTTCAGAGCTCCTACGATATCTACACGCGTAATCTCAGGCATTCCCTCGATTTCATCTTGCAAATCTTCCGCATACTTCTTCAGCTTATCCAATGGATAATCCCCCGCAATGTTGATGTTCATGATGGGGAACTCCGAAAAGTTCACCTCAGCTACTGCTGGATCACGCGTTAAATCTTTAGGCAAGTCATTGCTGGCTTTGTCCACCGCATCTTGAACACGTTGCTTTGCTACTGGAACAGATACATCCGTATTAAATTCAACGATAATCACAGAAATATCCTGCAAAGCATTGGACTTTACACTCTTAATTCCGGTAATCGATTTTAACTGTTTTTCAATCGGCTTATTAATCGTATTTTCAATATCCGCAGGCGTTGTACCGGCATAGACCGTTTGAACCACCATTTGTGGAACGACGATATCCGGAAATTGCTCTTTCGGTAGGCTTGAATAAATACCTAAGCCAGCCACAAAAATGATAAATGTAAAGATGTAAACAGTGGTCCGGTTTTGGCCTAACCAGCCGACCATATTATAAATCAAGCCTTTCCCCTCGGGCAGTTGCTCGTTCTTTTTATTTTTTTCCATGGTTGGCTTAGAATGAAATTGCTTGTCCGTCTACTAAATCTTGGTAGCCTGATGTAATAACTAAATCTCCAGCTTGTAAGCCTGTGGCAATTTCTGCTTGACCATTATACGAAAGACCCATCGTTACGAGACGTGCTCTAGCAACTTTCTTTCCATTTTCTTCCACAGCGACATAAACCAAATTGCCTTTTTCAGTCTTTTGGATGATGTTTTCGTCGATTACTAGGGCGTTAGGCTTCGACGTGTCATTGATATTGATTACAGCCAACTGATTGGGTTTCAAATCTCCACCCGCATTTGGAATACGTGCTTCAATGTCAAACGTACGCGTTAATGGATTGACCATTTTAGACACTAAGGAAATACGTGCTGTAATTTCTTTGTTGATGTCTGGAAACTTGATCACAATTGGGTCACCTACTTTAACGGAACCAACATACGAGTCAGCAATTTTCGCAGCAATCTTTAAGTTGCCTAAGTTTACGATTTGTACGATCGGCATACCTGGAGCTGCCATCTCTCCTGCTTTTTGGCGAACCATCTCAACCGTTCCAGAAATAGGAGCTACCACGCGTGACATTCCTAATTGAGCACGTAAAGTAACCAAACGTTTTTCCAATGATTCCTTATTTGACTTCGCGCTTAAGTATTGAACTTCGGTACCAATTTGTTGGTCCCAAAGTGTCTTTTGCTTCGTAAATAAGGTCTTTGCCAAATCCAATTGGTGTTTCACCTCTTCCATCGATTCAGTCAAAATACTGTTATCCAATGTAGCAATCAACTGCCCCTTAGAGACTTGTTGGCCCGCCACCACCGGTAAAGAAACAATCGCGCCACCTGTTTGTGGGCTTACTAATACGGTGTTTTCAGCCACCACATTACCTTGTGCTTCTACAAAGTGCTTAAACGTAGTCGTTGCCATCGGGCTAACCGCTACCGCAATAACTTTGCTATTCGTTGACTCTGAACCTGTACCTAATTCCTTCTCAAGAGAAGCAATTTTGGCGGTGATTTCTTTGGCTTCTGCTTTCAAGTTTGCCAATTCTGTTTTCTTATCGACCGACTTATTGCATGCCGCAAATAAGATAATCGCGCTTAGGAGGATAGTTATTTTTTTCATGATTATTGTTCTGAATATAAGGTTCCGTTTGATTTAGCTAACTCTACTTTGGCGATTAA
>JACCEA011883707.1_pt1 | contig 27743 bp, 41 predicted proteins | sample 7449851 | NCBI WGS metagenome assembly JACCEA01 (sample SAMN15323453, study PRJNA562643) | freshwater metagenome | isolation source: river surface water | place: USA:Blue River Watershed | collected 2017-08-18
AATAAACAAAGACAAAGAAAAGAACATATAAAGTATTGCTCTGAAATTCCAATGATAATGTTTACCAATGCAATAAGTCATACTTGCTGGACATTTATCCCCATACCCTACATAATTAAAGTACTTTAACCAAATATCTGTATCAGTAAAAAAAGTAGTACAGATTGTAAACACTGCTAATAATATTATTTGTAGTGTTAATTTATTATATCCCTTTATTTTCATATTTAAATTAGTTTACCTGTTTCTTTGAAGTGTTTGTAATTAGCTCTTCCAATACAAAAATAAGGATATTTTATGTCACCACTTTTAATAATTTGACCATATACTTTTGATTTCCTTTTGTACCTTTAAATTCACTCATATTTTCACTAATTTAAATAAATAATTAAACCCCTCTTTTGGTTCTGAATGTCCCGAACCTCGTACTATTGTGTATGGATAAACACCATTTTCAATCCATTCTTCAAAATGCTTTTCAACTTGTTTGTAATCATTTGTTGATTTTCGTTTTTTTACTAAATGCTGTGCGCTCGAATGGTTAGTTAATTGTAAGTAAGTTGCTATTGATTCATACTTAACTTTGTTTTCACGTAGTTTACGTGCTACTATTTGCTTTATGTCAACAAATAAACACCCGTTGTATCGTCCTATTTTCTGAAAGTACAACTCCCAACTAATAGGAATTTCGTGTTTTTGATAAATCATTGCGCCTATTTTAAATTGTGGATTCATTTGATTTGATTTAATGCGTTTACCATTCTTATTCTATTCTCTATGTTTGAGGGTACGTGCAACAAATAACTTGTATCGTCGTCTACGGGCTTTAACCTTGGTTTGTAAACCTCTTTTTCCTTTGCCTTTTCTTTGGTAGCAAAATAACCAATTACCATGTAGCACCAAAAAAATATAGCTACTAGGACGTAAGATTTAAAAATTATTTTCATATTCCATGTTTGATTATAAAATAAAGTTTATTTGGTTCTGCTCCCCATTCAGGATTACCGTAACCGATTTCAATTCCTTTATGCTCTAACCTTAAAATTCGGTCAGTATCAGTTGATTTTGGATAGCCTAAAGTCATGATGTTGAAATCAAAGTCATTAAATCCAAATTGATTAGACTGAATTATGAATTTTATATTTTCATCAGTCAAATGAGCATATCCCCGACTTAATAAAAGGTCTTTCCAATGGTAGACAAGTCTTTTAAACCAATACTCATTAATTTCTCGATAATCTTCGGTTTTAATTCCTGCTTTAGCCATTTCAAACCATTTTGTTTTTAGTGATAATTGTAAGCTCATATCTCTTTTTTTAAGTCAACAATTCGATTAGCTTCCTTGTAGTCTTTGTTTTCAATTGCTGTGATTATTTCAGCAATCTCGCACTCGTCAAACTCTAAGGTAATTGTTTTTTGTCCCTCGCAACGGTCACACGTTTCAGCTCCATAGTTAGGGGCTGAGCCATCTTCTAACCTACTATTTGTTATTTCTTCGGTATAACCAGACCCCTCACATTGTGGGCACTCAGTTTCAAAATCAATTGTTATCATAGTTTAAAATTTAGTTCTTTTCCAATTAAATCATAATGTAAATTTTGCAATTCATGTACATATCTAATAACACGAATAAATCTATTACCAATGAATAATGCATTAAATCCTGTAATATATGTTTTACCTCCATCTGTTGTAAATTTTCCATATCTAATATAAAAAATCATTTTACTTAAACAAATACGATAATTATAAGGCGATGTATCTATTTTCAAAGAATAACCAGCTTTTATTAGCCATTCTTCTGTTAGTAGGATAGGCTCGTATACCCATTTAGTATTTTCTTTCAATATATCTGTTAAATGATGTGTATTAAAAGGTTCAATACTTACTTGTTTAAAAGGTAAATATTTAGATTCTGGACAACTTACGTTTATTAAATTTCCAATTCTTAATTCATTTGCTTTCATAAGTACAAGTAAATAGTAATGTTAGACTTCTCGAATTTAATATAAGCGTTTTCGCTTGGGTCAGATGAAGTATGCGAACCCATCTTAGTAGCTAATAACATAGCTAATGATTGATTATAAATAGTGGTTAACACCGCCCCCGAATGATTTAAGTGGATAGTATTCCATGTGTTTACATTTATACCCAAATCATAAATAGTTTGGATTAGACTAGATTTTTTTAATGTTATTGTTTCCATGTTTTTTTGTTTTGTTTATTTTTTAAAAAATGGCTGTCTTTCCAGCCTGTCAGTAAAATTAATATTTACAGATTTTTTTAAGTGTATTTAAATCTTTAACTTTTGGATTTTCAGCGTTTTTTGTCGCATCAATTAAAGGCATATCGGTAATTCTTGCGCTCCATTGTTTACCTGTTAATGGACTTGTATAAGTTACTTCATACATTCCATAACCTTTGAAGTTAAAATCGAAGTCAGATAAATTAATTTGTGTTTTCATAATCTTATTTTTTTGTTTTGTTTCTACAAATGTAAGTACTTTTTGTTAATAAACTATACTTGTCCACAAATATTTTACAAATTTATTTAAAATTACGTATTAATACGTATAAAAAAAGGGAGTTATTATACCCCCTCTTAATTGTAAACAAAACATTAATAAGAAAAAAACTACCTAAGTCGCTAAGTTAAAGAAATTATTTGTTTTAATGTTGTTTTTTCATTGATAATTATTCCATGATTTGCAAAAAAAGATATAATCATAGATAAATATCCATTACCTGACCTTGCTCCCGTTGAATAAATCTTAACGAATTGCTCTAAACTACCATCATAAGTAAATCTATAACCAGGTACATAAGGCTCTGTTTTATATACCTTTGGATTATCTGCAATCTCTTGGCTATAATAAGGTTTTAAGAATACTTTCTTGTTTAATGGGTAACGTTTATGGCAACCATTAGCAACGTTTAATATATAAACCGCTTGAGCCCTTATTCCACTTTCTAAGTCTTTAAATCCTTTGTTTGCGCCACTATCTGTATTGCCAATGTTTCCTGGATTGTTATAACGATGCGACCTATTTCCTTTAGAAAACCCTTCGTGTGAAGCCATAATAATACATAATAATTTAGTGCCTTTACTCAATCCTTCTATTTTATTAATAGTAGGTATGTATTGAGTAATCATTTCTTGAGTAAAGCTAATCTTTACTTTTTTTATAGGCGCATCTGGAAAAGTAGCACCTTCAAAAATTACATCTTTGTATTTCATTTCTTAAAATATAATTTAATTACTAATCTTATACCAATAAGTAAAGCCACTATTCCAAATATCCACCAAAACCAACGCTTAAATAAAGCCACGTAATCGGTGTTATTTTTATATACGGTTACTTTCCTTTCAATTATTGTTTTAACTTCCTTACAACGCCCGTCAATATGCACAGTATCGTTTGAATAAAAGTACTTAATTTCTAAATTGTCTTTATTAATCACAATAGTATCATTTGATTTATAGTAAAAACTACTATCATGGTGTACTTCTTTAAATGTAATCGTATCTCTTAATACTAAAGTATCGGACGTATGGACGTAAGGGAATTTTTTTACTAATCTATTATGCCTTAGTATAGGGCTACACCCTTGCATAAGTACAAATAACACAATTGCAAACCATATTAAGTAAGCTGTTATTAAATATCGTAAATTAATTTTCATTAGGTTTCAATTTTTTAGAGAATGAATCGGTTATTTTAATACCTCCTGCCATGCCTATCATAGCAAAAAATACATCTGCCCTATATCCAGAACGAAAGTAATCAATAGAAGCAAACAATAAGCACCACACCCACGCTGAAAACATAGTAAGCAAAGTACTTGACCATTTATCATTACGCTTTAAAGTTTGGTTTAATATTTCTTTTAGTTTATTCATATTTTTTAAGTCTTCTGTTTAACTTATCAATAGCCATTTCAATAGATTTTAATCCTAAGTAACCAATTAAAAACGCTATACTACTCTTAGTGTTGTCAGATACATTGATAACAGAACATAACAAAGGGGTTAAATAGTTCGCACAACCTACACCCGACAAAACGCTTATTATCCTTTGGATAGTACTCATTTGTTTTTCGCGTGAAATTGATACCATAGCACCAAAAAAACCAGCCATTGCTAGAATTATATCTATTCCGATTCCTTTGATGAAGTATTTAATGTCGTGTAGTGTTTCCATAGGGTGTATATAAAGTATATAATGCATGTTAGGTATTCGTTTAATTCAAACGCTGTCGGGTCAAATAGTAATTCATCAATAAGATTGTTCACAGAAATAAATAGAAAGAACCTCGACACTATCTTTTGCCACCCTACTTTTGTTACGTTGTTAATTAGATATGAGCAAACCGCTATCATAAATGCTGTGCCTATGTAGTACGTCGATTCACCCACTAACACCCAAATATTATACGTTATTACCCATGTTACTACACCAACAATGAATAATGCGAAGTCCTTGTCTTTCATTCTTTTTTACTTTTTTGGTTTTGGTCTTGTTACTGGTCTTCCGCCCACTCCTTTTGTTGCCATCTTATTTTGATTTATTGGTTGAAGATATAAAAATTATTCTGTAATATTCTCAATTTGGGAAATTTTTGCTATTGCTCGACCTCTAAACATTGCTTGTAAGTCATTAACATTTGCATTAATGTAATCTTGTAAAGTTGCGTTTTCATAGGCTAGAAAAAATTCCTCTCCTAATACATAGTTTTTTTCTTCGCTTGAAATAACATCATCATTTAAAGGGGCTAATAATTCCTTCCTATAATACACAGTGATATTTCTTAAATCCTCGCTAATCTTATAAGTAGCAATAGTAAATCTATTTCTCATGCCATTAGGCAATGTCTGAGTAATTGTTGTTCTTTCCATTTTTTAAATATAACTTGTTAATACTTTTACTTCGTTAGCTCCGACTGCGCCTGTATCTGAATCCGCTGCGCCACTTGTAATGGCTAAAGCTATTCCCGTAGCGAAACGTTGCCCTAAGACACCCATATTTGCTTGTACCGTTCCATTCGTAGGTACTGCAATAGTTATAAGAGGTACATCAGTTCCAACCGTTGGGGCTATGGCTTTGTTGTATAGTTTTACATACCTTGTTGATGCACCTGTATTACTAACTAATACATTATAAATAGTACCCGCCGAACCCTTAACACTTGTCGCATTGGTTGTAGCTGCACTATTGATGGCACTTGCGGTTGGTGTTGCTGGTGTGTTTGTTGTAGTACCCGCTGAAGTTAACGAGCCCGAAACTTGCGTAAGTAAATTTGCTGCGGTACCATTTGATACAACTTGCGAAGTAGCCCCCAAAGGTGTGTGCATAAATACTGTATACGTACGTAACGAACCGCCTGTAATTGTTGTTGCAATTCTTAAACGTAAGTACTTGAAGTTACAAGCCCCCTCGTAAATGATTTTAGTAGCACTTGCTGTAATTGCTGTAATAATTGGAACTCTAACCACTAAAGCTTGATTATAAACTGGTATAGCTTGAAAGTTTGTACCGTCATTCGAACCCTCAAACATGAATGTCCCTCCCGTACCTGTACTAACTACTTGACAAGTAAAAGAACGATATTTAGAAACGTCTACGGGGTCAGTTCCCGAAACAGGAGTTAAAATATTATTTACTGTGGCTGTTTGCGTTGCTTGTCCTCTTAGGTAGTCGTCTTGAATTACGTTGTTAGATTCAATCGAGCCAAAAGCTGTATTTACTTCTAATGTATTAGTATTACTTACGCCCTCATTTTTAACAATTACTTGAATGTAATTACCATTAATAGGATAGCTTAGTTCAACTCTTTCATTAGCAACTACCGATAATACTCTTTCGCCACATTGACGAGTTCCTGTAAGGTCTATAAATTGCTTTATTGTGATAGTTAAATCTTGGTCAGCAGTTGCCAAAAATGAAATTGAAGGGTAATTTTTTACGTCCTCAATAGTTCCCGTAAAAGTCGAACCCGCTGTAAGTTGTGATGTCGTACTATTTAAAGCCGAAAACAAGTATTCTACACCCGCATTAATTACCTTTTCTTTGTCTGTAATTTTTTGACTTACTACTGAATATTCAGAATCATGCCTTGCAAGTAGTGTATTTTCTTTAGGTGTTGAATAAACTCTATTTGTAACCCCATCAATTGAAGTTGTAATAGTAGTTGAACCATTAATTACAACTAAGTTGATATAAGTTGAATCGTTAACTATTGGTGGTAGTGTTACTGTATTTGTTCCTTCAAGGTAAATATGAGTAATATTACCAGCTATTAATTCTTCATTTGTTAACGTTACCGTTGCTCCATTGATTACCCTATAATTTTGTAATCCTACTATACTATCGTTATAAAAACCTACTGCCATAATATTTATTATTTATTTATTCTTCTAAAATTCCAATTTATTGTCGAACCTGTACGACCTGTAACGAATACGTTTACATTATTAGTTGCTACGGTTACAGTTGTTTGAACTCCTCCAGGAAAGTTACTACCTACTATTTGTCCCGATGTAATTGCATTTACTAAACTTGCAAATCCAGCAGCCACTTTAATGTTTATTTTAAAACGTCCCGTATACGCTGAGTTAGTTGCTGTTTCAAATCCATCTACTTCAATATCAAACATATAAACACCATTTGCTAATGATGAAAATTGATATATCTGTGTAGCTGTATTATTTGTAGTTGTTAATGTTGCCGTGGTAGGTTTGTCTACTTTATTATATAAAGCCGTTTGAGTTGCGAATCCATCCCAAGCTGTCCCATTCCATCTCTCTAATTGATTTGTAGTGCTATTATCTACAAGTAATCCAATTGGCTTAGTACCTGATATTAAATTTCTTTGAGTAGTGGTTAACTGAGGTACAGGCATAGAACCTTTGTAAGTAGTTCCTATAATTCCATTTACATAGAATATTGCTTGCGTTGGTACACTTGAATTATTCTCGTTAATTGAAACGTGCCCAAATGTTAAGTCTGAAACTTGAAACCAATACCCCGAAAATTGAGATTGAAAAACACCACAACCATTATTTGAGTAAAAACTAAAAGCATTTACCCCACTACCATTAGAACGAAATCTAACCGCTGGATTGGACGAACCACTAGGTGATTTAATTATAACCTCTCCATTACTAGCACCCGCACCCATTACCATTAATTGTCCTGTATTTGCGTCAATCTCAAACATTGTACTAGTATCTGTTGAATCCCTAACTACTAAGGGAGAAGCACTACCATCTGAAATGATTTTAAGTTGCTTTAAAAACGTGTTAATATTTGTGAATATGTTAGCACTTGCCAATTTTGCAAAACCCCTAATAGCATTACCTAATACATTAGCCCATTTGATACTACTTGCTTGGTAAATACCGCCTCCCAAATCGTCATCAAATGGTATTACAGATGTATCGGATATATCAGTCTTTATTGGTAATCCGTGAATCTCTTTATTAGCCATAATATGTTCTATTTGTTTTAAATTTATCCTCTACTTTACAAGTCAATGAAGCCAAACGACTATCTGTATAATTAATTTCGGGGCTTTCTTTTACAATCACATTCGTATCATTCAAAAAATAAGTATGGTTGTAAGCATTCCAATCTGAAATCCATAAGTTAACCTCACTTAATAAGTATAAGTCTACTAGAATACTCATAACATCCTCCGCTATTGGGTCTGTTTTCAACTCATATACTCCTATGTTTTCACGAATAACTGACTTCATTTCTCTATTTTCATAGATTATATTGTCAATTTCAGTATTAGGTTGTTTGTTCCCAAAATAACCATTTAATCTTATAGTATCTATAACATCCGAACCTTTAAAATTAATACCCTCTATTTGTTGAAAATGGTCAAATTGTGCCTTTAATCTTATTGAATCTTTAACAACGTCATAAGAATAAGGTAATAAATTATATTCACCCCATTCTATTGTACCCATAATTCCTGATATTGACCAATCTATAAATAAAGTATAAAGCCCAGCCCCATTACCTGATAAAATAGTTTTCCATTCAAACGTAGTATAATAAGAGTTTTCCTGATTAGGGAACTCCAAACCCGTTAACAATATTTCTGTGCCATCCGATTTAACAAGTCTAAAAGTTGCACTATCTAAAGATGTACCTAATCTAATCCATGCGCTTGTAATATCGTTTTTCCAAGAATCACTAGATGTTAAATCAGCCACTACTAATCTTGGATTGCAACAACGCTTAACACCCCTACATTCAGATACTTTTTCAGTAGGTATTTTAACGCTATTTATACGCCCAATTTTATGTCGGTTTTGTAATATCATTCTACTACTATATTATCGCCGTTAGCGGTTATTAATTCGTCCAAATCTGTTATTAATAACATTTCATTGTCTAATACATCGCCCCAAATCTTAGTAGTAAAAGATAATCCTTGCGTTAAATCAAACTCAAAAGGGTCAAATATACATACTATTCTTGCTACATTTGGCGCAGAAAAACTTAACGTAGCTACTTGGGTAAGGCTTGAAATAGGTTTTAAACTTAATTGTGTGCCATCAACGGGTTGTTCTGTACTAATTTCATGACGTATTGAGCCTTGGTATTGCTCAACTGATATTTGCCCCCAAGGTAATGTACCCTCAACTTGCCCCCACATTTTATCGGGTGTCAACGTGTGAGTGGCAACAACATATATTTGCTCATTTTCTAACACACTTGTTAATTCTTGTAAAGTATCTATTTTGAAGAAATTAATTTGTGAACTATAAGCCCAATCGTCATAATTTAAGATAGTGAAAAGTTGCTCATATCTATAAACATAGTCATCTTCTGTGACGAAATCTATTCTAACAGTTGGATTTGGGTAAGTGTACCAATCATTACCCTGCCATGCCCTCCAATTTAACAAGAAACCATAGTGCATTCTTACACCCCAATTACTTGCATCATTTAAAGATGTTCTATTACGATAATTTATCAAACGTCTATTAAACGTAGATGGTAATTCTAATACATTTACATCTGAAAAATTAACTAATCCCGTAGATAAATCAAATAAATTAGGATTAAATGTATAACTATCCAATGTAGTACCGCCACTTATAACGCTTAATCTTGCTAGATTAAACACCTTATTTTTAGGTAATTTAAAATCTATGTATTTAGCAATGTCATCCTCTTTATTGAACTCATTAGCTAAAACTTTAGACGACCATCCGTATAAATCCATTGGGTGTAAATCCCAGCCCTGTTTTACAACGTTTAATGGAATAATAGCTTTAGGAACTTCGGTTAATTGTCCGTCAAATAAAGTCCAATTAGTATTACCACTATGTACCCATAAAATTAGCCTTCTATCTTGGTCTTTTAAAGGGTCATTAAAGAACGTGTTAAATGCTCCATTAGGATTAAATACACAATCAATTGTAGCAATCCCACTAGTTGTTGAAAAGCTAACTACTTCGATTGAATAACCAGCCCCTAAAGGGTTTAAACTTGAAGCATTTACACCTATTGCAGTAGCATCTAAATTGATGTACATTCCTAAAGTTGCTTGGTCGTTATACTTATCCTTAAAATAAGGATCGTCAATAGGTACATAAATAGCCCCTATCCTTACATTAATGTCAGATACTACTACTTGAAATGTAGTAGGCGCATTATAGTAAACTTCGCTTACATTTGATGTTAGAATAGAGTTAGGCGTGTCATTATTATAAGCTGAATTAAACCATCCAGTATTAGCTAATTCGTCATAAACCAATTTTGAATGATTATCTACTTCTCCTATAATGTGAACAAACTCAAAGTTAAATAGCACTTTTAAACAATCGTTTCCATCAAAAAAGCTTTGTAAAGGTATTCCACCTTGAACAAAAAAACATTCAATTTCGTATCTTTTTTCGCTTCCTACATTCGCTAATCTAGTTACTGTAATATTACAAGCATAGTCGCCTGACTTATACCCTATTTGTGGCATAGGTAAAACGTCAGATACTGCCATTCCTGAAACATCCAAAGCAAACAAACTTCGATTACCATCAATTAAAGATAAATCAGTCCCGCCCGTTTCATTGATTACGTGCGCATAACTTAATCTTATTTCTTGGTTCGTTATACTAGATTTAATTTCTAAATATTGACTAGCAGCCAAATCTGTATACCATGCAGTAGTAGTAGTTTGTAATTCTGTTTCAGATATATACGCAATAGTATCACTAGCACTTAATACAGTGCCACCAGTAGCATTGTAAATTGTACATTGTATAGTATCACCTAATCGAAACCCTTCAGCTAACCAATTACCACCACTCCAGGTGATTGTCTTAGTAGTGATGTTGTATGACCATGCATTATTTAATGAAAATACTTGTGTAATATCGCCAACTACAAATGTAGCCTTCATAATATCACCCGCATTACTTCTATATGATGGTAGTGTAACACTGTTAATATCTGTAAACTCCCTACTTATTAGTCTGACTGGCATATCTGTTTAGTATTTCGTTGATAGCATTCATATCGCCTTTTTTGGCTAATGATAATGTCTTAGTAATATCGCTTTTTATGTTAGTAATCAATTCCTTTTGACAGCTATCCTGTAAGCTGTTAGATAATTCGTCTAACATTCTATTGTGAACATCCAAACTCTGCTTAATTTGAGCCTGTAATTTCTTTGCCTGTTTTACTAAGTCATCATTCATCAATCCTAATAGTTTTAACACGATTTTCAGCGTATTTATTCCTCTTTTGGTAGGTTATATATGCAAAAGATTTCTCATCCTGCCATTCGATTTGTAATACTTTAACTTTATCTAATCCCAAATTTACGTAATTATTTGACAAAATTTGCACAAATTGTGCAAAATTTAACATTGTTCGTGCTTTTTCATAAATCGCATAGTCATTTAATTGAATTTGGTTTATGTAGTGGTAGTCATTCCATAGCCTATCAACTCCAATTAAATCAATATAATTTTGAGGTTGCTTACCATTTGCAATTGTATAAAGTAGTTTTGTTTGCTGGTAGTATTGTTGTGAAATTTGAAGTATCCCAATTCGATTATCAATTTTTGCTACTAAGTTAGTACCCCCACCAAATACGCCTGTAACTTTATCAATTACCTTGAATAATTCTTTGGCAAAGTTTTCAACAAAATTTAATTTTTCTTTTCTTTTACCCAATGAGAATGGAATATTAGCATTATTAAATCCTTTAATGCTTACCATGTCATTGTCTACTATTGGTTCGGTACTATATTCTATTGAATTTTTTTGCCAATTATCTAAGGTGTGAGTATCTGCATAATCAGGTTGGTAATTAATTAGGTATCTCTTCCACACTTCATCGACGTTTAAAGTGTACTCATTTTGCCTTTTATCCTGTATATTTAAAGCTGGAATAACGCTATCTAAGGCTAAATTTTCCCAATATGTACGCTGTTCAATGTAAACTTTTCCACCATACACACGCATCTCAGCATTGAAAATAACTTGTACAGCATCCATTAAATCGTACACACTTCTAACACTATCGTTTGACGTTGGATAGCCTTTCGTATAACTGAAATTTAAATCACTTAGTAGATAGTCGAATATTCCTTTTTTACCTTTATTCAATGGCGTTGGTAAAATTGTCATTCCCTGGTTTGCATCTAATAAAGTAGATTGAAAACCTAATCCAAAATAAGCACACGACTTAGTTAATAATTCTTGTATTCTACAAGCTGAATAATAACGTATTTTAGGGAATAAAATCTCAAATAATTGTTGACCTAATTTAATTACGGCGTAAAGAACGGAAACTGTATAGGCTAATTGGGCTATCAATTTTAAGGCAGCAGCCAAAATAGCGCCAACGTTAACTACTAATCCAACCGATATAATGTCCGCAAAGTCCCCAATAGTAGACACTAAGTCTTTAATTGCTTGAATAAGTTCTTTTGTCATGATGTATAATGATACTGACATCATTAAAATTAACTCCCCTTGGTTATCCCTTACGATAATATAAGGGACATCAATCAATGAGAATGACACCCCTTTTTTAACCAACAATTCAAAACTTGTAGACCTAAAATCTTTTATTAGTTTTTCAATTCCATTTACCCGCTTTATACTTACTTCAATTTCGAAATCACGATACACTGCATTGTCCAATAAATCCACCATGAAATCTAATGAAATAGTCCCTAATGTAATCTTATAAGGTATTGCTTCAAACACACCTTTAAGTGCAATATGGTCGTCAATGATTTGCTTTGCCTCACGCGGTAAAATAATCCTATCGACATTCAATCCAATATCATTAGGTAAATTAGTGAATGAAGCATTAAAACCTATCTCGGTTCTATTCCTTGGCGTTACTTCTATGTTGTTTAAATAGTGCTTCATGACCTTACTTTGTATCTATTTGTAATTGTTTGACCATTACCTTTAGACTGCCTTATAATTGTCATAGCACCATTAACAATAGATTCTAATTGTATGTTTGTTTCGGGCTTGTTCTTAATTGCATTTTCTAAGCTATCTAAACGCTCTACTATTTTGTCAGTTCCAAAGTTCAATGCTAAAATACCTTTGTTAAACGGCATATTATTAAGTTTAATTTGCTCAGCTATTGAGCCTAATTCTTGATTCGAAATGCCTCCTAACTTTTCATTGATAGCTTGAGGCACTACCCTTTCTTTAGGGTGTAAAACTGATAAAAACCCTCCTTTTCCATCTATTCCACCGCCTTTGCCTGTATCCTCAGTACCATCAAAAAAGGTAGGTAAAGCAGAAATAAACGCATTCAACAGAGTTATATCTTTAATTGTGTCTACTAATGGTTGTTTACTCCCGCTTTGTACCTTAGCCTGATATGTCGAATAAGCTGTTTTAATTAACTCAATTCTTTGTTGTTTTTTTAACTCCTTTTCTTTTTGTTTATTAGCTTCTATTTGGTTTTGTAATTCTAATTCTAATGATTCCTTAGCGTTTATATTACCATTTTCAGCCAACGTTTTAAGAGTTTCATAATGTTGTTCACTTGCTTGTATTTCTTTGTCAAATTGTGCTATTCTTTCATTTGATTTTTTAATAAAAAAGTCCGTACCTACTTGTACGATGTTATTCATTACCTCTTGACGTTTTGCCTTTTCATTTGCTAAACGTTCCTCTTCCTCTTTAATTTTAGCATCTGTTTCAGCTTTTAACGTTTGGTACTCATCTTCAAAATCTTTATCTATTTGTAAATTATCTTCATTTTGTTTTTCCTTTTTGAACTTGTCAGCATCCCTATATTTTTGCTCCATTTCTTGACGTGCTTTTAATTCGTCTAATTGGATTTTTTGCAATTCTATTTGATACGCCTTTTCAATTGCAATCATAGTATCTTTATATAATTGATACGCTACAATGTCTTTTTTAGAGCCTTCTAAAGCTATATTTAAAGCTTCTATTTCACCTTTCTTTTTAAGGTTTAATTTTTCTAACTCGGTTTCAGCTTCTAAATTCTCAATCTCTTTGTTGTAATCTTGTTTTAATTTTAACAATTCTTTATTCGTACGCTTTTCAGTTTCTATTTTTTTATCTGAATTTTTTGCTTGTTCACCACCTACACTAATACCATATTTCTTTTCAAGCGACATTGCATCCATTAACATCTTTTCTGCTAACTTATTGATTATATCCGCTTCGTTTTGCTTTTGTTTTTTGCGTTTTTCGGTTGCCTCAGTTTGTAATTTATTAGCCTCTTTTAATAATGTCTTTGCATCGGTAAGATTAGTAGCTAACTTTGTTCCAAACATTACTTTGTCAAAGAATGAGGTATTATCTTCTAATCCAGCGGTCATAGCATCAGCACTAGCCTCAGCCGATTTTGCAAATAATGCCTGTGCCTGTGAACGTAACGCAGTTGCTTGTATGAATGCTTGAGTTTTTTTAGCATATAACGCCTCGGCTTCATTTAATGATGTCGCATAACCAAGTGTACCACCTAACTTTTCGTTGTATGTTTCAAGTGCCTCTTTTTTACTTATTACACCTTTTTTCGCGCCCTCAAATGCGCTACCAACTTCTTGAACAGTTATAAGAGCCTCTTTTGCGCCGTTCTTATAATCTTCCATGGTATCACTTAAAGCCTGTTGTTGTATTTCAGTCTTTGAAGCTTGTTTGTTCCAATTACTCAAAGCATAAACCAAAGCACCTATACCCGCTATAATAGCAACTATTGGTAGTGCTTTCATTGCAAATCCTAACGCTTTAGTCGCAAATGTAGCACCCGTTGTGGCAGTTGTTTGAGCCGTTGTTACAGCTATATCCGCCCTTTTAGTTGCAACCCATTGAACTAATGAAACCCATGCGCCTTTTATTGAGGCTTTAATTTCTTTGAAAGTATCCCCTAACCCTCCTAAAGTTTCTAAAGCATCGGACAAACCAGCCAAAGCCTGAATACGCATTAACGTTTCTTGTACCTTTTCGGATTCCACACCCATTAAAGCCATAGAAGATTCTATACCTTGAAACGCTCCTATACCTACTTTACCAATACCTGCTAATCCTTTTGAAAAGTTTTCTAATCCACTACCTGCAGTTGCTTTAATTAGATTTGTAGTATCTTGTATTTGGTCCCTATATTGACCCGCTTGTCTTACTAATCTATCATAGTCGGGATTGCTCTCGTCCATGTTTTGTAGTTGCAAGGTCAATGCACGTAACTCTTTTTTTAGATTCGTTGTTGCCTCGGTGTAGTTACCTACATTCCTTTGATGTTGACCAACCGTTGCATCGACATCTTTTAGCTTCTTGTCTAATTCGGTAATATTCTTTAATAACGCTTGACCCTCTGCCGTATTTTCTTTATTTTGTACAGCCAAATCCTTGTATGCTTTTCGATTGTTGTTTAGTTCTTTGCTTAACTTAGCGTACGCACTAGCCTCGTCCTTTTGTGCTTTGATTTTCTTTTCAGCAATCTTAACTAATGCCTCATCTGTTTGGGCTAATATTTTTTGTGTACGTGCTTTCTCTTGGGCTAACTTTTCAGCTTCCTTTTGTACCTTAATAGCCTCGGTACTTAATAGATTAAATTCTTTTAAATCCGACAATGACTTAGGGTCTAATGCTGACATCTTACCCTTACCTATTGAGGCGGTTTCTTTTAATGTAGCATCCATCTTATCCAAAACCACTAATGTAGCTTCGGCACTATCACGAATACCTTTAAAAATATCCTCTTCACTTATATCCGTCCTTGTTAATTTCTTTGCCATTGTGTTAAGATTTTAACAAATATACGATTAAAATGTTATTTTTTATCTAATTCTTTTTGATATATTTTTAGCATGGCGTAATATTCACGTGCTAATATTTCTTTTGGATTGATTCTATACCCAGCCCATTTAGATAAATAGACTAATACATCTTCAATTGTCGTATCGTTTTCACTACCTGTATTTATGAAGTTTTCTATTTTGCTTTCAGCTTCAAATATCTTATTTAGTTTGATATTGTTTAGCGTAATGCCGTATTCAAATTGCAGTATCGCCCTACGTTTAATAAGGTCTAAAAGTTTCTTGTATTCTTTTGATATTCCAACCGATTTAAGATACTCATCGTATACTAATTCATACGCTTGTTCACTATCCTTAGTTAGTTTTCCTTGTAGGTGTAATGCGCTAAAATCATTTTTTTGAAGTACTTTAATCCAATTATCGAGGGGTAAGTTGTCCCACTTGTAAAAGCCATTCAATGTACTTTTCCGCCACCAAAATATTAAGTTTTTCAATGCTTTCATCAGTTAATCCTATTATATCGTCCCCAAATTTAACAAATAAATTATCATTATCCTTTTGTCCATCGGCATCGATTATAAAATAATCGTCCCCTACCTTTACAAACATAGAACTATAAAACGCCCCTGTATCTTCTAACGTGTACGGGTCGCCCTCTTGTTTACGCCGATTAGTAATCCATTCAGTAAATAGTGAATAGTAGCCCATAATGTCGCCTTTTGCATCTATCCCTACTTGTAATTGCTCATCTTGAATAAGTCTTATTATTTCATCCTTTATAGATTGTTCACTAAATGCATAAACCCACGCCTTATTCTCGTCTAATTTCTTAGCGTTTTCCAAATATTCGTAAAGTAACGTGTCTGTTAACATATTCAAATGTACAAAAAAACCCCCACATTTAGTAGGGGTTTTCGGTTTTAGTTTAGGTTATTTAGATTTTAGAGCCTTTTTAATTGTTTTTACTTGCTCATCGGTTAAGGTTTTGTAGAACTCGTCTAACTCCTTTTCACTCATTGAAGCAACCGCATCCAGGTTAACTTGCAATTTACCAACTACTAAGATATTCATTACGCTACAACCTTAGTTAATGACCCCGTGTAACCATTACCCAATACATTTACTTCTAATGTAGCACCAGCGATAAATGCAGGAATAGTGATTGTATAAGTACCAGCAACGCCCTCTGTAACAGTTGTTATTGACTGACTTGCACCATTTTTGAAGACAGTAAAGTCTAAGATTGTCAATCCTGTAATTTTTTGAGGTGTGTATGCAGTTCCATAAGACCCAGTTACATCTACTACGATTGTAGTACTAGCTACTAATGTAGTGTTTGAAATTGTAACAGCTTGTAATCCTTCTAATGACAAGAATGAAGTACCTGTATTCTCGTCATCAGTTACCAGGTACAATAATCCCTCGTCAATGTTTCTATCGAAATCGAAAGATACTTTAATTTTTTGGATAGTTGTATCGGTAGCGAATACCATTTGAGCATCCCAAGAAGCATTATCTACTTTTATTGGGTACAATTTTGTAGAATCTTCTGAGCGTAATCCAACTAAAGACCCGTTAACATCCACAATGTACACACCGAAATCAACACATCTAGCGTTTTGAATTTCTTTTAACAACGCGGGGCTTGAATCGTCTGCCCAAAGTTCGCCCATGAATCCACGTTTACCGCTTCTAAGGAATACTTTACGACCACTTGAAGCCTCTTCGAATAATGAATCCTCTTTAGCCATTTCAACGTTCTCAAAGTTTGGTAAAGGAAACCAACGAACACTTGCATCCGCTAACTCGCAAATAGATTGTGCATCAGCATAAGCCGTACTATCCCATTCAATGAAATTAGCAGATAAATCAATGTAGTTTAATGTACCATCTGACTTTCTCAAAGGTACTGAAACTAATTTTGAAGTCACGGATTGTAACGGAACGCAATTTGCTACTCCTGTATTACCTAATCCTGACGTACAATTACATCCTTTCATATTGTTATAATTTTAACATTTACATAAATAAGTTCCGCGTCTAATTTTTAAGGGAAAACGCATTTCAATCCCTGTTAAGTCAGCATCTATGATATTGGCATCAAATCCCTGTGCTGTTTCAGTTCCAAATCGTGTGAAATTTTTAACACTTATATCGGTTTTTAACCTTTCAAACGCTCTATTGCTATTGATTACATTACGAATTTCGCTTACCATGTTGTACAAGGCTTGTAATCTTTGACCGTGAACATCCTTGGTTAACCAACTACCACTATTTGAATTGTCTAATAGAACCAAAAATAAATCCGATTCTCTATCGTTTGGATTGTCATCTTGCAATAATCTTTCTCTAGTAGGTTCTACCATCCAAATAAAAGGCACTTTTTTCATTTCATTAGAAGAAAATTGTACCCATTCAGTATTTGTTTTAATCGGCGTTCCTATGAAGAAATAAGGCGGTTCAATATGCAAATTACCTATTAAAGTATTTCCGCCCGTCAATTCCATTGTATTTGCGATATAGTCAACACTTACAATAGTGAATATTTGAGCGTTATTATCTTGAATAGTTTTGCCTTTTCTAGCCCATTTTACATTGCATGATTCAATTGTCCAAATAGTACCATTGTATGTAGCATTTCGAACGCTAATAGTACCATTCATTTTAGCTATGATTTCATCTTGTACTATGTATAAAATGTCTTTCATAGTGCTAAAATTGGGTATTTTTTAATCCCTTTGAATGTTGGATAGTCGTCGTAACGTTCTTGGCATAGTGCTTGAATAGATTCGTAAGATTTTAATGATGCTAACCAATTGATTTGGTACATCATTGTAGGAAAACTTATATCAGTACTATTTTGGTTTTTTACCTTTACGTTACCCGTTGTGGTAGGCGTTGTATAGATTTCACGTTGGAACTCGCACCAAATGAAGCCCATTAACATATCTTTGATTCCTTTGGATATCAATAAGCAGTTATCTTGAATGATAAATTCATCACGTAATAAGGTGTATATAGGCTCATTGTTACTTATACCTGCCTCATATAAAGCTAATAACTCAACTCCAAACAATTCAGCCATGATAGTAGGTACATTCCTATCTATACACGCTTGTAAATCATTTGCCGTTTGCTCATTAAAAGCTAATTTAAATTTACCTACTTCAAAATCTGTTATTGTTACCATTTTAAATCAATGTTGCATGACCATTATTAACCAAATATTCAGCTACTTCATTACCTACTTCATAAATCTCATCCTTTGGCATATGTTCACTTTTGCCCGTAGATTTAATTTTATAGGATTTTCCAGCTTCTAATTCGATTGCTTCTTTTTTTGTTGTTAAGTTCTTTGCCATAAGTCAAAGTATTAATGGGGCTTTTACACCCCCGTTAAATTATGGTTTAGTGATAGTTGTAATATCAGTAGCAAATGTACCTTTAACGAAACATACTCTATCGGTGTTTTTAACTACCATACACCCTCTATATTCAGCAAGGATAGTACGTAAGTTTTTAACAAAGTCATCGTTATTTAAACCGATTTGGATATTGATGTTTTCTTTCGTGTACAAAGTTGCTTTAGTGAAATCACCTACTAAATAAGTACCTGAAGTTACCAATGTAGTTTTAACGATTGGAACGCCATCCAACATCATTTGACCATTAGCCATTACTAAACGTCCTAAGTACTCGTTTGTAGTATCTTTCAACACTAACAATCTATTAACATCGGTTGGGTGCATTAAAATGTAATTAGTCATACCTTCAGCAACCTCAATTTGATTCATTGCTACTACTAATACGTCTGCAATATTAGGAGCAACGATTCCACCGCCTGCACCTGTAAATCCTACACCCGTAAATGCTGTTGCAGTTGTAAATACACCATTCATGTTAGGTGCTGTACCATTACCTGAATAAGCAGTTAACTCAACGTCTTTCATTAATTCTCTCATCAATTCATTGTTGATTTCAGATTGAATAAAGTCGATGTCTGTTAACATTTCTGTAGATACTTTGATAAACGCTGTACGTTTAACAACTGGTTGTGATGCCACTACTAAGTCAAAGTCAATTTGATTTTTCGCTGCGCCCTCAACTGTACCACCCGCTGCACCATCTTTGTTAGCTTGGTAAACCCAAGAGATAATGTTTGAAGTTGCTACACCATTGTTCACGATGTCCATCAAACGAATACGTCTTGAATTGATTGTGTTAAGTCCAGGCAATCTTTGTTCTACGGGAACATTACCACCTGAAATGTTAGTTGATTCTAACATAGTACCAGCAACTTTAACTACTAAGTCTAACTTGTCGTTTGACCCGCCTTTAATAGCTTCTAATACGTCCATTTTTTTAGCTAAAGCATCTTTCAATGTTTCTGCTCTTTGAACTTTTGCACCCTCAGTACTTGCTTTGATTGCTAATCCCATCTCTTTGATAGCTTCATTCAAAGACTTCATTTGTTCCATTTCAGAATCTCTCAACTCTTGCATTGCTTTTTCGATGTCAGCTTTGTCCGCTTTGTTATCTACTAAAGACTTTAATTCTTCTGATTGTTTTGAGTTAAACTCATTGTACAATCCTGCCATTTCTTCTGCTGATTTGTCAGCAAATTGCTCTTTTGTGATTCCTTTTGTTTGTAGGAACGCTTCAAATTTGTTCATAATTTTACTTTAATAAGTTAATAAAAAATTGCTTGTTTTCTTGTTGAGTGTCATCTGACGGCTCTTCTGAATGAGTGTTAATTAACGGCTCTTCATTATCTTGTTTGCCTACACTTAACGTAGGTGTGGCACTATTTGACCCTTTTACTACGGCACTACCCTCTACAAAACTTGCTTCTGTAACTGCCCAAAAATACCCCTTTTCGTTTGCTACTTCGGGATTTACTACATAGCCTATGTATTTGTCCCAATTAGCCTTTTCACTTGCATACATTGGTTCGGTGCTATCTATACATAGGAAAATCTTAATATAGCGCATACCTACCGAATGATTTAACACGTAACCTTTTCGGTATTGATTAAACATAAATTCGTTTCGGTCTTTTTTAATGGTCGCATCAAATACTAATGCCTGAGTGCTACCTTGGTATTTAAAGCCTAGTTTTTTCCATTCAATTTCTTCAACTGATGCTTTTATATTATCGTTTACGCTATCGGCTATGACATACTCAAACTCCATTTCATGCTCTTGTAATAAAAAAAACAATTTTGTTTCTTTTACTGACTTATTCCAAATGTTAGGAATGTGGCAGTCCATGTGTGAATCTATAATATTAGTCGTATTGATTACCAATTTTACATTTAATTGATTAATATCTTCGCTTATATTATTTACCGCCTTTGTAGTTTGAGTTGATTCGTCGGTTTTGTATACCGTTAAAACGTCGCTATGTTTTAAGGCATTTCTTTTTTCAGTGATTAGTAAATCACGATTTTTAAATACTTCTTCTATTGTCATTTTCGTACAATATTTATTAAATCCTTACCTTTTTTGATGTCTTTTATCTCTTTCGGAGTTAATTTTTTTGCCATCTTGTATAAATTTTAACAAATATATGTTATTTTCTTAACAAAAAAACATAAATTTACAAGAAATTTAATTTTTATTTATGGATTTTCTACCATTGAACTACATGAGAGGTTTGTTTGCTAGTGGCAACGACTACATAAAAACGCCTAATTTACTAGGAATGTCAAGGATTTTAAGCGGTCAACCTGAGTATTTAAGTCCTGATTCTTGGGATGCTTATAATATTTACCTAACTACCCCCCAAGTTTATTCCGTAATTCAAAGACGTGGTTATTTGTTGGCTTGTGGAATATGGAAACATTATGACAAAAATGGTGAGGTAATAGAAAATTCTGAAATCGTTAAGCTATTAGAAAATCCTAATCCTTTGATGAAAGGTAACGACTACATTAAACTTTGGAATGAAAATAAGTGTGTGTATGGTAATAACTATGAATACATAAATAAAGCCTTTCCAAGTGCTTTGCCATCTACATTGTTTAATTTACCCCCTGCTGAGGTTGAAATTATAACTACGGGTAAAACATACAAACAAACTAAAATTGAAGATATCATTTCGGGATACAAATACGGGACTGATTTAATTGAAACAAACGAAATAAACCATACTAGAGTAGCAAATGGTAAAAACAGCGTAAAAGGTGAAAGCCCTTTAGTATCTTTATATATGCCTATATCTAATATTCGTGGTGCTTATGGCTTTAGAAACGTTCTAATTAATAAAAAGGGTGCATTAGGTATATTATCAAACAACTCAAAAGATAGTGCGGGTGCTATCCCTATGACTGAAACCGAGCGTAAAAGATTAGAGGTTGAATACCTAAGACAATACGGGATATCCGACGAGCAAAGTCAAGTAATTATGACTAACTCATCTTTAGCATGGCAATCTATGACTTTTCCAACTAAGGATTTGATGCTATTTGAAGAAATTGACTCAGACTTTTTAGCTATTATAGATGCGTTTGGTTTGAATGCTAATATCTTTTCACGTACAAATGGTAGTACTTATGAGAATCTTAACCAAGGTATAAAACAAGCATATCAATCTACTATCATTCCCGAAGCTGAAGAGTTAGCAATGAATAGAAGTTTAATTTTTGGTTTAATTTCTCGTGGTGAATGGTTAGAATTAGACTACTCACATATACCTATGCTTCAAGAAAACGAAAAGGAAAAGGCAGAAGTAAATAAGATTAAAGCGGAATCTTTGAGTATTGCTTTACGTGATGGTGTGTTAAATCCTACACAATACGCTGAAGCTATCGGTATTGAATTAGTTAAAGTTGACCCTAAAGAGGCACAATTAAATGGATTAGCACAAGCACAAGCACAATTGAGGGGTACTGTCGGAGGTTTGGATGGCATCATTTCACTAAATACATCGGTATCTTTGGGGCAAATGACACGAGAAACGGCAGTAAATACACTTGTTAACTACTATGGTTATGAGCGTATTATAGCTGAATCTATGATTACTCCCATAAATTCGAATGAAACGACCTAGCCATAGAGCATAATCCTTCTATACTATCAGGTGCGTCATCGTGTGTGTGTGATTCGTCCATCATGTATTCATTGATATTGTCCATGAATTTATCATAGTCCGAACCTATTTCGAAGTCATTTCTAAATACTACGAATTTTTTTATAAATCCACTCATTTGGATAATTCGACTATGTTTGTTTGCTGTTGCTCTAATTGATAGGGGTGTAATTACTTCATTTAGTAATGGTCTTAATAGTGAGGTATACATTTGCCCACCAAAATTTGATTCAATACGCACGAACTCGGGATTATATTTGTTTAGAATTTGAGCCGTTAAATCTACGTTTACATCCGTACCTAACTTAGTGAATAAAACATCTTCAATGTATATCTTATTACCTTTGACAATTCCAATAGGTACGCTATGATAATCTTGTCCCGTATCAGCCACATCTATAAATGCTATAATTCCTATTTTGTCGCTAAAATCTACTTGACCACGTGAATAATATTGTAATTCATCACGCTTAAATAACGTTCCCTCGGCTTCGGTAATCCATCCACCTAATACGATGTTTTTATACTCGGCTGGATTTTCTTTTTTTAACCGTTCGTAATCACGTCTTATGTTTACGGGTATAAATTCAGGGTTTACATCTAAATAACTTGAATGTATGTACATTACATTATCTACTACACCGCAAAAGCCGTCGGGTATTTCTTTTTTCTTGAATAATTCCTTGTATATCCAATGATTTTTAGTAGTAGGGTTAAGTATCAGTATCGAAATATTACGCTTTTCAACGCTTCTAATGGAATAATATACCTTTTTGAATGTTTCGTATGAGGGTATCTCTTCCGCTTCATCCACAATAAAGCAATTGAAACCTGACAATGACTTTAAATTAGCCGTTTGACCCTTTGAACCTGTTTTAATTCCTTTAAATGAAATCTTCCCTTTGTCAGTAGTGATTGAATATTGATTATCTGTAACTTGGTTTTCATAGCCTAATAACTCAATCTTAGAACTTACCTCGGTTTTAATTGAATCCCCTATTGACGTATTTGTAAATCTTGAAAATAGGATTTTCCAATCGTAATCAACTAGACCGATTGAGGCTAATAAACCTACATTAAATGACTTTGTAGAAGCTCGTCCACCTGTTAATACTATTGTATCTACTTCGGGGTACTTGGTATCGTCTAAAAACTCAAATAGAGGTTTAAATTTCTTCGCTATCTGTATCTTTGCCAAACTCTTTGAACTCTATTATATTTCGGTTTTTGTTGTTGTTTTCGTTTTCTGTGTACGATACTGAAAGCCTCTTGAGTTCTTCGGGATTAGATAATAGTTTCATAAGCCCCATTTGAAGGGCTGGACTTTCGCTATCTTGCCACTTTTTACGCAACCTTACCTTAAGGTTAATACGATTATCTTCTAGTATTGCTTTTAGTTCGTTAAATTCGTTAGAATCCACTTGAAACAAATCGTAAAAGGTAGGCTTAGTTAATGGTAACATAGCCACAATATCCTCAATCCAAAATAGATTATGTTCAATGGCTAATTCTTTGGCTTTCTTGAAAATATCTTCTTTATTGTATGCCATAATGTTATTTTTTTAACTTTCTTTGGTTCTTCTTGTATAATACTTAACAAAGTACCATAGTATTTAGATTGTGATAAGGCTCTATTTACCTTTCTATTTGTTAGGCACTCATGTACTATGATTCTACCTATTTTTTCGTATTGTTCTTTTCCTAACATACTATCGAATATATTGTAAAGTAGAATAGTCCTAATATGATTACTCTTACTATGGTTTGTACTAATTTATCTTGGTTTTTCTCTTTCATGTATTCATTTAAGGATAGGCAGTTGGTCCATATAATCCAACTTGAAAACACTCTATCGAGAATTATTAGTATAATCACTACTATTAGAGTAATTACACCTATTGTTATTTTAAGTCCTTTTTTCATTTCGCTAATATACAAAAAAATTAGTATTCGTCACCAATTGATAAATTATAGTAAGTTGCTGAATCTACATTTATCCATTCGTCAGATACTTTGCATTTTGATTCGTAACCTACTTTGAACTTATATTCTACCATTGTAGAAGTTTTGTTAAGAATGTATCTATGTTTACAATCTTGTTTCTTGCACGACATCACTCCCAATGCCATAGTAATAATTAGTGTTAGTTTTTTCATTGTTCTTTATTTTTTTGTTTTAATTCATGTATTTCATTAGATAAACATAGTATCAATTCTAAAATACCAGCCTCTCTCATTTCTATTTTATTTTCAATAAATACCTGGTAGTTTTGACCTTATTTCGTCCAACGTAAATACATTTTCTTTTATTTCTTTACCATTTGGCAAATCTTCAAATCTTCTAATCATTTTGAAAATAGTTTAAAGGCTCTAATCCAGCCCAAATTAACAACTTCATTACGTCACAAAAGTTTGTTTTTCGTCCTAGAAATACACTCGCTACGTTATGCCTTAACACTCCGCTTTGCCTTGCAATTTCGGAGTAACTTAAACCACCTTTTTTTTGTTTAAGGTCGTTTATTAGTTTATCAGAAAGGTAAGTTATTTTCATTGCTTTCATCGTTTGATTGTACTTGTTGAATAGGTTCTTGTATCTTAATATCGGATAGTTCTAATTGACCCTCTTTAATACTCCAGCCTTCTATTGTGTTGAAATATTTTGTTTCTCCTTGTTGGTTTGTCCATTCTCTACCTTTTAGGTTTACTCCTATTGTAACTAATTGACCTACTTTATAATTGTCTAATTTAGAACAATTACTTTGTGCGAATTGAATTAAAAGTTTTTGTGGATATTGTTCGTTTGTTTCAACTACTATATCTCTTTTACTGAATTTTTCGCTTACTACTTCAGTTTGATTCAACTTAATTATTTTTCCTGTTACGTTCATTTTTTTTGTTTTAAAATGTTAGATAATTCTTTTCTTAGATTTATCGGTTGTTTTTCTGCGTTTTTTAATTGATATTAAACAATCATTCCTATCGTTATACTTATGGCACCCACTAACTTTATCGTGTTTATTATAATGTTCACAAATACCATTCCCACATCTCATTGATATAATACTGCTCATTGTTTTCTATTTATTTTAGTTAATTCATCGTCTATTATTTCTTCAAGGTCTAATCCATCTTCATTTTGTACTATATCAGGATAACTTCCATTTAAATACCATTCTTTAACAATTATAAGAACTTCACAATGTGTTAATTCCATACTTTCAATTAATGAATATTCAGTACCATTTTCATTTTTTGCACATTCACATCTTTGGTCATACTCAAATGGTGTCAATATCTTAGTTAGTCGTGCCATCGTTGTTTTTGTTATACGTTAATTCTTTAAACTCAAAATACTCTACATTTAGTAAATTAATTAAATCCTTTACTTTCATAGAATTAAGTAGTATGTCATCGCTTATAAATGTAAATTCATACATGAAACCTATACTATAGGTAAACATATTATCAGCATAACATTCGAATTTTGCGCTCCTATCTAAAATACGTAATTTTTTACATTTTTCTTTTAGTTCATTTTTAAATTGTGTATCCATTTTGTTTTATTTATTTATTCAAATTTACAATTATTTATTTAAATAATCTAGTTTTTTGTTGTTTATTTTGTAATTATATGTTTTTACATTCAAGTTCCTTTATGTAGTTAGAATAGAATTGAATAGCGTGTTTACATTTTTCTTCAATTTGTTTTTCTATTTCTAAGTCCCTTTTTATTTGAATTGTTGTAACTCGATAGCGTGGGTCTATGTGGTCAACTTCATGCATTTGTTGGTTTTCATATTTACATAACTCGTAAGGAGTTGAAACCATACAATAAGATATTTCTGCGTGTTCTTTATCATAAAGCATCATGTAACCTCTTAACTGCATTTCGTAGTCCTTTAGGTTAATATCCTTTTCGGTTGCTGGAAAAGTATCTAAACTCCATAAACTTTTAATGTCAATTATTACATTGTCGCCTACTATGTCAGCTTCTCCTGTTAGAAATTCATTGTTTATTCTTTCGGCGTTCTTTTCGTAGCTTGTAAAAAATACAGAATTGTAAAGCTCTATTGATTCGTTTTCTACTTCAATTCCTTTTTTAACATACTTATTATCCAAATAGGATTCATATCCAAAAAAATCTTCTTTTGCTATTTGTTTAATGTAACTTTTTGCGGTTTCAGATAGCACCTCAGATTTATTCTTTGGTGCTGTCATTATCTTAGGTAAACTTGAACATCTTATAAGCATGACAATTGTTCTTTAGTTAATGAAAAATTTGATTTTAAGGCTTCAGCTGTATATTCACCTGCTTCAATTTGTTCTAATGCTTTTGCAAACCGTTCTCCGCTAAGTGTTGGTTTTGATTTTCCTTTTCGTTCTTCTTGTAATTCGTCCATAGACTTTTCATCTGTGGCTAATCCAATTAAAGAAATTAAATGATACTTTTTTAAGTAGCTTATTCCACTACCAAAAACTTGGTAACTATTCATTCCTTTGGATTCCATTTCGATAATTTCGGAAGTTGATTCTAAAACCTCTCCGCTTTCAATGTGGAATAATTGAGTTTTAAGCGTTTTATTTTCAATTGAATGAATGTAAGTGCACCCTTTATCTTTAAGTAGCTTAGAACATGCTAAAACTACGTCTGTGTAGTCTATATAGTTAAACTTTGCAAAGGTGTTAACTCTTACCTGTTTTATCGTTCCAACTTCTTGCTGGATTTCGCTAATTGCTTTTAGTAAATTTTTCATCTTATTTTGTTTTGTTTATGATTTTAAATGAGTTAAATATGATTTATAAGCTAAATATACAGCTTGTATTTGTTTGAAATCTTCTGTATTTCTTTCTGTTTCGTATGTTTCTTCTGAATTAAAAAATAAATCCCACTCTTCAATTGTTTTTTCTTTACAACCTATTTGTATTTTACCACCAATTATTGAATGCGCCCATTTGCAATAGATTGGTAAATATGCTTGTTCTTTGTTTTTAGCACCTCCCAAGTCAGCATCTCTCAAGTCAGCACCGTACAAGTTAGCACCTCTCAAGTCAGCACCGTACAAGTTAGCACCTCTCAAGTCAGCATCTCTCAAGTCAGCACCGTACAAGTTAGCACCTCCCAAGTCAGCACCTCTCAAGTCAGCACCGTACAAGTTAGCACCTCTCAAGTCAGCACCTCTCAAGTCAGCATCTATCAAGTCAGCACCGTACAAGTTAGCACCTCCCAAGTCAGCATCTCTCAAGTCAGCACCGTACAAGTCAGCACCTCTCAAGTCAGCACCGTACAAGTTAGCACCTCCCAAGTCAGCATCTCTCAAGTCAGCACCGTACAAGTTAGCACCTCTCAAGTCAGCACCTCTCAAGTCAG